>Ga0307508_10003486_pt1 | contig 15878 bp, 15 predicted proteins | sample 9_EM_MG_FD_203089 | JGI IMG/M metagenome (GOLD analysis project Ga0307508, IMG submission 203089) | Populus trichocarpa ectomycorrhiza microbial communities from riparian zone in the Pacific Northwest, United States - 9_EM | ecosystem: Host-associated > Plants > Roots > Unclassified | place...
CTGAGGAAGGAGTTGGCTACTGTTTCGAAAATGTCGACTCACTCACCGCAACATCAGCGAGCTTTGCCCATAACGCAGGGGTCACGAACGCAAGCACAAGCGCGATACCAGCGACAGCAACATCTCCTGCGAATTTCCATCCCAACTCTTTCACCTGTCCATCGCGTCAGGATGTACTAACACATTATAAGTAGGTCATACTTCTCGGCTGACGCTGACAAAATAAGGACATGAGACTTTTGAAGGATCACGGAGGGTACGACTTACGCATCCATAGCGGCGTTCGCACTGCGTAATCTATCTTCCAATCCACTAACCCTCTGGGATTGGTCGCCGATCTCGAGATCCTCGACGACTCGAGAAAAATCAGCGATGTAAGTGTCTAGGGCTCTACCAAAGTCAAGAACTACAAATTCTGTAAGTAAGGAGGGACTCGGCAGGGGCTAGAAAAATCCTACAGTCTTGGCATAGCTGTTGCGATGGTTGCGACGTGTTCTGGAGTATCTGAGCCAAAGTAAGGAACGGGAAAATGACCTGGTAACGGAATCTACCTGGATTTGCTCTTGAATGATTGTTTGCTTCTCTGACCGGGTCCTGTCCTGATCCCTCAACGAAGGTAGGACCAGTTGGCAAAAGTCTAGGAACACCACGATAAACTAGGACGTTGGGTATTACGAACTGCGAGTCGTACCGTCGACAGCGCCTTGTGCTTCCCCGGCAAACTCCCTAGAGCGCCAGAGGAGGTTTTGATACGTCTATATTTCCGGTCGGTTACCCTTACAGCTCATAAGAAGAGGGGCCTACCCGGTGGTGATCATTCCACTGAGTTTCCAAAGTATGACAAATGTCATAAAGGTCGAGACGCTTGTTCTGCTCCTTCGACGTCTCAGACAATCTTCTTCCAATATCGTAGAAAGCTTTGTCTATGGTGAGAGTTGCCCTGCACAGCTTCTCGATCTCTAGGTAAAGCGCCTCTTCGGTTGGAAGGTCGCGCGCGACATTGGTCCCGGTCAGGTCCTGAAGAGTTGCTCGAAGGTTATTGTTCGGTGTGAATGTCGTCTGGGTTACAGTCGACCTGGAGTTTTGCCGAGGCTCGGCCGGAGCCTGAGTGAACGGGTAATTGGCCGCCTCTGGTCGATACAGGACGCACAAAGCAGCCATGAAGTCAGTAGGGAGTTCTGGAAGACGTTTGAATATTAGTGGTTCGTTCCATTGGCCTGCTGGCAGTGGGCATTATATCCTTCACCGCATGTTCGAAGGTGATGCGGCCAGGCTGCGTGGTGAACGCCTGGCAGAAGGCTTCGGTTGTGAATATCTGGCTGATGCTGACCCGTGAGAGTCGGTCAAACCCAGCATCACTATCACCACAAGTCATCACTACTTATCGAGCGCTGAGCGCTCAACGACCGAGACCAACTCGATGCATGAAATTCGGACGACGGATGGTTATGGGCTTTATGCTAAGAAGGTGGAATAGATATACATACTCGAAGAAATGTAAAGTTGGTCGTACATCATTTTTTCCCCAACCTCAGGTCCATACTACGGGGTCGTATACCGAGTTTGTTTCAAGTCCAGCCCTCTTGCCTTGAGGCTTGCAACACGGATATTATATAAACGCCCGCATCGCGGCGATCAACTTGGCTCCTTCCCAATCACAGTGCAATCAAGGCAACCTCGAGGTCACTCCAGCCCCCATTCAATTTCAGGGCGTCTAACCGTATAGAAGAGTTGCACATGCCTGAAGACAAGCATCAACCATAACGAACGTCACATTATGCAGATACGCCCAACAGTTTGAAATGCATGCATTCGGTCGGAATGCATGCGTCCCAAACATGCTGATCAACAGGAGGTTGCAGCGCGGCAGCTGGATCTCCTGTAAGATGGCCTCTCCATTGACATAAAACATCTCCCCACGTTTCAGTTCCTCGTCCAGTAACCTCCGACCCCGTATTCATGTCTGGTGAAAGCCCTCCTCCGTACTCTGCTGTCGCAGCGACCCCTCTGGTGGAGTACGTTCCCGTTCTTGAACGTCCTGCATTTCACAATACTCAGTAAAACAGGCCACTCGAATCTCCCGAGACGGCATTACCGTTCAGCCATTCTGACCGCCTCGCTGTGAAGATCCTAGGGCTCGTCTCTGAGGGGAAAACCCTCGACTTGCGTTTCAAAGACGTTTGCGACGTTGCATCCGCGGGCGCCAAGTTCGAATACCAAGAAACTGCGCTTATCCTATGCCAGGTTTGTCTCCTTGAGCCACTCGACCGTCTATCATCGTTCGGAAGAGATACCTTTCACAGAGGTTTGAGACCTTGGTTTGGGAGTCGAGGAACATCGCAGGTATCGCGCTTGTGGCCGTAACAGGTGAATTCTTCAAAATATACTGATCCATTATTTCGATGAGAAATGACCAGCGCCCTGGGATATAGATTTCAATGAAATCGTTCTTGATTTCCTGTCCAAACCGGGTGTAGTGGTACAAGACAGGCTCAAAGAACTGGCAAACGTGTCCAAGGTAAGTCTATTGCTCATGAGCATCTATGGAAGCTCGTGCGATGACATCTCGGTACTTTCCATTGAAGTTGCTGCAACGAGAAAGGGACTCAGCAACCAATCAAAAATCTTCCCTTGATTCTCTCATGAAAGAATTAGAGGATTTCCACCGGACGATCCACTCAGAATCGGATGCTCTAATTCCCAAAAGGCGGAAACAGACTCACTCGGGGGGTAGAGGAACCGGAGGTATGAGGCTGTCACGGTATGAGGATTCCGCTCTTGCCCATGGCAACCCTGAGTGATGGTAACCGTTCCAGGAAATCGAAAAATGTAAGTCGTGGTCGGACCTTGCAGAGCGATCCAAAGAACCAGGTCGATCTTCAGCCCCTTTTCTTTCCACGTTCTGAACCCTTGAGTGGTCTTTCGACCGTCACCGCATCCTTCGGCACAATCTCCCGGACTTGCATGTAAGCGACTTGGAACCCCCGTCCTCGCCTACCTGACGTATCGGCAGCGATTATGCCTTGCATTTCGAGCGAATCGCAGAAAAGGCGGTGTTTCCCTCGTGCGTCGTCAGTTCCCCACCAGAAGCACTAGCACAGGACACGAAACCCGACGCTGCGCCATTGAACCCCCCAGAGCGCAAGCGTCTCTGTCCTCCCATCGAGCGCGCCGAGTCGGCATCCCTCTTCGACCTCGTAGACACGCTCGTGCGCGATCTCCGCGCGTTTGCGAGCCGCCTCGACGTTTTCAGCACCATCTTTGTAGAGGTTCGGTTTTCTCCCCGTCTCTCTCTAGATCCCATCACCAATTGCACCAACTCTGATGACAGCTGGCGAGAGCGCAAGACATCTTTGTCGTTTATTTGAAGGACGGGCAGTCGGTTGCCAACCAGGTGGGTCTCTCTACATCGCTCCAAGGTGTTTCGAGTGTTTCCGACGAACTGTGATATTTATTTTCTCTTGGGCGCATTGATGGGTGGGTCTATGCATGCACAGGGGTATCTCTCCGAAATCAATCGTCTGCGGGGGCGTCTTCCGTGCTTGTGCAATGCGTTGGATGCGTACAGCAAAGCGAGGACATCATGAATGTCCCGCGGACTTCTTGTACCCCTGGGGCCTTTGTCGTTGGCTGGACATGATGACGATCGAGTTTGTTTGTGGTGGCAGAAAAATACGACAAAGCGAGCACGATGGCGATGTACATAGCCCTACATATTTGTTAGATTCAACTCACTCCCGCATGTCCTGCAAAGAATCCAGCGCGGCCAGGTTCCCTCAAGTAAAGAACCGCGGTGCCACTTGGAAGACTGCGTGTGAGGCTTTCTGGACCACTCGCCCCGCAATCTCATCCTATTTCATCTCATCAAATGTGCTGGAAACCCGCGAGTTTCGCGACAAAACCTCGGGAGGTAAAGTAGGATCTGTGCGTACGTCTCGAGTTCCTCCAGGCATCGGGCGGTGTCACCTTTACCTAGCAGCAATGTTCAGGGCTTTGCCCGATCCTTACTGACCGGGTTCTCTACGGTTCTGGAACTGTTAGCCACGATGATGACCGCGCCCTCGTGGCCCCCAATGCGCGACAGCGCGGGCTCGCGCAGCCGGTCACCGTTACGGGTGTGCAGATCACCTCGACAAACGCCTGCATAAATACTCGATCTTAAGTAACAAGGCGGATGTGCAGGGAGGATGGAGAAAGGCTCACCAACTTGAAAGGGGTGTATCTGGGCACGCCTAGTGGTATCATATAAACGGAAACCTAGTAGCGAAAGAAGCAAAGCAAAGGAGAACGAGACTTATGTTGAGTTGAGTGCCCACAAGATCGTGTTTCTATCTCGAAGGTCGCCTTCACCTCGTATTATTTGCTTGACGACTTCCGTGTCTTGTGGGTCAGCGACACACCGTTGATCGCAGATTCGCGAACCTGGAAGTACGGGGGACAGCGAACGTGAGCGTATGTGGAACGTGTTTTACTTCGGCAAGATGGACTTCAGGAATACACCGAGGTGTGCAGTGGAGAGCTACTATTCGTTGTTGGGGGCTGTGGGAATTCCGTGTGCGTCGTTCGGGTTGAAGTGTGAGTGGCGGCCCTGGCGGGCTCTCCTGGTCGTCGCCAGGGTCTGAAACTAACGGAGCGTTCCAAGCCTATTCATCATAGCAACCGCGGAAATGTAGGGGCTTGCCCGTGCATTATTTCAACGCTGAACGTTTTGAACCGTGCGCACTGTGATGCGCCGATATCCTTTTCGGAGCACGAGATTATCCCCGGATGCGGAACATGAGGATTGAACTCACTCCGGCATTTTTTGTGTTTTAACTTTTCACGGTTGTTGCAGATACGGTGTTTCAGTTTGTCAGCGCACGACAACTGGACTGGCTCGGATCCAAGGCGTTCGAGCCCCTCGTTGGCCGCTTTACCTCTCCTCCTGTCCAGCTGTTTCTCGCTCTACCATGTTCGCACTCTTGACAAGGCTTCCCGATCATTACCTCCAGGGACCAAGACGAGTACACCGCACGTAACGTTGTCACGTGGCACAAGAATCTCATCCACTGGGGCCTGGGCGAAGGCCGATTCCTGACTGCGCTCCTCTCGAAGTGCTGTCTGTCGTTCAAGAAAGCAACTTCATTGACACGGCGACGCGCACTACGGCACACCAGGCGTGGCGTATGCTGCTCTCCACCCAGGAATGATTGATCAACACACTGACCGTGGACAGCTTGCTTGTTGGGGTTGGTGATCTTACCCGATTTGTGCCGGAATTGTTGTTCCTCGATGCGTTCTTCGTCTTCCTCGATCTGTTTGGGATGATCGTGATTACCAGCGTGTAGTACGTTGGAGCGGTGAGTGTCGATGGCTTTATTCGGCAGTAGGTTCTTGCTATCATATGTGAGTCAAGTAGACGATGGATTGAGTTTGGGTTTGGGTTTGTTGACACGGCTAGATGGCTTGTGTATGATACTCATTGACATGTCACGTCCAACATGATGATCAAATTTGGTCGTTGCAGTTGGGCTTGGTAGACTCATTAATATCATGGTTTATATTGGTACGAATAAGTCCCAGATCACTTGCTGTAGGTCCAAACAAAGCGGGTGGGCGGGAGTGCTACGGCCAATTTGCGGCGATGAGCATGCGGGTCGCGTGATCTTGACGTAAAGACCGAAACTTTCACGTAATCACGGTCGTTCAGCAAAGTTTCAGAACAGTCTGAAGCACCAGCGTCCAGCAGCTCGTTAAACGTCGGGTTTCATCATGTTCTTAGGTGTAAGCAGGTTTGTTTCATTCAAATTTGGACATAGTTGACCCTTCTTAAGATTGCATCCTGGTGGTCTTCCTCTGAACCCATTCCAGCCGGAACGTCGGAGAAATACGATCCTACAAACCCAAGGATGAACCCTTTAAACCCCAAGGGTCTCAAGCCGTATGCACCTAGCTACTTGGGTTGAACTGTTCTATGTTGATTGCCTTCTTCAGATGCTGTGCTTGTCCAGAAACCAAGTCTGCTCGCGATTCATGTTTTCTGCAGCACGGGGCCGACGAAGGCCAGTGTGTAGAACTAATTAAGAGACACGTCGAATGCATGCGTGGGCTTGGCTTTGAAATTTAAGCCACGTCATGCCTATGTACATGACCAGGCTGGAACCACTGGCATTCGCTGGATCAAATTTTGTTGAAACGTCGATCACCCACTTGTAACAGATTCCGATCACGCCAACTGTCATCCTACCACCGATTCTCTAGATTCATCCCACATCACAAAATACACCAGATACCCCATAAAGTTCGATGAACTGCCCCAAAATGTTGGACGAGAGTTACGGCCAGCGCTTTACTCCAACTATAACCACCGTGGTCTTTCCTTTCTGATCTCCTTCCCAGAAGCGTGATCTCGCAAGCACTATCGTCTTTGAAACAATGACATCTAGATAGGTTTGACAGTGACGCGGGCTGTCGATTTTTACGCCTGGGCAGATACAGGAAAACCACGTCCTCCCACCCACGACCGTTGTACTCAAGTGGCGAGGCCTTGGCGAATTCATGAAAATGGAAACTAGGTTTCGTCGCTTAGATCGTTATGAAGTTTCCTACAGAAGGAAGCCACCCTCCTACCGGAGGTGGCGGGAGAGCTCGAAGTTTCATCATATATTCGGGGGACCAAGGGATTTAAAAAGACTCAACAGCTTGTTTTCCATTTCGCACTCTGCCTGGCCCATTGCAACCCACCAGCACCTTCTGCATCATGAAGCTCTTTGCCGTGGCTGCCGTCCTCGGTCTTGCTACTCCCGTGTTCTCTTACACCGAGGAATACATTGCGGCGTATGACACCTTCTACGACCATGGTGAGAAATCCCTCGGCAAAACGTCCTGCGCGCACGGCGAGCACGGCCTACTTACCCACGGGTATACCACCTTTGACGACCTCCCCACCTTCCCCTATATCGGAGGGTCACCCATGATACTGTCGTCCGACTCGCGCTATTGCGGTACCTGCTGGGAACTCACATACACCGACCCATCCGGCGTTTCCACAGGTCTCAATTTCACAGCCATGGACATTGGTGGGGATGACTCAGAAATCTTCATCATCTCGTTGGAAGCCCTGGATTTCCTTACGCAGGGTCACGGTCGGATACTCGATCATATCCCTATCACCGTGGCTCGGAAGCCAAAGAGCGCGTGCGGCCTGTAAAACAAGTTCAAAAGTAAGCTATCTCGTTCAGCTCCCCCTTGGCGACGTGTTGATTGTAGTCACAGAAATCGAGCAGGCTCCCAAATTCCCAGTTGATACCTCTTTCTCAACTCGAAACTCTTTCATATTTTGACCACTGTCTTTCTTTTTTGCATGTTGCCAGATTCGTTCCAGATGCAATGCGCAACTCTTACATCTGTTTCTAGAGCACCACGTACGAGTCTGGGATTCTTCGCGTTAGCGAGATACACTCTTAGCCTGTAGCAAACTTTACTTGGGATGTGAGGGCGATTGGAGGCTTCTATTGAACCGTAGACGTTTAGGTATACGTTACTGGCGAACCTTGACACGTAGTTGGGATCATGCTTGCGTACCTGCGGTAATCACCAGCCATTTCGTTTAATTTTTCTAGATATCAGTCCGGTATGATCGGTCCGCAGACTCGTGTTTATGGGGGAACAAGATGGCATGAGGTTTGTACGATGTATACTGAAGTTGTCGGCCTCGAAGCTTGGCCGGATCATGCTGGGGAGGTTTCAACACAGGAATGTTCCTTCGGAAATCACCAATCTTGGCTGTGGGCAAAAAAACGCATATCACGCGGTGTCCCTAGGGAGATGTCACCGTCATGAGAGCGGTGGGGACGGTGTAATGACCGGACGTACGATCTCGCGGTTGTCACTTTGCTGACCCGAACTTCCTCCACAGGTATTCTGTTGGACATTTGTTGACTTTGTGCCCGACTCTGCGGCTACATCAGCCCGACGGCGGTCCTGCCTCGCCGTCTCGCTCAGTCAGCTGATCCGCCCGGATGTTGGCCTCCGAATGTGAGCTTTCCAAAAGTAACATGGTACGTGCTCTGTGTATCATCGTGCACCACCTGTGTGGCTGCGCTCAGCACGGAACCATGGAACATATAAATGCACATCCTACGATGAGGTCTGTATCCCCTCAGTCCGTACGCCCGACGCTTTGAGCTCTCTCTCCCTGTCTTACCTATCACCATGAAGTTTGTCTGTCTCGCTGCCGCTGTCCTCGCATTCGCTCTCCCGGCATTCGGACAGACAGAGAGTCTCTCGTACGACACGACGTACGATAATGCGTCCCTCTCGTTGACATCTGTCGCTTGTTCCGACGGCGCCAACGGTCTCATAACCAAAGGCTACACCACCCTCGGTTCCCTCCCCACCTTCCCCAATATCGGAGGGGTGTACGCTGTGACCGGCTGGAATTCGGCTGCATGTGGCACATGCTACCAAGTCACATACGGTGACATGACGATTGCCGTTTTGGCGGTGGACGTCGCCCTTGACGGCTTCAATCTCTCCGAAGAAGCGATGGACACGTTGACGGGAGGGTTGGCGGTCGAACTTGGCAGAGTTGAGGTGACGGCGACTGAAGTTGACGCGTCCGTCTGTGGGATCCATTAATAGGATCAATGGTTGATAGGTTCAAGTCTACCAAGTTTGTTCTCTGGTGTGTCGATGCTCATCGATGAAATAGGATAAAGGTCTTCTCTGCATGATACGTAATTCGGATACTTGATACGTGCTTTCAAAGGACATTCTTGACTGCTACTTAGAGAGGAATTCACATGGGTTGATCGGGAAGTCGGACACTATTCCATTTGTACATCTTGTACCTTGTGGCGGTGAGATAAAGGACGCTGAAGTAGCATTTAACTTACCCACTCGAAATCCATGTCTTATATCCGATACACCCAAAAGGTCGTCAAGCACGAGCTATAGCGCTCGACCGTAGACGACAACGCCATCAGAGGTTCTCTCGACAACGTCCAGAGTCCCAGCATCACAGGGAGCGCCGCCGCGCCTGCGACGAGTTTCCGCGTTCGTGAAGAGAGTTGGGAGGCACCGAGCCATGTGGTGCGAAGGATGTTCATCCCCTCCACGGCATGCACCGCAACGCTTGCCACGAGCCCCGTATACAACGCCCAACTACGCCATGGGAACCGAGTTAAACCGGTCTTCACGAACTCGTAGTCCAATTCTGCCGGTCCGACGGCAAGGATGGGCGGGGAAGCGTCGGTCGGGACGAGCCGGTGCGTAAAGACATGAATAGGCACGAACACGAGGGCTGTATAGGCAGCGAGGCTCAGTGTGCTCGTAAGTTTGCGTGGCTGTTTGGAGGGAGGTGCGAAGAGTCTCCGGGCGATACCTGACGCGACGTGTATGACGAACGGCGTCAAAAGGAGATACTTCTCTCCGAACGGGGTTTGGTAGTACTCCCTTCCCAAGAGCTGCTCGTGAAGTCACAGAGAATATTTGTGGTCAGCGTATCCCCTAGTAGTAGTCAGGATGGGGCGCTTTGGCACATACCATGACATTGGAAGACAGGTTCGACCCTCCCACGTTCGCAAGTAATGGAGCAGAGAGATGGACTAAAAGAAAGGTTGAAAGAAATGGCGCAGATGCGTGAGCTAGCTTGACCAATATCGGAGTCGATGTTCTCCTCGGGCGGTCACCTGAATTCATTTATGAGTTGGTATCACACACTAGTCGGTTGTACTAGTCAAAAAGTCCAAATTGATTGCGTCTGGTACTTAGCCAGCCATTTCATCCAAAAAAAATCAAAACACGTGACCCAGCTTGTCTGCCCAAGGGCCGCATTCAACATCAACAGTCATTTCATTCCATCATTCATACTACACACCGCCCAAGTTAGAACGACACGCTAACCGTGTTTCTGTCATACATTCGGTCATATCACCGCCAACATCGCACTGTACCAGGACAGCGTCGAAGCGTCCAACATCGCAACGATCAGTATCATATCCGAGCCGACTGGCAGTGCGCCCATCACCCGCCATGACCAAGGCCGTCCCCGCAGTCTTTGTCCTCGTTCACGCCTGGCTGTTCACTCTCTCCGCCGCGCTCCCGTCCGTCCTCAATCAGGTTGTGTCCGCCGCCGCCCAAGCCGGACCAAACGCACCCGCACGCTCCTCGGAAGACCCCATCGAAGGCGCTGGGGCTCGCAGGGCTGCCCGCCATCATTCTGTGCCCTCGTCACGGAGAGTAACCATTCCGGGGGCGATGCTGATACCGACCACGACCATGGATCTGTGTACCAGGCTCAAATCGCGAACGGTGGTTGGACCCTGACGATGATGAACACGGAGCTGCGCGTCCGGTCTCCGCTCCAGTTCGCCCTAGATGCATTGAACCCTCCCGAGTCCGTGCCGGCACGTCTACGTGTCATGATTTCGGTACAACCCTTGCTCGGATGACGCACTCCCCGTCCAATCGGGCACTGCCCAACGGAGTGACCCCGAGGGACGAAGACACACAACGTGTACAACCTCCCGTCCCCTCCAGATCCGATGAGGAGATGGGATACCACGGAATGTTAGTCCCAGCTCGGTGTTCGAGGCGGCTGTACGGCAAGGGAGAATGGAAGTCGAGGCTGTTTGAGGAATACTAGTTGAGATGAACGTGTTGGACGGGGGTGTTCACTGTGGGGTGACGACAGTCTACACTTTGAGTAGCCACCTGGATCATGGGATGTTGCGTTTTTGTTGGGTGACATCAGAGATTTCCTTCAAGGAAGGAAAGATCGATCCGCGTTAATATACTTTGGCGAGGCATTCCGTGCATGACACGAACCTCGCCAGGTTCTCCTCGCTCTTGGTCTTGGTGTCCAACATGACAAAAGTATGCAGCCCGAGATCGTTGTTCTCCTTGATGCGGTCGTAAAACGAATTGGGTTTCTGCGTGCCACTGAAAGAAGACGAGGGAGACGGCTTGGGGAAAGATGTACAGTTGAAGGCCGGATCCAGGCGCTGACGGCGTTCATGAGGCGTTGTGGATGATGGGGATGGGGATGTGTTTGGCGCAAGCGCGGAGGACGATGTCGATGCGGGTCGTTGCGCTGACGGGTCTCGCGTGTCAGGAAACGCGAGATGGAGAGAAGGGGAAACAGACCCAAACGGGTCCCTGACGATGAAAGGCGGCGTTCTGCTTGTCAGCATCGTGGAAGATGGCGTCGGTGTCGGTCTCGCCCATGTCCAGATCGGTGGAGGATTGGTTTAGCGTACAACGCTTGCTTGAGGGTTACTGAAAATGGCGATCAGGGGTGTTTTCGAGAGAGGTGGGCAGTGAATCGACTTGCCAGAACGGGCTGCATCGTCTGGTGTGGTACATCATTGACACCTCCCGAAAGAGATGGAGTGAGGCAGGCACGAGACAGCGAGACGCCAGTCAGATTGAAGGCACGAAGCCGCGCAGGTCGGGCGCCACTTGTCTCAAGTCCCTCCGACTCCGCACACTCGGGATGTGCGTCATCCGTGCTTGCTCGCCGCCTGCCACCGCTCGTCTCCATCCTAGTGCGGATAGGGTGCATAGCGGCCGCTTATAGGGTACTTGCTCCGAGTCGTGTGTATAGGACAGTCACCCAGAACAAGTCGACAAGTCGAGCGCAAGGTAAAGGAGCCGGTGAACTCTGTTATACCCAGAGCTGACCGTTTGATACATGATGCATGATGCATGACGTCCCAGCTCGCCGCCCTCCATGCTAGCGTCCAACAATGCATCGAGACTGCCAACTCGACCGTCTTTTGGTAACGACTCGGTTCGAGAACGACTAGATGCTCTGGATTCCAGCCAACCGTGCATCGCGTACGTCTTTTAGACCCTCACTGCTTTCGTTGTCTAAATCTACATCCCATCGTCGAAAAAAGTCGTTGCTTATAGCATGCAAGCATTTCAACAACTGTAGACCCAACACGCTCGGGTATTACCCAGTGTCGCTCTTTCAGGAGCTCGGGATTAATCCATCGACTTCCGTTGGACTCATCATTCTGGGGCCAACTTTGTGGTTACGCTCAAGTCCGCTTTTGAGGCGCAAACCAAACCTTGGGCTGACCGTGCTCATGGTCCCTTTGTAAGTGGATCGATATTGGGGTCGGAGACGCATCATGTTGTGCTTCGCCCCCGGAATGATCGTCGGTTTGACCTTGGCCGCCGTGGCATTCCACCGTACGTGTTCATATTCACATTGTAATCGACTTCGACCTGTGTTCACACACAATTCTCTTATCCTAGTCACGACCGAGGCAGGAAATGTGCTCGTTTACGGACAACGCTATTCGCAAGTCTGGTTCGCTATCGTACCGCTATTTATGATCTTCTTTGTCTTGTCGCATGCGAGCGGGTTAGGGAACGTGTCTTGGCAGCAGGGCGAACTCTTTGGGTTGGAAGGTGCATACACAATGACGTCCCTCTGTCCATCGCTCGTCTCTCCCGCGCTCTCCGTGGATTTATTGTTTACTTCTTCCGATACCCTTAGTCCCGCGTCTTCTTTCCAGTCCGTAGCATCGGGACTTCCCTCGCAACAGCCACCGATTGGAGTGCCAACTTGATTGGGGTCGAAGGGGTGAGGTGGGTGCTTGACAATGGATTTGAGATTCGGCGGAGGCAGTTAAGGAAGGTGGGGTGAGCAACGAGGCGAGGGATAGTGGGAGAGGAAGAAAGGTGGGCGGAGGTCAAGAAGATGAAAAGGGAAAGGTATCAAGAGAAAATGTCACGAATCATGATAGTCACGGCGTACTGGAATGGTACTATGGGTCGCGGGTGCTGACCGTTGTCGACTCATTTGTTCGAGGGAAGCCTGGTATCACTGTCGAAATACGTGGGAACGTCTGAGCCACTAAGATCACAATCACCGTGGTTATGTTTCCCCTCGGCAACAATGACCTGGGTAGGCTTCCCTTAGCCCTATGCCTTGAACCGCTTCTATTCAACCCGCTCACCCAGCGCGCCTGCACCATCTTCCGGCCGGGACGCCTGTGGCACGTCGCCATACAGAAACCAAGTAAGCACTGTTGCGGATCCCATCATATGGCATACTGGTGCTGCGTTGTTTTTCAGAGTCTCGGCAGGGTACGGAAGAGTCCCAAATACCGTTTTCTCACCTGACCTTGCTCCATGTGGTGTGGCGTTCTCTATCAACACAGCAACGGTGCCAAATCCGACATTGTGAGTCGTCGTGCTTTAAATCCTCTCGCGATAACAAATACACGAGGCATCAAAGTTCTTACGCCGTGCTGCTCTTGGAAAATGTTCCCATCTCGGTGTGATCCGGGATTCGTTAGCCCTATCAGGTGAGTTGTGCGATAATGATTTCCTCTCCTCACAGGTCAAGTTCTTGACAAATTTCCGTCTACTTGACTGCAGCTGCAACCGTATCTCATGCCGAGAATTTCAGCGCGTATCCGAAGCACCGAATTTGTGGGAGGGTGCAATGCACAAAGTCGCTGTGCGTTTCAACTTGCTTAAATTATGAACAGATCTTATATGTCCTGATGGGGCAGCGCCTAACACGTGTCCAGATAGAAGGGACCCCGTGAAAGGTCCATCAAGTTTGGGCCGGTGTAGAGCCGAGGCAGTGAACGCCGTGAGACTATACAACATCCACTCGTTAGATTTCTTCCCTTCTCTCTCTTGTCTCTGCATCCCACTCAACCAACCTACGAAAAGCTCGTTCCCTGTCATCTACTGTACTCGAATCATGTCGGACCGCGCTGCTGCCATTAGGAAACGATTCCCGCGATTCCGCATTCTCGTTATCGGTCGAGCCAATGCTGGCAAAACCACGCTGCTCCAGAGAGTCTGCAAGACGACCGAATCCCCGATCGTTCGTGATCGCTTTGGTCGCAAGGTTACCGCAGCATTATTTTGTTGTAAACCGACTGTTGTATGCTAACCGACCATTCAGATCAACGCCGATGTGAAGGGAACTTTGGGGGTGGGTATTCGCACATCGTTAGCGCATATTCCTGACAACAAATCATAGCGTGGCGAGCATGACATCGAACACGAAATTTCTTTCGAAAGCAATGACCGATTTGTTTTCCATGATTCACGTGGTTTCGAGGCCGGTAGCGAGGATGAACTGCAGCAGGTTCAATCATTCATTGAAGAACGTGCAAAGGAGCAGTGGACGCAAGAACGCCTGCATGCTATATGGTTCCACTCTATATACCATTGTTATTTGGTGGCCGTCTGAATGTTATTCGTGATAGGTACTGCATTCCGATGCATGAACATTGCCGGCCAATTACTGCGGCCGAGGATGCCTTCTTCTCAACATGTGGTACTGGAACAGGTGAGAAGCATCTAAGGTTCAAGTGATGTACTGAGCTTGTCATCAGTGCCAGTAATTGCCATCTTCACCAAGTTTGATGCACTGCATACAATTGCATTTGGTGAACTGACAGAGCAAGGAAAGGGGATGAGAGAAGCACTAACCATGGCTCCCAAGCATGCAGAACTGATATTTAGGAAAAATGATTACTATGGCATGCTGCAAGCCAAAAAATTCCCTCCCAGGAAGTGTGTGTGTATGAGTGGTGAGTAGTTAGTGGCTGCAATGGCATACTGAACAAACATTTCATCTGAAGAAATGAATAAGGAGCAAGCTGATTGTACTGCATTGATTAGCTGCACTGCAGAAGCACTGGATGATGAGATGCTGGAGACCCTGTTGATTTCTGTTCAGCAAGTCAACTTGGAGATTTGTGTAAGGTATGCAGTGAGAAGGAAAGTTGTAGGTGATTATGCAGTCTTAAGCAGTGCTAAAAAATCTTATTGTAGATCATTAAAGAGGATACTGAATGGTAATCTCAAGGAGTGTGATAGTTGGGAAATCCAGTGCAAGTTGGCATCATGGTTTCCACATGTTTATGTGAGTGTCAAATAGGTTCGACATACAGAAAACATGAATACAATGAATATAATTTCTATAGGTAAGAAATATGCAAGTTCTTGGAAAATGAGGGCTAATGACCATTGTATTGGTTTTATACTCATAGGTTGTAAGTTATGCTGTGTTTGTGATGTTTGTGTCCTTGCATGCATGCTCACTGCTATTTCATTTCTTGTGCTGACAGCTTGTAAGTTGCTGTGTTTGTGGTGTTGGTGTCCTTACATCATGCTCACTGCTATTTCATTCATTGTACTGACAGGGAGTAAGTTGCTGTGTCTGTGGTGTTGGTGTCCTTGCTCACTGCTATTTCATTCATTGTGCTAACAGGAAGTAAGTTGCTGTGTCTGTGGTGTTGGTGTCCTTGCATGCATGCTCACTGCTATTTCATTCCTTGTGCTGACAGGAAGTAAGTTGCTGTGTCTGTGGTGTTGGTGTCCTTGCACCCATGCTCACTGCTATTTCATTCCTTGTGCTGACAGCTTGTAAGTTGCTGTGTCTGTGGTGTTGGTGTCCTTGCATTCATGCTCACTGCTATTTCATTTCTTGTGCTGACAGGAAGTAAGTTGCTGTGTCTGTGGTGTTGGTGTCCTTGTATCCATGCTCACTGCTATTTCATCCCTTGTGCTGACAGGCCGTAAGTTGCTGTGTCTGTGGTGTTGGTGTCCTTGCATGCATGCTCACTGCTATTTCATTCCTTGTGCTGACAGGAAGTAAGTTGCTGTGTCTGTGGTGTTGGTGTCCTTGCATGCATGCTCACTGCTATTTCATTCATTGTGCTGACAGGCAGTAAGTTGCTGTGTCTGGTGATGGTGTCCTTGCATCCATGCTCACTTCTATTTCATTCCTTGTGCTGACAGGCAGTAAGTTGCTGTGTCTGTGGTGTTGGTGTCCTTGCATGCATGCTCAGTGCTATTTCATTCCTTGTGCTGACAGCTTGTAAGTTGCTGTGTCTATGGTGTTGGTGTCCTTG
>Ga0307508_10003487_pt1 | contig 15875 bp, 23 predicted proteins | sample 9_EM_MG_FD_203089 | JGI IMG/M metagenome (GOLD analysis project Ga0307508, IMG submission 203089) | Populus trichocarpa ectomycorrhiza microbial communities from riparian zone in the Pacific Northwest, United States - 9_EM | ecosystem: Host-associated > Plants > Roots > Unclassified | place...
CAAAGATAAGAGAAACTTATCTAATAATGGTGAGTAATATGGATAGCGTAAAGATGAGGTCATAGACCGATCTAGAATCTGATATCAAGAAATGAATTAATGAATCAGAAATATCAGATTCTCAACAAGAACCACTTCTGTCTCCATCTCCATTAGCAAACAACTCCTTCTCTGAGTTCTTCGAACTCTTATTATCCTGCTCCTGCTACCCTTCCTCCTATTCCACCGGTCAATCAGTGTCCTCGTTGCCATAATCCTTTGGCAAAAGGAACCTTTTGTCAACATACTGACTTCATCTACTATCGACCACAAGAAGGAACTATAATTCCTCTTCAGAATATAGGACTAGGACTCAGGACATCATCTTTACATTCCATTTCTCATTTGACTTCCCTTCCTACTTCACGTACCTCAGATTCTCCTCCTCAATGACCTCATCCGGGCCTATTAACAAGACGTTGATCCTGAAGTTGACGATTGACCTACTCTCCCACCATATTCTGCTTCCACTTTACCTGCATATTGCAGAGTTGTACCAAATTCAGAAGGACAACTTCAGCCATGCCAACCTGACCATATCCAACAGTGACATTCACATTGCCTTAGACGATGACTCTCCAATTGAAACGGGTCGAATGGTGCCAGTACCTAATTTGATCCAACAAATTGGATATCCAGAGCTTTCTGATGAACAATCCCTTGTCTCTAATTGTATGGTCATATCTTTCTCTATTCAACCTTGCGAAACTCTGAACCAAGAAGCAAACAATATAAATTTGTTTGCTTTTCGAGGTGAATCTATCCCTTCTGCCTATGAAGGTGCTGGATATCCTTTTTCTACTCAGGAATATAAGGATGCATCCAAAACTCCAGTTCATTTTCAAGGTTTTGAAATCTTGTATCGCTTTCACATTCCCTCTTCTGTTCATAATCAGGTACTTTGGAAATCTCTTCATCCAAATATTGTTGCAGAAATGTCTGGTGACAATTTTTTGATCAATCCCCCTTGTCAACGAAAATGGAACAAAGGCTTTGATTATTATTTCAGAACACGCCTTCACAGACTACCTACTACCAATTCCTTCCTTCTTTGACAACTCCGATTGCAGAAACTAATCAAGCAAGCTTCTTTAGATGTTGAGCTTGATGCTATTTATAACGTCGCTGCAGGATGAGGTTGGAGAAAGATCCATAGACAGGCTGCTGAAAAAGGAGAAGCACATCAACGTATTAGCCATATGACTTGCCTGCTAGGGCACCCAAAACCATCTGACCATCTGACCATTAGCATTTGACCATGTGACCGGTATCTGACCAACCATGTGACCATTATGTGAGGATTATGTGAGCATCTGACCACCATCTGACCATCTGACCATATCATCTGACCACTGACCATAATTATTTGGCCATCTGACCATTATGATCTGACCATCTGACCACCATCTGACCAACATCTGACCACCATCTGACCATCATGTGATGGCTATCTAATTATAGCCACAATGATGTCATCAACCAAAAAAGGAAATCCAATAATAGATACACCATTTTGAAGCAAATTTTGATGTGAATGCAGCCATGATGATGGAATGAAGCAAAAAAGGAAATGACAAGCGAACCCCCCACCCCTGCTCCACTCCTGCTCACCAAAATGAAAATGAGCAAAAATGCAAATAAACAGGATACAAGGCACTACTATTTAACAAGATTTTCGCTATAGCCAATGCTACGCTTTTGAGTAATCCAGCTACACTTTTCTACACTCTGACTACCGTCTGACCAGATTTTTGCCAATGAAATTTATCCCTTGGAAAGTAGGAGTGAAGGTCTGGCTAGACTCCTGAAACCTGAGGATCAACATCCTCGCCTGAAAATTGGCCCCTCAATGAGAAGGCCTGTTCAAGATCTCTCAGGTTATCTCCCCCTATGCCTACCGCCTCCACCTCCCTCCTACTTGGAAGATGCATGGTGTCTTCCACGCTTCGCTCCTCTCCTCCTATAAGAAAACTCCTGAGTTCAGCCCCAATTTTATCCTCCTGCCTAGCGAGCTCATCGAAGGAGAAGAAGAATACAAGATGGAAACCATCAGGGCTCATCATGGATCATCAGGTCACTGACAATATTTAGTCTCTTGGAAAGGATACTCCTGTGCTGAGGACATTTGGGAACCCGAATCCCATTTGGCACACGCTCACTTCATTCTATGAGCATACAAGTTGGGACGATCTAAGGATTTCCCTATGGTCACGTCCCTTTAGCCCTTGTTGTTGTCTACATTGCCATTGTCCACCATATCCTCATCCACACACCCTCCTCCCATTTCCCACCCGGTTCCCAAAGTCCACCCCATCTGCTCATCTCTCCAGTTCATCTCGACCCTTCACGCCAAGCTGTAGGACCATTGTTGGTCCAGCCTCACAAAGTCTTCCCAACCCTTCCTTTCGTTGTGAATCCAGTATGGCTAATAAGCCACCACCTAGAACATCTTTGCCACTAGCCAAATCAGCTGGTAAGTGATTTGTGACAACACTTACCAAACTTGACCCTCATTGCTATGGGGGTCCCCCGCATCGCTACTCGCTCCTGAAGGTCCAGGGTCATATGACACGTGGACAGGATCCCCAAGACTACAAGCGCCATTGCACAAAGGAGGCTGAAGCCCAGGATGAGGAGAGTGGCTTCCATCATGTGGGACTCCATTGATCATCTCCATTTTGCTCCCCCCCCCTTTATCCCTGTCAATGGCCACTCCGCCACCTCCCCTCAACTGCTGTGCCAAAGTCCAGATCTTTCCACCGCAGCTGCTTCTTCACCACTCTGCTTTGATCTTTTTCCATTGGACCTCTGCTTTGAAATTTGGCATTACCTGTTCGGGGTTATTTCCCAGGGTATATAAGGCCTCTGTTATTCTGGTGGTGTTTTAATGCCTCTTGGACATGACTTCCATCCCCACTGTCATCTCCATCCAACTCTCCCGACTCTCCCTCGTAGGGACCCACAACCTGTATGCCGCAGTCCTTGAGAACCCAGTCGCGCTCCTCATGATCGAGAATGACCCAGAATTCCGGACAGCCCCACTTGTTTACAATTACGTCCAGCTCTACCATAATTACGCACATTCTCACGTGGATCTCACCGGCACCACCACTATCCCTTTGCTCACCGTGCAGAGATGGTCAAACTGTCTTACCACGATGCGGTTCGAGATCTTGCAGCTCCTTATGCTGGCTCAGTTCAGTCAGTTCATCAAACAATGTGTCCCTGAGACCATCCTCCAATCCCTCCTTTGAACCACCCTCCTCCTCCTCCCCAACCCTCTTCGGGAGGCCTACCTTGAGCCTGATGACATCTTTGGCCCAGCTGAACCTGCTGCTCCCTCTTCCGCCGGTTCCAGTGTTGATAGATTCCCCACCACTCCCTCCAACACTAACCCCTCTCCTGTGCCAGTGGTCCCCACTCTGCTGTAGAGTCCTTGCCCAGTACCCCCTCCGCTTCATCGACACTCCACACCCCATGCCCTCGACTTGTCTAGACTCAGACGGGTGGTTGCTGCCGTCCTTTTGATGTCATCTTCTTGGTCTCCCCCCTACAGACCCCATTCCCAGTACCCCTACTTCCCCTCGTTGTCGCCCTCTCTCTAGCGACATCCCAAGATGGGTCAGACAGCATCAAGCCTTCGCTAGATGCTTCCAGTGTGGATCCCCAGATCATTTCTGACAGGACTGTCCTCTCTACAGTTGCCCCTGCTGCAACCATGTTGCTCCTGGACATATCCAATTACTCTGTCCCTCCAACACCAACCGGCACATCCCTGGAGCCTATGAAGACCCCTCCTCTGGATCCTCCACTGATGTCAATTTCTGAGGTGGTACTTCAGATGTACAACAGGGGTAATGTTACAGAAATACCCTGGATGGACAAGAGTTGTGAATGGGAGCTACTCTTGTTGTTGGGAGATTGGTATGAGCCCGATACCTTCGATTCCATTTTCTCTTCTTGTGCCTCAGATGCTGTCTTCTTTTCTTCTTAGCTTCTTTCCTCGCTTTCCTCGGTGTTCCACCTTGTTGGTTCTGCTCTTCTACTGTGGAATGCCTCGTTGTTGCCTTGTGTCGTCAGTCCCATCGGACCTCCCACTATTCCAGTACCTGTGACGTATGTTCTCCACTTCTTTCCACGGACACTATTCTCCAATTGGCTCTTCGTTCCTCAAGCCTACCCTTATTTCATTATGGACTCCGCATCGGAGTTCTAACCACACTATATATACAGCACCCCTCACTGTATCATCTTTTTAGTCAGTTCTGTGCAATCCAGCATTGTATCTAGCCAAACTGCTCAAAGGGAACTGCCCCTTGAGAGACCTCTACACCTGCTCATGCTTTACTTTGTTCTTCCCTCTCACTCGCGTGCAATGGGACCTTGAACTTAGTAGCATTTGCATTCAGGACTTGAGCGTCCTTTGTCATCCAAACCCAATACTCATCGTCTCCCCTATGCCCAAGGCTAGGTTCGACATTTAGCATTAACAATATGATGCAGAACGAGAAGATGCTCGCTACAGAAAGAGTGACCTAAGAAAGCTCACTCAGAAATATGCCAAGAAGAGCCTGGACAAGATGTCACAATGGAAAGCCTATGTATATACATATGGAAATTCACCATAGTAGCACAGTGGCTGAAGGCTGCCAAGGTAATCCAGGATGAAGAATACTGCACTTACTTTTGGAAGGGAATTCCAAAGCATATATGAGAGAAGGTGCAAGTACATCTACTGGCTGGAAAGACCAGAGCATGAGGTGCAGAGAGATAATATCCTGCCCCCTCAAAGTGTATTTAACACAGTATGTACAGCAGGAGAGATACTTGGGGGCAACATGCCAAAAGGCTTGTATCAGCTCAAGGATGCATACCTCTCTCTATTCCAACCTGATCCCGCATTGCAAGGTTATGGGCCGCCCCCACCCAAACTCAATAACAGCTGTTTTGGTCCTTTAGCATTGCAATTGTATAGCCAATGTCATAGTATTCAACTCCGTGCAGTATGCCACATTGCAGCCTATGCTCTCCAATGTGGATAGCAACTACAAAATAGTATACATTCTTCCCATGCAGTTACCAGAAGTGGATGCCGAGCCCAATAAGCATCGGGTAAGCATACCCACTGTGGCATTACCCGATGATGCCCAGAAAATCACTTCACCTGTCCCCTATGTGATGTTTACCCCATTGGGTAATTGCGACTCCCACTTCATTCCTGCCTACAATGTGCAGCTCGAGTACTTTCTCACCCAGCAGAGTGGTGCCCTCCCTCCTCCTTCTTTCCCTTGCAATGACACCTCCATCCCCTCCATCCCTATCCTAATCCAGGCCTGTGGCCTGAGCCATCAGCTCAGTCAAGCTCAGGAGGAGCAGCGCATTGCCAATGAAGATAGCAGTGATTGCATACGAAAGGTACTCGGAGAAACTGTCCTCGACCTCGGGGTGAGACCACTCCCCCTGCCTGCCTTCCCATCTATGGGGAAGATCCTTCTACTCACCTCATCCAAAATGGATGGGCAACTCAAGCCAAGAAGGGGGTATGTCATCACACCTACCCTGTCCCCACCCGCATAGCAGATTTCCCTCTTGCCGAAGAAGATGGGTTGCTGGACTCGCTCAGCGATTCCAGCACCAAATCAGGATGGTCCTCGGAGCAGTCAGAGTTCCTGGCCCTACTCATTGAGCCACTTATTGATTCGAGTGGGGCATACTCACACCATAGATCCAATCCCTTGCTGGAGGGGGTATTCAACCCCAACCAATTTCCTACAGGTTCCCCTCCCCGATGAAGATCTAGTCACCCAGGTCCTGCACAACTTCCATCTTGACAACCTGGAGTCAGTTGCCGGTTGCTGCACTGCAGAGCCCCACTCATTGTATATCAATGTGCGCTGCCTCCGGTAGAAGCAAGAAGATTACTACTGACAATATGGTGATGCCGACACTGTTGCACCTCCGAATGTACCTAAAGGTTTACTCAAGTATACTTCTGTTCCTGTTTGATTGTACTGATCGTATTGTGCCCCCTCTATGCATGTAACAAAAATTTTGGAAAAACCCTTCATGTGTTTTGTGTGCTTTGTGCACACCCCCACCCTTATCTTATACAACTACTATCCTTCATACAATAACAAAGTGAGACCTGGTCGCAACTGCAATCCGAACTCGATCATTTTGACAGTTCCGTGACATCTGAGGACAGCTCCGCCTCCGGGAGCACCTATGCTATCTTTAACTCCTTTTACCTTGCTACCTATGATTTGACCATGTTCGACTTGTATGTATGAGTAGTTACCATGCATTGGCAGCACGGAAGTGTGTGTACCACTATAGCCCACAATCAAGTGAATTGTTCAGGGCACGAATGAGAGTACTAAGTTCACACATTATATATCTAACTATCTACAGGTATATAGAGTAGAAACCAAGTAGCCCAAATCAAAGAGTGATTTGAGCCAACTAGCACCCACCCAGAGACAAAACTGTGAGTACTAATAAGGAAAAACAAGACGCCATCACCAAATCCAGCAAGAACATTGCAGCCTTGTCAAAGCTGCGGATGAGCGGTCCCAAATAAGGAAGAACATGCAGCAGACATGCCTGTCACTCATCTCGCTTAACGAATTATGTCCAGCACAGCTATGCTTGCTAGGCAATGCATCATGTAAGTCTAGACCTGAGCACAAGGTACATAAACCTGGCCATACCCTCAATGAAAGCCCTGGGGCTGGACACAAACCCCCACCATCGCTCTGAGGAGTACAGGCCCAGGTATGCCCCCTTTCTTTTTTTGAACTATGATCCCACCAACAATGTTGATGGACCATTACAATAGGCCTATGGTAGAGCATGATTGGGGCAGGCTCTACCAGCTCCCTACAGATCCTGAGCAAGTTGGCATAGGCACCTCATTCATATCACTTCACCCTTGAGTGGACCCTGACCATCTTTACAAGTAGCACAGGCCCCCAAGGCAGCTGATGCCCCTTAGTCGATGGTGATCTCAGTGAGTCCATTCCCCCAACCTACTAGCTATGAAAGCAGATACCCCCATAGTGTAGCCCTAGCACCTTATTCCCATACTCCTTGTATTCTCCTACTTATGACAACATGGAACCCAAGCAAACACGGATTAAAATCAAATAAGGAAAAATAGAACCGGCTTATTACGATGCTCAACAACCACTGTAAATTATTCTGTTCCCTGCAGAATAAATTACCACACACACAAGACATCAACAAACCGAGTCTTTAATTAGATTATGGTAGACACTATGAGCGGAAACTCATTAAACTAATACATACAATGCTACATTGGCAATAGTAAGACACTACCATAAGACAAAGAGAGTAGTCTATATGTCGTAACATCTGATAAAGTAGTTCTAGCATGGCAGAGGCCACAGAGCCAGAATAAGACTAGTAGCTAGCATACTCCCGAACAGAAGCCTGCTACTAATTAGCAGAGACTTTGACATAGCTATTTGCCTAGGCTGATCCCATGTGATCCTAAGCCCCAATATAGGCATAGCAACTAACACGAAACAATTTCATTGCCTGATGTGTGAGATCTGACTGAATAGATCTCACATTACCAACTAGTATAAGAAGCCTACGAAGGGCTATTCAAGCTGGTGGTGCCTGCCTAATGAAGCAGCGGCACCACAGGTATTGCCTGCCTAACGAAGCAGCAGTACCATTATCACCCTTGGACATTGCCAGGATGGACGTGAAGGTAATTTATGAAGAACACAGTAGAGATCAAGAGTTACCTACAGACCTAGCAGCAGAGTTGATTGGTCTACTAACCCGATCTACAATGCACTCTTGCATAAGAACTTACAGAGCATATAAGAGAGTTGATAAGGACATCAAGCCAATTTCTACACTGATACCGCAGGAATTCAAGGTTATCCGAACTATACCTTACAATCCAATTACAACATTGGAACTCTTAGATGTACATTTTGGCCCTCAAAAGCCTACTAGAAAGTTCATTCAGGAACGTATTAACAAGATTCTGAAGGACATGGAGTCCTATGCCTTCTTGTGGCCTATGGAACAAGACCTATTCATATATGTACTAATCAAGAATGAGGCAGCTATAGCTGTGGAAGATGAAGACAGGGGAACTCTAAAAGAAGAGTATTTTAGCCCCTATAAGATATCACATGTACCGCACAAGCCATGGCAGGAGAAAGGCATACGATTAGCCCCTGCCCTACAGCAATGGATCATAGACCTACTACAGCTCAAAATGAGAGCAGGAGTCTATGAATATTGCCAATCCCCCTACAGATCATGATGGTCTGTATGTGGAATGAAGAAAAACAGAAACTATGAATAGTGCATGACTTGCAACCCTTGAATGCAGTCAGCATTAAAGAATCCTCTATTTCTCCAAACCTAGATCAATTTGTGGATCAGTTCTTGGGAGGAAAATGTTTTACAGTATTTGACCTATATTGGGGCTTTGATGCACGAAAAATGGATGAAGCTAGTCGTGACATGACAGCCTTCCAAACCCCACTAGGCCTACTTGTTAAGGATGGTGATTGCACACTGTGCGGGGTGACTGACACTAATTGTCAGTCATGCTTAATGTGTTGCATGACTGACACATGAGTCAGTCACACTTATGCTTGTGCTTGTCAGCCACATTGTGGCGCTTTGTTGTTATGTATGGTTATTATCTAGTAGTCACTAATAACCTGCAAGTCCGATGTTAGTTCTCTTTAGTTCCTTACATCAGACTCCAGCTGCCACAAGTCAGCTATCTAACAAGTTATGAGCCCTGCGCCCTGAATCCTCACCTCACACCTCACCTCTAGGCGACTTTATTTTCACTTGTTCCAACTCCGCTTCATCCATTTCATCCTTTGCCCATTACTGTGTTTTTCATCCCATTGTATCACAATGGTGTCAGAATCACAAATCCATCGCATTCAGCCACTTAATGGCAACAACTATACCACCTGGAGTGAAGAGATGAAGGCTCTCCTGTGCTCCAAAGGCCTCTGGTGCCTCGTCAATGGCAAGGAGAAGCGCCCCACCACTGGTGACAAGGAGCAGGAGTCCTGGGACATCAAGCAGGACAAGGCTGCTGGCGAGCTGATGCTCAATTTGATGCCAGACCAGGGAGTGCACATCCGAGCCTCACAGGACGACTCCACTACTGCTTGAAAGGCCCTTGCGACACTTTTTGTCCAACAGAAGGCCAGCACATGCTTTGTGGCTTATGAGAAGTTCTTCTCCATCAGAAAGTGCTCTGATGAGTCACTTCCAGCTCTAAGTGCTCGAGTCGAGCTTGCCATGGCCAGAATCCAGGAGTTGCGCCCTACATCCTTCGAATTAAAGACCTTGCATGCAGAACTGAGTTGCATGGCCATGATGCATGCTCCGGGGCCGGAATACTCACATTTCACCTCATTCCTCGCCCTCCTCACTGACCTTGACAAGATCAAGGTCAAAGCTGTGTTCCAGACCGAGGAAATCAATCGTCGTCCTCGTCCTGACATCCCAACACCCTCTGGCAGCTCTGCGCTGTCCACATCCTCTGCTAGTTGCGCCTGCAATCTGTCTTCCCCCTGTGCTTTCCGTGATAAGCCAGGACATTTCCAATGCAAGTGCTATGCACTGCAACGTGCCAAGGACACTTACAAGTTGTCCAAGCGCACTGGCAGACAGCCCAACCAGGCCAACACCACCTCTGCTGCTCCAGCAGTCACCTCCACAACACCCACAGCTGCCATTGCCAACTTGGCCACTCAGGACATGGTAGAACGTGCTGGTAATGCAAGTTTTTGTTCCAGGGATCCCTCCGATCCTCTATCCCCCCTCCAACTCAATGCTGACACCGATTGGAATGCAGACACGGGGGCCACTTCCCATATGACGCTGCATCATCATTGGCTGTGCAACTACAGTCCAAAATGCGTCCCAATCAAACTTGCGGACAATACTGTGGTTTACTCAGCTGGGATCAGATCTGTGTTGTTCCATCCCACTTTAGAGGAAAAGAGAGGCAGAGTGGTCGAGTTTTCAAACATCCTACATGTTCCCCAACTGCAAAACAACCTGCTAGCAGTCTTGTATCTAACTTGTCAATCATCAATTGATGTACATATCAATTCCACCCATATGTCCTTCAGTCACTTGAATGGACCACCATTGTTTGTCATCCCCATCAATCAGCACAATGCTGCCTTTCTGGATGGTGTGACAGAGCCCATCACTGAGTATGCGAGTCCAGCGACCACTATTCCACTGGATCTGGCCCTGTGGCATTGAAGACTTGCCTGCCCACCACAACATCACTGATGTGAAAGTGCTCATTGAGTGAAAACTGATTACAAGGATGCAACTAGGCGTCAAAACAGTGCCTGATCCACTGTGTGAGCCATGCTTAGCAGGCAAAATGCATGCAAATCCATTCCCCAGCACCTCCTGGCGCACTTCTCGTCCCCTGGAGCTTGTCCACTCAGACATTCATGCTGTACCCTATGTATCCCTCATTCTCTGGTTATTACTACTGAGTGACATTCATCGATGATTACTCCAGATACCACTTTGTGCTCCCCATTAAGGCCAAATCAGACATGTTCGACCCTTTTAAGCAGTTTAAAGCATTTGCAGAGAACCAGACTGAAAGGAAAATCAAAACACTGCGAGATGACAAGGGAGGGGAGTATATGAGCAATGCCATGCTTGCATTCACCAACGAGTGTGGTATCCAGCGCCAGCACATTGTCCAAGCATGCCCTCAGCAAAATGGTGTTGCAGAGCGTGCCAATCGCATCCTGTCTGAGCGCATCACTGCCATGTTGCAGGAGTTAGGCCTTGCTATGGCCTTCTGGGGTGAAGCACTTGCTGTACTTGTCCATGTTTGGAATTGTTGTCCTACAGCTGCCCTCGACAGCACCACCCCCTATGAGCTCTGGAATGGCTGCAAACCAGATGTCTCACACCTGCGAGTCTGGGGATCCACTGCCTATGTGCATGTCCAGAAAGACAAGCAAGCTGTGCTGTGCCCTCACTATGACAAGTGTGTCTTTATTGGTTATCCAGATGGGTACAAGGGCTGGAAATTCTACAATCCAACCACAAAGTGCACCATCATTTCAGAAAGAGCTGATTTCGACAAATACCCAGCTAACAGTGTGGTGGCCGACAAGCCAGCTGCTGTTGCAAACACCTCAAATGCAACATATTTACTACTTGATCTCTCTGGCAATGTCGATGATGATGAGCCATTGGTAGCTCCAGAGATGCTGCCTCCTCAAGGGGAGCTTCTAGACAAGGATGACGACAAGCCAGCACCTGCACCTCCTGTGACACCACCACCCAGAGCACCCAGTCCCATTGGCATTGGTGCTCGTCTGCCTGTCAGGAATCTCCAGAAACCAAAAGACTGGTGGAAACTTAGTCCAGCACAACTTGTGAATGACCCAGAGGAATCTGATGATGATGAAGCGGATATAGCCCAGGAAGAATGCTTGGCTGCGAGTTCTGCCCATCTGTAGGTCGTTTGCAGATGCCATGCACAGTCATGACGCTTTGGAGTGGAAAACAGCTGCATTAGCAGAATTGGATGCCCACAAAACCAATGGCACATGGATTCTGGTGCCTCACCTTAAGAACCGCCCAGTCATCGGTTCTAAATGGATATTCGCCAAGAAGTATCGCGCTAATGGCTTCTTTGAATGTTACAAGGGTCGTTTGGTCACACAAGGTTTCTCCTAGTGTCCTGGCTTTGAGTATCTCGAAGTGTTTGCACCCACAGTGCACCTGCCCACATTGCACATCATCCTTGCGCTTGCTGCACTCCATGATCTCCATCTGTGGTCTGTGGATGTCTCCAACACCTATCTGAATGGTGAAATGGACTGTGATGTCTATATGGAGCAGCCAGAGGGATTTGCTGTTGGCAACCCAAAGGACACTGTGTGTCTGCTGAAGAAGTCGTTGTATGGCACCAAACAAGGCAGAAATTGCTGGAATCGCAAGATGCGCACCGCTCTGCAGTCCATGGGCTTCAAACAGACATACTCGGATGCTGCAGTCTATATCTTCATCCAGGGCGATGTCCATATCATTTTGCCCATCTTTGTGGATGATATGACATTCGCCTTGCTGTCTTTGCGAGCAATCAAGCAGGCGATTGCTGATTTGGGTACACACTTCAAACTGCATGATCTGGGGCCCACAACAGAGCTATTAGGCATTCAAATCGATCAAAACCGGTCCAAACACTCCTTGACCATCTCACAGCTGCAGTATTGCGTGGAGATGCTCGCCTGCTATGGAATGGGTGACTATAATTAATAATTTTAATATTATTATTAGAATCTTTGATTATGAGGATCTTTAGCTAAATAAGCCTGTGTCAACACCCATGACCACTGGATTGTTCCTCTTGCACGAACAGAGTCCCAGGAATGCGGAAGAGCATGCATTCATGCGATCTGTCGATTATGGTGGTGCAATTGGCTCCCTGCAGTACCTATCCTGCACAACTCATCCTGACATCGCCTATACTGTAGGCCAGCTTGCCTCGTTCACATCAGACCCTGGTGTAGCCCATTGCCACACCATCAAACACCTGTTTCGCTATATCAAGGGCACAATGGACTATGCCATCACTTATGCCCCAGATCCATCCATGTCCCAGCTGTTCACCACCTACTCTGATGCAAATCACGGCAGTTGCAAGGACACAGGACGCTCCACTGGTGTCTATATTGTGAAGATTGGGTCTGGAGTGGTTTCCTAGCAGTCCAAGCAACAATCCATTGTTGCACTGTCAACAACTGAAGCTGAATACATGGCTGCATGCAAAGCTGGCAAGGAGATTGCCTGGATGCGCAAGATGTTGCAGGAGCTCGGCTTTCCCATGCCCACCTCATCTGTGCTATACATGGACAACCAATTGGCCATCCAGGTGGCCAAACACCCTGAGCACCATGGCCGGATGAAGCAGCTCAACCTGTCTTGGTTCTGGCTGTGAAATGTAGTGGATTAAGGGACCATTTCGCCCACTTATGTGCCCACTGATGAAATAACTGCTGATCTGCTAACAAAGGCATTGTCTCGCCTCAAAGTGGAGTACTTCTGCAAGCAGATGGGTTTGGCCGCATCCAGGGGAAGTTAGCTGGTTGGCAAAGTTGCGCAATCAGGGGGGAGTGTTAAGGATGGTGATTGTACACTGTGCAGAGTGACTGACACTGATTGTCAGTCATGCTTAATGTGTTGCATGACTGACACATGAGTCAGTCACACTTATACTTGTGCTTGTCAGCCACATTGTGGCGCTTTGTTGTTATGTATGGTTATTATCTAGTAGTCGCTAATAATCTGCGAGTCTGATGTTAGTTCTCTTTAGTTCCTTACATCGGACTCCAGGTATGTCATGTCCACTCTGTACCATGCAATTTATAGTTCCTTACATCAGACTCCAGCTGCCACAAGTCAGCTATCTAACACTACTATGGATAACCTCATTGTCAACAGGATATGTATGTTCACTAAAGTCCACATAGACATAATGCACATGCCTGTAGCTTGAGGGTATTGCTACACAGTGCTCGCTAGAGACGATCTGTCTAAGTATGTTGAAGGAAGATCCCTATGACAAGCTTCAGCCCAAGCAGTAGCAAGATATTGTCTACTGATATGGATGTATAGGAAGGATAGTCACTGACAATGGACCAGAATTTAAGGGAGCCTTGTCAGAAATGCTAGAGCAGCATGGAATACAACAAGTGTTTATTTCCCCTTACAACTCACAAGCCAATGGAGTGGTGGAGCAAGGCCACTTTGCAATAAGGGAAGCCCTAGTGAAAGCTTGTGAAGGAAAAATCCACTTATGGCCAGATAAATTACCAGCAGCCCTATTTGCAAATAATATCACTGTATGATGATCTATAGGATATTCTGCATACTACCTATTGCATGGAGTAGGTCCAGTATTACCATTTGATCTGTGGGAGTCAACCTTTTTAGTGGAAGGATTTGACCAACAGCCTTTCCATGAAGAGTTATTAGCACTATGAATACAGCAAATAGAATGCCGTGAAAAAGACATAGTAAAAGCAAAACATATATTGTGAAATTCCTGCTTAAGCTCTAAGTGCCAATTGAAAAAACGGTTTGAAACTAGATTGATGCAAGGAAGCTATGCTCCTGGAGACTTAGTCCTAGTTGAGAACACAGCCATTGAAAAAGAACTGAATAGGAAAACTAAGCCCAGATATCTAGGACCTCACAAGGTAGTTAGACAAACCCAAGGAGGAAGTTACAAATTGGCCAAGGTTGATGGAGCTCAACTAGCTAGACCAATAGCTGCATTGTGAGTTATTCCATATATTCAGAGAAACTCCCTATGGCATCTACAAGGTAGGGAGACAAATCGGATACACATACTGAAGAAGAAGAAGAAGAAGAAGAAATACAATCAGACGATGGAGAAGAGCCTAAGTGAAACCTCACTAAACTACCTAGAGATCTTAATACTGCCAATTACTGAGACTCTGACACAAAGTCAGACACCAGTTGACCCTATAACCAATGCCACCATCCATCCAAGAGTGGAAAGCCCAATTCCGCCAGCAGCAATTACATATTTGCGATTGCTTACGCCAGGCCACCTATCATTGGGTAGCACACCTATTAACTGAACATTCTATTCAGATATACCACCCTACCTTTGGCCTCATGCCTATTGCCAACTAGTACTACTAATATCCTTGCTATCCCTAGGTCAAGCCTAAAGGAAACTATAGTTATACCAGCAGCTACCCAGTGTACAGAGTGTAGAGCTGCTTGTAAAGAAATACAACAGATTGAATAAGATACATAAAGAAGAGACACAGACATTAGAGGAATATACCCTTAAGGCCCTAAATCCATTAGGTACAATTTCACCTGAGGAATACTTAGCCAGCTCATGTACACCACATTACACCATCGGAACTCAATATCCAAATGGAGAACAGCAACAACCCTTTCAGGCACCATTCCCACAATGGACAGAGGAATGCCAAAATACTGAATATTCCCCAGCAGGCCCATCCACTACCAGAGGACCAGGAACTGCCCCCATATCCCCATGCAGAACCGCACATGAGAAACAATGCCTTCGAGCAAGAGAGAATAGTAAGGGACCTGGGCTTGATGAATGGCATACTACAGCAACATTCTCAATAGGCACACTGGGAAGGCTGCAGAACAATAGTGCTATTACTGAGTCTGGCTGGAAGATACAAGGCAGAATAGTATATTCAGAAGATGTGCCAAATGTGTTACCTAATTCATCAGGTCAAGATGTTCCACTGTCAGATAACTTGGAACCATTATGGATATCACTGATAGACCCTCTTTAGCAGCACAACTACTTAAGCAATCGGTAAAGCTGTAGCAGTTACTACATCCCACCATTACCTGCCACTATTGCCATCAATCTTGCCACTGGTGAGCACATCCCTCCATTGAACTGCCCGACTTACCCTTTCAAGTAGTCCATCTATGGCAGCCAATCTTTGTTTTCATCATGACCGCACCCCCAGCGCCTTCATATACAGTGGCTCAAACAACTGTCCTAATGTTTGCATGTTTTGCACTAAAGTCAATATCCCCTCATGCTGCCTAATCTGGGCCCTAACATATGAGTATATCAAATGGAGCACCTACCCCTGGCTCTCTATCAATCCAAGAATCAAGAGATTTGAGGAAGATCTGATGGAATAGCAGTCATGTCAAAGTGACACCTCATTGGGACAGTTGTTTGACTTTATGTTTTCATAACATATATTAGACCCTAGAATGGTGTAATCTGA
>Ga0307508_10003488_pt1 | contig 15872 bp, 13 predicted proteins | sample 9_EM_MG_FD_203089 | JGI IMG/M metagenome (GOLD analysis project Ga0307508, IMG submission 203089) | Populus trichocarpa ectomycorrhiza microbial communities from riparian zone in the Pacific Northwest, United States - 9_EM | ecosystem: Host-associated > Plants > Roots > Unclassified | place...
CTGAACCTGCACCCGAAGGTCAGCCCCGTCCTCAGGGGGTTGTTGGTCATCCAGGTAATAGACGGGGATGATAGAGTTGAGGTTGCGTATGGTGGTTACTCCACCCACGATGCTGGATGCGATGTACTTGCTGTCCAAGGAAAGCGCGCTCGACCATACTTCCGACGGGGGTGTGATGACAGCACAGATCTGTGCAGACGTGGAAGGATCCCAAAATGAAATAGAGTTACCAAGGTGGGAAGCTACGAATCTGCCGTTGCCGGCTAGGGCGATGGATCTGTGATGATTGACTGGGGACCCGGGAATTTTCCAACTAGAGAAACTCCGCCCTGTGTCCGCATGGAGATGGAAGAACGTATTCGAAGATATTGCGAAGATGTTTTGGGCGCTAGTCCACCAAATGGGAGTGCTTGGGTGTGAAGTAATTGGGATTTGAAAGGTTCTAAGCAACTCGCCGCTGACTGCGTTGTAGATCCGCAGGCCCGTTTTCCCGTCCCCAGTGGCGATGCGATCCCCGTTGAGAGAGAATTTCACCCCACGCACTTTATCGTCGTGCTGGAGCGGCCCAATGAGTCGCTTGCCAGTCGAAATGTCCCAGATGAATACTCTCGAGTCGTTTGAGCCTGTCACGAATCTGGACGAGTCTGGTGAAACGTCGACCGTATCCACCCAATCCGAGTGCCCGTTTACTGCGAGGGTCCTTTGACGAGTCCTCATGTTCCACACAGTCGCAACCCGGTTCCCGCTGCAGATGATCCAGTTTCCATCGCGAGAAAGGGCCATGGAATTGATTTGACCTCCCGTATTCATCGTCTCTCCAACCTCCACTCCCGGGCCGTCATTGATACGCCACTGTCGAATCTTGCCGTCGTCGCTACCACTCAAAAGGTCATCTTGCAAAAAAACGAGTGCGCGGACATTGCTACCCGCGTTAATCGTGACCGTGCCTGCCAGAGTAAACGGTCAGCGTTGATCTATCTCGCAACCTGCACTCACTCATTGTTCGACGTCAGTTCTCATTCGTCCACTGTCCACAGTGGGGGTACAAAGATCGAGGGCGACGGCGCGCTCTTATCAGTTCGCACATCTCCAGTTACCTCGTGCCATCTCCGAGCGCTTGATCTCGCTCCACTTCGAATAAAGACTCCGCTGGAAGATCTATATCGGCTCAACTCAATTCGTTGAAAATGACTCCGGTGCTCGTATCCATAGCTGGTAAGAATGTGCCGTGCTATTGACAAGCTTCCAGCCGACACTCGGTAAGATTCTCAGATCTCCTCGACTGGCATGTTCTCTGCCTATTACACGGAGTACCTGATCCTTTGGCCTCCCCTCGTGTTTCGTGACAGGACTCAGGTCTACAAAACCGCTGAAATGAGTGCTTAGACAAGAAAAGTTTGATGGCAGCCTATGAAGGATTACAAATCGTGGGATGAAGGCTTCTTGTCGGTGGAGATCATGACGAGCTCGGACCCTACATGTCGATGCCATCAGGACCAGGTGGAGCGCCCTGTGCTTGCTTTAGTTTGGGGTGGTCCTGTGGTTCGTGGGGTGTTAGCATGGAGGCCACTGCGAGGAAAGACCTTCCATTACCCTCATGCTCTCAGCAGCCGATGATATAGCAGCTCGTCCTGCAGGCGAGTTCAACCAAGCATTGGTGCAGACGAAATCGTGTTGAACCCGAGTATCCAGCGTCTTGGAACGTAAACATTGCATGGCCAGCCGGAATATCGAGTGAGGATAGATAGAGTGGAGTTGCACATGTTCCGCGCGCGCCTTCGAATATCGTCCACTTGTGGCCGTACCGACACTAGCAGCCCCAATTCTCGATAGGACAGTAACGAATAGTCTGTTGTATTTTCCTTGTGAATGAGAATGAGGTTATACACTCAGTGAGGAAGCCTCACCATGGTGCTCTCATGTACGACTGTATCGGGAGCGCTCTTTAGAGGCCCAAACAATGCGTTCGCGCGACCGCATGGGCTGAGACTGGGAGCGACACCGAGACCCATGCACCTTGCACATCGTCGCAGCACGATCTGCACAGGTACGACTACAGTACTTGGAGGGAAGGTACGTCAGTTTGGCACGACAAAACTAGCGAAACAGAAACATAAGAGAAAGGCGAGGTGACCGCGAAAAGTCCCGGTGCAGCGAGGTACAGGAACCTCACTTCTCATACACAGTTCATTGAACCGCGACTGCTTGACACTTGTCCTTGCCTGAGTGTCCTTGAGATCGATGACTCCGAGTGGAAGTCGCACTCGATTTCGAAGCCGAGGTCGGCGTGATCGAAGGGGTCGGCGTATCCCCGTTCGCCTCGTTCCCTGTCAGGAGCGACAATCCACCCTTGAGCATAAAATGCCAACCGAAACGTTGCGCGAGACGCAAAGGAATGGGAAGGAAAACGCACGGAGCTCTTCGCGCAAGCGCATCAGCGCCTTGCCCAACTCGTTGTTTCCCGTGCCGTCCGCGCCGGCCCCCCAGAACCAGTCCCGTGGCGAATCCTGGGGGGAAAATCCATCCTCCTTGGGATGGCGTACATAGATACGGAGTGTCATGACATGAACATACCTCGAGGAGTTCTGCATTACCCGTATCGAGGAGCATCTGTTTCAAATGGTCATGTTGTGTAAACTTGAATTTCAGTGCCGTTTCCATCTAACAGTGGGCTGTGGAGGGCATCAGACGTGTGCGTTGAGCGGGTCGAGTAGAAGAGGGTATAAGAAGTGACTGGGACAGGACACACCTTGGAGACATGGACCTGTGGCCAGTCCGATCGCATGACCGTCCTGTGTCGATGTGCCTCGTCAAACGCACTTGCTGGTTTCGGACCACACGTTCGTATACGCTCGGCTATCTGGGGGTGTCCGTCGAGGAACTGTCCACACCCCACCGTCGCGTCAGCTAGCATCCCCACAAACGACATTGTCGTGCAACATACCTTGAATGCCTGGAAGAGACATTCGCTCGTCGGATAGCGTCTCCCCTCGTATACCACCTCGTGTGGCGAGAAATTCGTAAACTCGTAATACGGTCCGTGTTTCTCAGAAGAAAATCTTGGGACGGGCATGTGCGTGAGCCCACCCCCCGGAGAGATGACTATGTGGGTGTCACCAGCGTCCCAGTATCGTGTGCAAGGTGAAAAGAGGGACTGAACAGCCTAAGTGCCCATGCACGTTGAGGGGAAAATTTGAAGGATGGGGTTAGGTGAAAGACTCGGGGAAGTGGAAGTTTAAAAGAAAGGTGGGGAAGCGTGTGGGCGTTCTTTTTGTTCATGACGAGAAATGAGGTCAACGTGTTTGTGAATTGCTTCGGACGTTGACTCCCGTGTCGTCGTGCCCACTGCTCTAACGATTCTCCTTGACCCTTCAACCTCACCGAAGCGCGGCGTGTTGCAGTTCATCGAGTGGGGTTCAAGACTAAAACAGTGGTCCTCACAGCATCCTTGCTTAAGACACTAGGCCCCTAGCAATTGCGAATTGCCCGGGTGCAATAACCACATGGAAGGTGCGCTCTCAGCGCAGCGATCTCTGGGAGGCAGTCCAACCCATGCTAGTTACGGGTCAGAGGCTATAGCACATTCGTATGCTTCAAGCGATGCTAGAAGCTCGCAAACCGAGGTGAAGACACGATCCGGGATCCGGGATGACATTGAATCCACTGTTGTACACAGACATCAAGCAATGCACGACGACAGCCCGAGACAACGTATTGGCAGTGCCATCCCCAGTTCGTTCCGCTCCTGCATCTACTGCATGATTCAGTCAGTAACACGTTCCAGGACCCAAAGCTGATTTGGGCTGTTCTGTGTTCATGAAGGCAGATCAGCACCAATATTGGGATGTATCACATGACCTAATCAATGGCACCTACGTTGCGAAAAGAAACTGAGACCTATGTGTGATTGAGAATGACTATCAGATACACAAGCCCAACGTGTTGAGCATTGACTGGCTTACTCCTTGACGATTCGGTGCGAGCTGGATAGCCATGACGTTTACAGAATTTCCGATCCTGTCTTGACCAGTGAGTGAATAACACAGGCGATAAGGGGTAAAGGCTGACGCATATGCATTTCCTCTGGCGTCAAGGTTCCAAGTGGTTCCCCTACCACCCATGACCAATGCGTCGCGGGACTCGACAGTCAACGACACGTCCGACTCGCCCATGATATCGTAGGCACCATTGGTACCATTGGCAAGAGAAACAGACCACTGTCCGGATCAGCTGTTAACCCACATTGAGCAACTAGAGGGAGATATAACAAACTCTTTGAGAGATATTGCTCTGACTCAATGGTTGCACGACAACCGTGCCGGCTCCGTCTTGTAGGCGGGCGAGGTATAAATTGCCGACATTGCTTTTGATGCGGTAAGTACCATCCGGAATGCGTGGTGTAATTTGTGTATGAGGGGGATTGTTGGATTGAGAATTCGTAACTTGAAACGGGGGCCTCAACTCGTCTTGTTTGGCTGGGCTGTCAGCTAAACGCGGGCTGGCTTTCCAAGGGACGCACCAAGGTGTGACTGTAGTGCACAAAGTTTGTCGCAGAGAGCCTGAACCTGCAGCCGAAGGTCAGCCCCGTCCTCAGGGGGTTGTTGGTCCAGGTAATAGGCGGGGATGATAGAATCGAGGTTGCGTATGGTGATTATTCCACCTGCGATGCTGGATGCGAGGTATGTGTTGTCCGAGGAAATCGCGCTTGACCATACTTCCGAGGGGTTTGTGATGACAGAACTGATCCGTGCAGACGTGGAAGGATCCCAAAACGAAATAGAGTTACCGACGTGGGAAGCTACGAATCTGCTGTTGCTGGCTAGGACGATGGACCTGAAGTTATTGACTGGGGCCCCGGGAATTGTCCAGCTAGAGAACGTCCGCCCTGTGTTTGCATCAAGGTGGAAGAGCGTATTCGAGGATAACGCGAAAATGCTTTCGGCGTTGGACCACCAAATGGGAGTGCTTGGCCATGAAGTAAATGGGAGTTGAAAGGTTCTAAGCAACTCGCCGCTGTCCGCGTTGAAGATGCGCAAGGATGTCTTGTCCCCAGTGGCGATGCGATCCCCGCTGGGAGAGAATTTCACCCCACGCACGAAGTCGTTGTGCTGGAGCGGTCCAACAAGCCGCTTTCCAGTCGCAATGTCCCAGATGAATACTCTCAAGTCATTCGAGCCTGTCGCGAATCTGGACGAATCTGGTGAAACGTCGACCGCATCCACCCAATTCGAGTGCTCGTTTATCGTGAGGGCCCTTTGACGAGTCCTCATGTTCCACACAGTGGCCACCCGTTTCCCGCTGCAGACGATCCAGTTACCATCGCCAGAAAGAGCCATTCTTGTGGTAACACCTCCCGTATTCATCGCCTCTCCAAGTTCCATCCCGTCATCGACACGCCACTGTCGGATCCTCCCATCATCGCTACCACTCAGAAGGTGCCTGCCGTCTTGCAGAAAAATGAGTGAGCGGACATTGCTACCCGCGTTAATCGTGATTGTGCCTGAGCAAATGGTCAGCAAATTGATCTATCTCGCAATCTGCACTCACTCATTGTTCGGCGTCTGTGTCGCTTATCGAATCAGATGGCGGAGACAAGATCCCATATCAGCTAGTACCGGTATGGTACAGCAGGGGGACGTTTAAATCCCGATGGTGATTGGAAACGGTCCCCTCTGGTCGGCTGGCCTGGGGTCACGCCTTTTCGAAGGCCGCTGATGGCTCTCGCTGATAAAGAGCCTCCTTTATCTCCACCCGCCTTCTCCCATACTTATGACACCAACCGCTTGGGTGGGTCGTGCCCATCGCTGCTCCCTTCTTCGGTCACCGCTCGGAGCACTCGCTACGTGCTTTGCCCACTCCCACTGATCGTTACAGTTGGTAGTTCTCCTACACGGCCCTGGATGGGCGACAGTTGGGGTAGCGGTTTAAGCCCCCTGATGAGAGCTTTCGCAAGCTCGAAACTGCGCGCACCCGCACCGTCCCTCTGCCTGTCCCTGCGTGTACTGTACACAGCCCTGATCCTCGGAGAAGGGTGACTGATGGACATAGCAAACAGGCTCGATTGCCCAGGTTGTTCTCTCTCTCATTCTCAGACTCATACCTAGGGTCGCTTCGTTCCCCTAGGCCCCCCATCAGTTCTCACTCGTCCACTGTCCACAGTGGGGGTACAAGATCGAGGATACATGATTCCGCTGGAAGATCTATCTCAACTCAACTTTTCGCTCTCAATTCATCGAAAGTATGACTCCGCTGCTCGTATCGGTAAGAATATACTGTTCTACTCACACATTCCCAGTCGAGGCATGGCAAGATTCTCAGATCTACTCTACCATGTTCTCTGCCTATTACACGCAGTGCCTGATCATTGTGGCCCTACCTCGTGTTTCGTGACGGGATGTCCTCAAGATGAATCAAGTCACAATTACCATTCCCTCCTTGTCCATGTGTGATCATGATCGTGGCGATCCGCAAGGTCTAGCTCCCTCTAGTCTCCACCGACGGACCGTATCGTGGCATTGAGTTACAGCAAGTGACAACTTCGACCCGCTTCCGCCTCCTGAGCAGCGGTGATAACACCTCCTGTATCCATCGCCCCTCCGACCTCCACTCCGTCATCGACACGCCACTGTCAAATCCTCCCGTTGTCGCTGCCACTCAGAAGGTGTGAAAACATGATCCGAGATCCGAGATACATTGAATCCACTGTTGTACACAGACATCAAACAATACACGACGATAGACAACGTACTAGCAGTGCCATCTCCAGTTCGTTCTGCTCCCGCATCTACTGCATGATTCAGTCAGTAACACGTTCCAGGATCCAAAGCTGATTTGGGCTGTTCTGTGTCCATCAAGGCAGAAGATTAGTATTGGTATGTATCACACGACCTAATCAATGGCACCTACGTTGCGAGGGGAAACTGAGACCTATGTGTGATTGAGAACGGTTATCAGATGCATGAGCCAACTTGTTGAACGTTGACTGGCTTACCCCTTGACGATTCGGTGCGAGTTGGATGGCCATGACATTTGCGGTATTTCCGATCCTGTCCTGACAAGTAAGCGAATAATATGGGCGATAAGAGGTAAAGGCTGACACGTATGCATTTCCCCTGGCATCAAAGTTCCAAGTGGTACCCCTACCACCCATGGCCAATGCATCGTGGAACCCGACGGTCAACGACTTGTCCGACTCGCCCATGATATCGTAGGCATTAGTATCATTGGCAAGAGAAACAGACCACTGTTCGGATCAACTGTTAACCTGGCACATTGAACCAGCTAGAGGGAGATATGACGAACCCTTTGAGAGATATTGCTTCGACTTAATGGTTGCACAACAACTGTGCCGGCTCCGTCTTGTGGGCAGGTGACGTATAAATTGCCGACATTGCTTTTGATGCGGTAGGTACCATCCAGAATGTGTGGTATAGTTGTTTGAGGGCAGCTGGGTTGAGTATCCATACACCAGCACCTCGACTTATCTGATTCAGGTTGGTGATCAGCCGAACGCAAGTTGGCTTTCCAGGGGACGCACCAATGTGTGACTGTAGCAGTGCAAGAAGTTCATCGCGGAGAGACCGAACCTCGGCCCCGCACCCGGGGGGTTGTAGGTAATAAGCAGGGATGATACAGTCGAGACTGCGTATGGTGATTACTCCACCCACGATGCTGGATGCAATGTACTTTCTGTCCGAAGAAAGCGCGCTCGACCACACTTCCGAGGGGTTTGTGATGACAGAACCAATCCGCGCAGACGTGGAAGGATCCCAAAACGAAATAGAGCTGCCGACGTGGGAAGCTACGAATCTCCTGTTGCTGGCTAGGATGATGGACCTGAAGTTATTGACTGGGGCACCGGGAAGTGTCCAGCTAGAGAACGTCCGCCCTGTGTTCGCATCGAGGTGGATGAACGTATTTGAGGATATCGCGAAGATGCTTTGAGCGTTAGACCACCAGATGGGAGTGCTTGGCCACGAATCAATCGGGACTTGAAACGTTGTAAGCAACTCGCCGCTGACCGCGTTGTAGACCCGCAGGGTTTCCTGGTCCCCAGTGGCGATGCGATCCCCGTTGGGAGAGAACTTCACCCCACGCACGAAGCCGTTGTGCTGGAGTGGTCCAACGAGTCGCTTTCCAGTCGCAATGTCCCAGATTATTACAGTCTTGTCATTTGAGCCTGTCGCAAATCTGGACGAATCTGGTGAAACGTCGACTGCATCCACCCATCTCGAGTGTTCGTTTACTGTGAGGGCCCTTTGACGGGTCCTCATGCTCCATACAGTGGACACTCGCCACCCATTGCAGACGATCCAGTTACCATCGGGAGAAAGTGCCATCGCTGTGATAAGACCTCCCGTATTCATCGCCTCTCCAACCTCTACTCCTGGACAGTCACTGATACGCCACTGTCGAATCATACCGTCGTCGCTACCACTCAAGAGGTGCCTTCCATCTTGCAAAAAGATGAGTGCGCGGACATTGCTACCCGCATTAATCGTGATCGTGCCTGCCAGAGTAAACGGTCAGCGTTGATCTAAAGTTTCGCAATCTGCACTCACTCATTGTTCGACGTCAGCTCTCACTCGTCTATTGTCCACAGTGGGGGTGCAAGATTGAGGGCGATGGGGTGCTGGTTTATTAGTGCGTCTACAGCGCGCCTTTATCATCTCCAGTCACCTCGTATCTCCGAGCACTTGATCTTCAAGTAGATGACTCTGCTGGAAGATCTATCTTGGCTCAACTTTTTTCATGTATTTATTCATATATACCGTTCTATTGACATGTTCCCAGCCGAGGCGTAGCAAGATTCTTAGATCTAGGTGCGAACGAGTAATATCCGAACAGTCCCACTCAACGGCCAGGATAGAAACACATTAGACGGATAAAATTAACACCGGACTAAACATAGGTCGCAGATGAGCCAACATCGGTGTGCTTGCCCGAACGGTCATCACGTCATACGTCTCGAGACGGTAAATGACATCTGGAATTTGGCACCCAGTCCATGGTAAAGGTGAATTCGTGATGAAGCCCCCCAACCGACCACTCCTAGTACCCGACCAAATCCAGCTAATGTGGCAACCCATAGTATCTGACGCAACACACACCCCGCCTGTTATCTATACGTGGCCGTTCTGCGATCCAGCAAGGTCTAGCCCCCTAGTCTCCGCCGATGGACCGCATCGTGGCACCGAGTTACAGCAAGTAACAACTTCGACCCACTTCCGCTTCGTGGGCAGCGTCTAGTTATAGGTCCGACCGTATTTTCTTTGTTCCTCTGATTGGGGTTAAGGTGGACATCGCGTCAGACACAAGTTACTAGAACTCTGCTTGGGCTGAAGCGAGTCATTGTTTTTTTTTATTGCACTGAGTAACTACAAAGAAACCTGCGCACCCTTGTGTCAGGTGGTTGTCAAGCCTGGGTCTTGTTTAGGGAGCTGACTGGAGCGCAGTGTGGGATGGTCTTGTTCACAGGAAGCCCGCGGACGTAGTCGACGTTGATTGAAAGGAATCATACCATCAACTGAGCCCGGAAGAAAACCGATTGTGTGAACTGATCTAAATCAATAGTAGGAAACGTGCATATCAACCGGATTTCCTTCCCCCCCCCGATTCTCTGATCGCTAGCATTGCCAACAGATCCGGGGGTGGCAAGCATGTCGGAATCAGGGATGGGAGTCATGTAGTACGTCGAGCCATTACTAAAGCCGCTAAGTTGATGTGTTCCAGGCTCACACGAAGTCACTAGTACCAACCTTTGTGTGAGTCACTGAGAGGCTGAGCGACAAGGGAAAAGTGGTAGCATCGGCGGGGTGGTGCTCAAGTCCTTGTCTTAGTACGCGTGAACGGGGTGCGGGGACACCATCCGAAAGCATGTACTGCGCTGGGATATCCGGCGTCCCATCTACATGGACGGGAGGAAACGAACAGGTAGGACGATGGTTGCAACCTATCACGGCAATTCATTCCGCAAAAAGTCGAAGTTACGTCCCTTGTGGGTGCGGGACTGGTCAAACAACTGCTGGACACCATGGCATCTGCGCCGAATGTATGCGATTGAGTACCGTATTTGAGCTGAGTAATCGCTATCATTCCTAGACGTAGGAAGCGTGTGAGGTGAACAAGAAGACCGCGGCGCGGGATAAGAGGACTTTTTCGTTGTCTGATGAAAAGAGTGACGAACTGTCGGTCTCGCAGATAGCCCCTTGTTTCTGTTTCTTCGTTGGAAAAACTATCAGCACAAACAAGGGCCAAAAATACGAGGGGATGAAGCGGGTCTACTTACATCGAGCAAGAGCAACACGTACGAATGCGGAGAAGCTGCACCTTGTCCACTGACCTACTACGTTGTGTCGCTAATCACCATGTCGTCGACAAATGACCGGTACATAGTCGGCGCTGCATTGACGCTGACAGTTGGACAAGAACGCCCGTGACCCAATGTCGGTCGGGGGTGACATTTTCAACGGATGGCGAGTACATCTTCACCGGTGGTCGAGATGGGTTCGAGGGCTAGTGGAAGACGGCAAACAAATTGCAACACGACGATCGAATCGCAATAGCCACTGTCCGAGTCCATGACAGCAGTGATGGCCGCTTACTCGCACGATCACTGAAACAACAGAACCAGGATAATGCAATATAATCCATTTGACTTATTTTTCACACCCGATAATCCTATATAATCACCTCCCAATGAGGCAAAATGGATTATATGTCGTTATCGCGGTTCAGTTGTTTAAGCGATCGGCGGCCGCGGCCCGTGACTGTACATTAGAACAACAGTGACCCCAAGGCACAACACTGGTCTCGTCTGGTTCACTTCCTTGTCGTATCCAGCGGTGAAGTCAAAGCATCCACAGGGTCAACAGTCTCAAAATGGCCACTTCCTGGTACCGGTGTACTCTCGTGCGTTGCCCTACTACCTAAGTACAGGGAATTCATCGCATGCTCTGGGGGACTTACTGTCACGCTTCGGGACACGTCGACACACATCCAGTCTAGTCTCCTCAAACACTCTCAGCGCGTACATTCCATTGCACTCTCTCCAGATGACCGGTTACTTGCAATCGGTAGAGAAGACAGAGAACTCACCATCATCAATCTATGTATCCTGTGCGACTGTACATATCGCGTCTAGTTAGGTCGTAGAAATTTCTTGTTCTGACATCTTCCCGCATAGGTTACGTTCCAGGAAGCAGGCATTCAGATCGACGACGCCGCGCTCGACTTTTGGGAGCACAATCAACTCGCGAATGCCGATTTTTTTTTGATCGCAGCAATCAACAACTCTGGGAATCCAAGCCATCATGCACCCGCTAGTTGAGCTCTTGTGAAAGCACGTGTACGGCTAGGGTGCTGCGCTCGCCGATGCTACACAGGTGTTTGTTGCTCTGTTCTCACGCACGCTCATGTTGACCCTAATTGCATCAAGTCTATCAAAATCCAGCCGTCCACCATTGGCTACACTGCAAAGAGTGTAGCGCTTGTTGGCATCGGGGAAAAAAGCACAAGACATATCGGGCGTTAGCGATATCGCGTTCGCACACTCTCGTTCATGTCACGTTAGCTTTCTCCTTCTGATCAAGGTGTGTTCCATGCACTCGAGCTTCGAGTTGGTTTCCCTTGGATTCTCATATGCCTAGGCTATCATCGTGTTTACTGCCGGAGAGCACGACGATGCGTAGACGACCTCGTCACTACGGTACACATTAAGTCAATATGCTACATAGTCCAGGCACGTCCACACGCTTCACACAACAGATATTATTACTGACATCTCTACCAGGCATATATGCATATTCTCCTTGGAAATTCACACTTGGAGGGTGGCGACCATGAGAGCGAAACGATCGTTTGAACGTGCACGAGCCCAGATGCGACCTGATATCCGAATGACATTGAATCCACTGTTGTACATATAAACGTCAAACAATACACGATGATAGAAAACGTATTGGCATCTCTTCGAGTTGGCAAGCCAGCTCCAGTTCGTGCCGCTCCCACACCCGCCGCGTGATTCAGTCAGTAACAGGTTCCAGGACCCAAAGCTGATTTGGGCTGTTCTGTGTTCATCAAGGCATATCAGCATTGGAATGTATCATATATGATCTAATCAATGGCACCTACGTTGCGAGGGGAAACTGAGACCTATGTGTGATTGGGAACAACTATCAGATACACGAACCCAACTTGTCGAACATTGACTGGCTTACCCCTTGACGATTCGGTGTGAGTTGGATAGCCATGACGTTCGCGGCATTTCCGATCCTGTCTGGACAAGTGAGTGAATAACACAGGCAATAAGAGGTAAAAACTGACGCGAATGCATTTCCCCTGGCATCAAAGTTCCAAGTGGTTCCCCTACCACCCATGACTAACGCATCGCGGAACCCGACAGTCAACGACACGTCCGACCCGCTTATGATATCGTAGGCACCATTGGTATCATTGGCAATAGAAACAGACCACTGTCCAGATCAACTGTTAACCTACATAAAACCAGCTAGAGGGAGATGTGACAAACTCTTTGAGAAATATTGCTTTGAGTCGATGGTTGCACAACAACGGCGCCGGCTCCGTCTTGTGAGTGCGTGAGGTATAGATTGCTGACATTACTTTTGATGCGGTAAGTACCATCCGGAATGCATGGTATGGTTTGTATATGAGAGGGATTGTTGGATTGGGTATTTGTAAACGGGGACGTCAACTCGTCTGATTTGGATTGGCCGTCAACTTTGGTAACGCAAGTCGGCTTTCCCAGGAACGCATCAAAGCGTGACTGTAGTGCATGAAGTTCGTCACGGAGAGTTTGAAACTGCAGCTGAAGGTCAGCCCCACCCTCAGGGGGTTGTTGGCCAACCAGGTAATAGGCGGGGATGATGGAATGGAGATTGCGTATGGTAATTACTCCACCTGCGATGCTGGATGCGAGGTACTTTCTGTCCGGTGAAATCGCAATTGACCATACTTCCTTGGGGTCTGTGAGGACAGAACTGATCCGCGCAGACATGGAGTGATCCCAAAGCGAAATAGAGGTACCGACACAGGAAGCTACGAATCTGTTGTTGCTGGCTAGGGCGATGGACCCGTAGTTGGTCGGGGCCCCGGGCATTGTCCAGTTAGAGAACGTTTGCCCTGTGTTTGCATCGAGGTGGATGAACGTATTCGTGGATAATGCGACGATATTTTGGGCGCTGGACCACCAAATGGGAGTGCTTGGCCACGAAGTAATTGGGATTTGAAAGGTTCTAAGCAACTCGCCGCTGACCGTGTTGTAGATCCGCAGGGTTCTCAGGTCCCCAGTGGCGATGTGATCCCCGCTGGGAGAGAATTTCACCCCACGCACTTCGTCGTCATGGAGGAGCGATCGGACAACATTCCCTGTTGCAATGTCCCAGATGATTGCTTTCTTGTCGTTTGCGCCTGTCGCAAATCTGGACGAGTCTGGTGAAACGTCGATCGGATACGCCCAATCCGAGTGCTCGTTTACCGTGAGGGCAATTTGACGGGTCCTCATGTTCCATACATTCGCAACCCGGTGCCCGCAGGAGACGACCCAGTTACCATCGGGAGAAAGAGCCATCCCCGTGATACGACCTCCCGTATTCATCACTCCTCCAACCTCCACCCCATCATTGATACGAAACTGTCGAATTATACCGTCGTCGCTGCCACTCAGAAGGTGCTTGTTATCTTTCAAAAAAACGAGTGCGCGGGCAAGACTACCCGGGTTACTCGTGATCGTTTCCGTGCTGCCTGAATAAGTGGTCAGCATTGATCTATCTCCCAATCTGCACTCACTCATTGTTCGACGTCAGCTCAAACTTGTCCACGCTCCACAGGTGTGCTGGTTTATTTCAGTGCATCTACATGCGCACTCTTATCAGTTCGCACATCTCCGGTCACCTCGTGTCTCCGAGCACTTGATCTCTGAATCCACTTCAAATTATAGATGACTCCGCTGGAAGATCCAGCTTGGCTCGACTTTGTACTCTCAATTCGTTGAAGATACGACTCCGCTGCTCGTAGCCATAGCTGGTAAGAATGTACCATTCTAATGGCAAGCTCCCAGCCGATACCCGGTAAGATTCTCAGATCTCCTCGACTGGCATGTTCTTTGCCTATTACACGGAGTGCCTGATCCTTTGGCCTCCCCTCACGTTTCGTGACAGGACTCAGGTCTGAAGAACCGTTGAAATGAAACGTACCTCGAATGCCTGAAAGAGGTGTTTGTTCGTCGGATACCCAGTATCGTGTGCAATGTGAAAAGAGGGACTGAACAGGACCCTGGACCATGCACATCGAAGGGAAATTTTGAAGGATAGGTTTAGGTAAAAGACTCAGAGAAGAAGTGGGGCATTTTTTTTTGTTCATGACGAGAACTGAGGTCAACGCGTGGTTGATTCCGATTTGTGAATTGCTTCCGACATTGACCCGCTTTATGTACATACCCAACGTACACTCAGGACACTCCGACCACTAGTACCCAGCCCGAGTGCCCATTCGGCGAATGGTTCACCACTCTGGCGCAGATGTCCAACAGCGTTGTGCAGCATTCGCATAGCCTCTGCCACTGTCCTGCTGTCTTTGATAATCATCCACACCGTTCCAATGACACTGTTATATCCTGCAGACAATATACATACATGAGCAGGACCCTTCAGAATTCTATGGCGCTGGTCGCAGTATGGCACACCAAGAGGAAGGCGAGTCTACCACGAGGGCGGGACATGACGATCGTTGATATCTGGAAGAGGAACGTGGACCGGTTCATCCAAGTCGGCCACGAATAATGCATCACCTTGCCTCAGGAAGACATTCAAAAGGACGATGGGCCCTACTAAGCGAGCAGAGGCTGAGAGTCGACCAAGGCCAGTGAGTACTTGGACTTGCTTGAGAAGAATCTCTCCTTCGTTCACGAGCTCGCGGTGTCGTCACGCCCACTGCTCTAACGATTCTCCTTGACACCATTCGATTTTATCTCCGAGGTCCGGATGGGCATGTTGCAGTTCACCGAGTGGGGTCTAAGGCTGAAATAATGGTCCCCACAGCATCCTTGCTCAAGACACTCGACAAGCCCTAGAAATCGTGAATTGGCCGGGTGCTATAGCCACATGGACTACTGACCGTGTGATGTCAGGGACTTCTAGGTGCAGTCTCGGCTTGGCGATCTTCAACTTTGGGACTTAAAGCGATGCTACTAGGAGGCTTGCAGACAGAGGCGAAGACATGATCTGAGATCCGAATGACATTGAATCCACTGTTGTACACATAAACGTCAAACAATACACGATGATAGGCAACGTATTGGCATCTCTTCGAGTTGGTAAGTCAGCTCCAGTTCGTGCCGCTCCCGCATCTACTGCATGATTCAGTCAGTAACACGTTCCAGGATCCAAAGCTGATTTGGGCTGTTCTGTGTCCATCAAGGCAGATTAGTATTGGTACGTATCACACGACCTAATGAATGGCACCTACGTTGCGAGGGGAAACCGAGACCTATGTGTGATTGAGAACGACTATCAGATACACGAGCCAAACTTGCCGAACATTGACTGGCTTACCCCTTGACGATTCGGTGTGAGTTGGATAGCCATGACGTTTGCGGCATTTCCGATCCTGTCTGGACAAGTGAGTGAATAACACAGGCAATAAGAGGTAAAGCCTGACGCGAATGCATTTCCCCTGGCATCAAAGTTCCAAGTGGTTCCCCTACCACCCATGACTAACGCATCGCGGAACCCGACAGTCAACGACATGTCCGACCCGCTCATGATATCGTAGGCACCATTGGTATCATTGGCAAGAGAAACAGACCACTGTCCAGATCAACTGTTAACCTACATCAAACCAGCTAGAGGGAGATC
>Ga0307508_10003490_pt1 | contig 15867 bp, 12 predicted proteins | sample 9_EM_MG_FD_203089 | JGI IMG/M metagenome (GOLD analysis project Ga0307508, IMG submission 203089) | Populus trichocarpa ectomycorrhiza microbial communities from riparian zone in the Pacific Northwest, United States - 9_EM | ecosystem: Host-associated > Plants > Roots > Unclassified | place...
CTTCGTGGACTGACTCGCCGCGTCTGTTTGAGCGGAGAGAGCGTAGCGAACGGAGTGAGTTCAGCGGCGCGACCCCGGACCGAGCAGCGCAGTGCAGTCGGTGCGCAGCACCGACCGCCACCGCATGAGCGCCCGGCGGGCAGCCCTTGCCGCGACGCGCCGAAGCCAGACCAGAGCGGACGCTCACGAACAGCCGCATCGGGTCGAGACCGGACCGCCGTTCCCTGAGCAAGATCAGTGCGTCCGGTTTCATTTCAGCGCGGGAGCCCAAGCGTCCGAGGATCTCTTCATCTCACTTCTTCGGCTCGGACTTCGCGTCGTAGCGCTTGTTCCACTCGGCCAGCACGCGCTCGCGGTTCTTCGCGGTCGTCGCGAAGTCCATCTTCACGAGACGCGCCTCGTAGTCGGCCGGCACGTTCTTCAGCGGCTCAGCCACGCCCGGGATCGCGGTGATCGCGAAATTCTTGCCGTAGAGCTTCATCGCGTCCTTGCTCGAGGCCCAGTCGGCGAGCTTCTTCGCCGCATCCAGCTTCTTCGTGCCGGTATGGATCGCGAAGGCTTCCAGGTCCCAGCCCAGGCCTTCCTTCGGGAACACGAGGTCGATCGGCGCGCCCTTGGCCTTGTTGGTGTTGCCGCGGTACTCGAACGAGATGCCGAGCACGTATTCGCCGGTCGCCGCCATGTTGCAGGGCTTGGAGCCGGAGTGCGTGTACTGCGCGATGTTCTCGTGCAGCGCGTCCATGTACTTCCAGCCGCCGCCCTTGCCGGCGTCGTCGCCCCACAGCGTGAGCCACGCGCTCACGTCGAAGAAGCCGGTGCCCGACGACGCCGGGTTCGGCATCACGATCTGGCCCTTGTAGACCGGCTTGGTCAGGTCCTTCCAGGTCTCGGGCTTCGGGATATTCTTCTTCTGCGCCTCGACGGTGTTGAAGCAGACGGTCGCGCCCCACACGTCCATGCCGAACCAGGCCGGCGGGTTCTTCTTGTCGCGGTACTGGCTCATGATGCCGTCGAGGTTCAGCGGCGCATACGGGATCAGCATGCCTTGGGTGTCGAGCAGCGCCAGGCTGCTCGCGGCCACGCCCATCACGACGTCGGCCTGCGGATTCGCCTTCTCGGCGAGCAGCTTCGCGGTGATCACGCCGGTCGAGTCGCGCACCCACTTGATCTCGATCGTCGGGTTGTCCTTCAAGAATCCGGCCTCGTAGGCCTTCAGCTGGTCGGTCTCGAGCGCGGTGTAGACCGTGAGCTGCGTCTTCTGCGCAAACGCCGTGGTGGCGGTGGCGAGCAGGGCCAGCGCAGCGAGCACCGGTTTGATGGAACCCAGAGTCATGCAAGTCTCCTGACGAAGAGGAAGGGAGCAAAAGGGGAAGTCGGTGCAAGCCGCGTGCCTGGTGAAACGAACCCGTTTGAGCAGAAGGCCACGTCGCTTGAGGGGCAGTCTAGGGGGGCGCTCAAACTGTCGTCAACTGTTTCTTGAAAATTGTTGACAATCAACAAGGCCTGTCATCTACTCGTCACCCATGGTCGCTAGCGTTGCCCCCCATCCCACCATCACGCTGCTGCAAACCAGCTCGCTCACGAGCGTGGTGCAGGGCGAACTCGAACGCATGATCCTGTCCGGCGAACTGGCGCCCGGCGCCAAGCTCACCGAGATGGCGCTGGCGACGCGGCTGGGCGTGTCGCGCGGGCCGTTGCGCGAGGCCTTTCGCATGCTCGAAGAAGCCGGGCTGGTGCGCACCGAGAAGAACCGCGGCGTGTTCGTGCGCGACATCCCGATCGACGAAGCGGTCGAGATCTTCGACCTGCGCGCGGCGATGGACGAACTCGTCGGCCGGCGTCTGGCCGAGCGCATCCTGCCGGCCCAGCTGAAAGAGATCCGCGCCCTCGTCGATCAGATGGAACAGGCCGTGAAGGCCAAGGACGCCCAGCACTACCACCTGCTGAACCTGAAGTTCCACGACCGGCTCGTCGAGCTCGCCGGCAACAGCAAGCTGACCGCGATCTACCGCAAGCTGATCAAGGAGCTGAGCCTGTTCCGCCGCCTCAACCTGGCCGATGGCTGGCTGCTGCCGATCTCGGCCAACGAACACCGCCAGATCGTCAAGGCGATCGCATCGGGCGACCCGGAGGCCGCCGGCAAGGCGATGTTCGACCACGTGATCGAGAGCAAGGAGCGCACCGTCAGGAATCACCAGCAGCAGGCCAACCCACCGGAAAGGGTGAACTGAGATGATCACCGTCAACTCACGCGCCTACAAGCTTCCCGCCCATCCCACCGTCGTCGTCTGCGTCGACGGTTGCGAGCCCGACTACATCGCCCAGGCCGTCGCGCACGGTCAGATGCCCTGGCTCAAGAGGGTGCTCGCCGAAGGCACGGTGCTGATCGCCGACTGCGTGATCCCGAGCTTCACGAACCCGAACAACCTCTCGATCGTGACCGGCGCCCCGCCCTCGGTGCACGGCATCTGCGGCAACTACCTGTTCGACGTCGCGAGCAACACCGAAGTGATGATGAACGACCCGAAATGGCTGCGCGCGCCGACGCTGCTCGCCGCGCTGGCCGATGCCGGTCGCTCGGTCGCGGTCGTGACGGCCAAGGACAAGCTGCGCAAGCTGCTCGGCCATGGCATGAAGGGCATCTGCTTCTCGGCCGAGAAGGCGGACAAGGCCACATTCGCCGAGAACGGCATCAGCGGCGTCGTCGAGCTGGTCGGCATGCCGGTGCCGTCGGTCTACAGCGCGGCGCTGTCGGAATTCGTGTTCGCGGCCGGCGTCAAGCTGATGTCCAGCGCGAGCCACCGGCCCGATGTGATGTACCTCTCGACCACCGACTACGTGCAGCACAAGCATGCACCCGGCACCGAGGGCGCCGACGCGTTCTACAAGATGATGGACCGCTACCTCGGCCAGCTCGACGCGATGGGCTGCGTGATCGCCGTCACCGCCGACCACGGCATGAACGCGAAGACGCGCATGGACGCGCAGCCCGACGTGATCTACCTGCAGGACGTGCTCGACGGCTGGCTCGGCGAATCAGTGGCCCGCGTGATCCTGCCGATCACCGATCCCTACGTCGTGCATCACGGCGCGCTCGGCTCGTTCGCGACGGTCTACCTGCCGGGCGATGCCGACACGGCCGCACTCGTCGAACGCGTCGCAGCGCAGCGCGGCATCGAATCGGTGTGGACGCGTACGCAGGCCGCCGAACATTTCGAGCTGCCGGCCGACCGCATCGGCGACATCGTCGTCGTTTCCGAGCGCTCGACGGTGATCGGCACCGCGGCGGCGCGCCACGACCTCAGCGCGCTCGATGCGCCGCTGCGGTCGCATGGCGGCGTGTCGGAGCAGCGTGTGCCGCTGATCCTGAACCGGCGCACTGCGGCGTTCAATCCGCAGCGCCGCTGGCGCAACTTCGACGCGTTCGAGCTCGCGCTCAATCTGGCGCAGTGACGATGAGCGACAGCGTCAGGAACTGCGGCATGTCGAATCCTGGAATGAGAATTGCCGGCGAGAAGCTCGGCATGGACCGCAGCGGCGAGCGCTGCATCGTCGTCCGCAACCCGTTCACCGGCGCCGCGATCGCCAGCGTCCCGAAGGCCTCGCTCGCCGAGGTGCGCCAGGCCCTCGCGATCGCCAAGGGCTACAAGCCGACGCTGACACGCTTCGAGCGGGCCAACATCCTGAACAAGACCGCGGCGCTGGTGCGCGAACGCAGCGCGCAGATCGCAAGCCTGATCAGCGCCGAATCCGGGCTGTGCCTGAAAGATGCGAGCTACGAAGCCGGCCGCGTCGCCGACGTGCTGGTGTTCGGGGCCGGCGAGTGCCTGAAGGACGACGGCCAGATCTTCTCGTGCGACCTGACGCCGCACGGCAAGAAGCGCCGCGTCTACACGCAGCGCGACCCGCTGCTCGGCGTGATCACCGCGATCACGCCGTTCAACCACCCGATGAACCAGGTCGCGCACAAGGTCGTGCCGTCGATCGCGACGAACAACCGCATGGTGCTGAAGCCCTCGGAGAAGGTGCCGCTGTCGGCCCTCCTCTTCGCCGACCTGCTCTACGAAGCCGGCCTGCCACCCGAGATGCTGTCGGTCGTCACCGGTGATCCGCGCGAGATCGCCGACGAGCTGCTGACCAACGCCGATGTCGACCTCGTCACCTTCACCGGGGGCGTGGCGATCGGCAAATACATCGCACGAACGGCCGGCTACAAGCGCATGGTGCTGGAGCTCGGCGGCAACGACCCGATCATCGTGATGGAGGACGCCGACCTCGACGAAGCCTCGACGCTGGCGGTGCAGGGCTCGTACAAGAACTCGGGCCAGCGCTGCACCGCGGTAAAGCGCCTGCTCGTGCATGAAGCGGTCGCGGCGCGCTTCACCGACCTGGTGGTCGAGAAGACCAGGGCCTGGTCGTACGGGGACCCGAGCGACGCCTCGGTCGAGATGGGCACCGTGATCGACGAGGACGCGGCGCGCCTGTTCGAACTGCGCGTCATTGAGGCGGTCGCCCAGGGCGCGCGCCTGCTGGTCGGCAACCAGCGCCGCGGCGCGCTGTATGCGCCGACCGTGCTCGACCGGGTGCACCCCGAGATGACGGTCGCGCTGCAGGAGACCTTCGGCCCGGTCTCGCCGATCATCAGCTTCGCGAACATCGACGAGGCGATCCGCATCAGCAACGGCACGGCCTACGGCCTGTCGAGCGCGGTGTGCACGAACCGGCTCGACTACATCACGCGCTTCGTCGCGGAGCTGCAGGTCGGCACGGTCAATGTGCGCGAGGTTCCGGGCTACCGCCTGGAGCTGACCCCGTTCGGCGGCATCAAGGACTCCGGTCTGGGGTACAAAGAGGGTGTACAAGAAGCGATGAAGAGCTTCACCAACACGAAGACCTATTCCCTGCCCTGGATCTAACCCGAGTCGATGACAACCCCTAGGCGCCTACGGCACCATCCCCCGAGGGGAGCTCAGGCTCGCTTGGGGCGGCCCGGCGCAGCCTGAGATGATCCACCTTCTCAACCTGCTCGCCGCCATCGCCCTGCTCGTCTGGGGCACGCACATCGTGCGCACCGGGGTGCTGCGTGTTTTCGGCGAGAGCCTGCGCGGCGTGCTCGCGAAGAGCTTCAGCAACCGCTTCACCGCGCTGCTTGCCGGCCTCGGGGTCACGACCGTCGTGCAGTCCAGCACGGCCACCTGCCTGATCGTCGCGTCCTTCGTCGGCAAGGGGCTGGTCGCGACCGCCGCCGCGCTGGCGGTGATGCTGGGCGCCGATGTCGGCACGGCGCTGATGGCGGTGGTGTTCTCGTTCGATCTGTCCTGGCTGTCGCCGCTGCTGATCTTCATCGGCGTCGTGCTGTTCATCCCGCGCCAGGACACGGTCGCAGGCCGCATCGGCCTGGTGTTGATCGGCCTCGGGCTGATCACGCTGGCCTTGCAGCTGATCGTCGGCGCCACGCGGCCGCTGACCGAGTCGCCGGCGGTGCGTGCGCTGCTCGTCGCGCTGCCGAACGACGTGTTGCTCGACATCATCGTCGGCGCGGTGCTCACGGTGTTCTCGTATTCGAGCCTGGCGATCGTGCTGCTCACCGCCACGCTGGCCAGCTCCGGCCTGCTGCCGGTGCCGGTCGCGCTCGGGTTGGTGCTGGGCGCGAACCTGGGCAGCGGCCTGCTCGCGATGATCGCGACCGGCGGCGCGTCGCCGCAGGTGCGCCGGCTGCCGATGGGCAACCTGATTTTCAAAGCGGTCGGCGCGCTCGGCACGATCCCGCTGCTGCCGCAGGTGCATATCGCGCTGCAGCAGCTGGTGCCCGACGTGCACCAGCAGGTCGTGCTGTTCCACCTCGGCTTCAACGTCGTGTTGGCGCTGGTGTTCATCAGCTTCACCGGGCTGGTCGGCCGCACCGTCGAGCGCATCCTGAAAGAGCCGCGCATGGCGGCCGACATGGCACGGCCGCGGCACCTCGACCCGTCCGCGCTGGCCACGCCCTCGCTGGCGATCACCTGCGCGGCGCGCGAGGCGCTGCACCAGGCCGACGTGGTCGAGACGATGCTGCGCGGCATCCTGCCGGTGCTCAAGCACAACGACCTCGCGCTCGCCGAACAACTGCGCCGCATGGACGACACCGTCGACGAGCTGTACTCGGCGATCAAGTTCTACCTGACGCAGATCTCGCGCGAGGCGCTGTCAGAGCGCGAGGGCCGGCGCTGGACCGACATCGTCTCGTTCACGATCAACATGGAGCAGGTCGGCGACATCATCGAGCGCGTGATCCAGGACATCGAGGACAAGAAAATCCGCAAGGCACGCCGCTTCTCGGACGCCGGCATGGCCGAGATCGTGCACCTGCACGAGCGGCTGATGGCCAATCTGCGGTTGGGCATGAGCGTGTTTCTCGACGGCCATGTGCGCGACGCGCAGAAGCTGCTCGAGGAGAAAGCGCGCTTTCGCGACCTCGAACACGAGTACGCCGCGAGCCACATCGGGCGGCTGCAGGACAACACCGCGCAAAGCATCGAGACCAGTTCGCTGCACATCGACCTGATCAGCGACCTGAAGCGCATCAACTCGCACATCTGCTCGATCGCCTACCCGATCCTCGAATCGGCCGGCGCGCTGTCGAAGACGCGCATCCGCCATTCGCAGCTCGCGCCGCTGTCCGCCGACGAGCTGAAACGCTGACCCCGGATCGATCCGATGCTGAGCCTCGCCGACATCGAACTGCTCTTCGCCCGCCACGGCGCCGGCCAGTACAGCGGCGAGCCGGTGACCCAGCTCGAGCACGCGCTGCAGACGGCGCACCTCGCCGAGCAGTCGGGCGCCGACGACGCGCTCGTCACCGCCTGCCTGCTGCACGACCTCGGCCACCTGCTGAACGCGCAGGGCGACACGCCGTCGCTGCGTGGCATCGACGACACGCACCAGTATTTCGCGCTGCCTTTTCTGCGCGGCCTGTTCCCCGATGCGCTGCTCGACTCGATCAAGCTGCATGTCGACGCGAAGCGCTACCTGTGCCAGGCCAACCCGGCCTACTTCGCGAAACTGTCGGACGACTCGAAGCGCAGCCTCCTGCTGCAGGGCGGTGTGTTCAGCACGGAGCAGGCCGCGGCGTTCATCGCGCAGCCGGGGGCACGCGACGCGGTGATGCTGCGCCAGTGGGACGACCTGGCGAAGCAAGCCGAGCTGCGCACGCCGTCGCTCGCGCACTTCATGGCGCGCGCCGCGCGCTGCGCCCTGCCGCGGCGCCAGAGCGCAGGAGCGTGATGGCGCTCACCTGGCCGGTCGTGCTGGCGGTCTTGTGCGGTGCGTTGCTGCATGCCTCGTGGAACGCGCTGATCAAGTCCGGCAACGACAAGGCGCTCGACACCGCGCTGGTCCACTTTCTCGGCGCTCTCGTCGCCCTGCCCTTCATGCTCTGGCTGGGCGCGCCGCCGCGCGGCGCGTGGCCGTTCATCGCAGCCTCGCTCGTCATCCACATCGGCTACTACATCGCGCTGGTCGGCGCCTACCAGCATGGCGAGCTCGGCCTGACCTACCCGATCATGCGCGGCTTCGCGCCGATGCTGGTGGCGCTGGCCAGCGGCTTCTTTCTGGGCGAGGCACCCAGCGCCGTCGCGTGGCTGGGCATCGCAGGCATCACGCTCGGCGTCGCGCTGGTCGGCCTGGCCCACCCCGGCGAAGCGCTGCACCACCGCAAGGCGCTGATGTTCGCGTTCGCCAACGCCGCAATCATCGCGCTCTACACCGTCGTCGACGGCCGCGGCGTGCGCGCCAGCGTTGTCGATGATCACGGCGCGCTGCGCTACGTGATGACCTTGTTCGTGCTCGACGGCATCGCGTACCCGTCGCTGGTGTGGCTGCGCCGCTCAGCCGAAGCGCGGCGCGAGATCGTGCGCTATGCGCGCCAGCGCTGGCCGGTCGCCGCGCTCGGCGGCAGCGCGTCGATTGGCTCGTACGCGATCGCGCTGTGGGCGATGACGCGCGCGCCGGTGGCCTCGGTCGCCGCGCTGCGCGAGACCTCGGTGCTGTTCGCGGCGCTGCTCGGCACCGTGCTGCTGAAGGAGCGCTTCGGCTTGCAGCGCGCCATCGGCACCGGCGTGATCGTCGGCGGCGTGATGGCGTTGAGGTTTGGGTGATGAAACACGAGTTCGAACGGCAGCGCGAGATCGGGTCGCCGGGGCACTCTGCTCCGCTCATGTCCCCCGCCGCCGGCCTGCGGCCGTCGTCTCCTCCTTTACTTCGCTACGCAGAGCGCCCCACCGCCCCGATCAGCAACCGTCAGAGCTGTTCGACGGCAGGCAACCGACGGTGGCTGCCGAGGGCGTCGGGTGACCGGCACAGCGAAGTAAAGGAGGAGAGTCGGGCAAAGCCCGGCTCGGGGGACATGAGCGGAGCCGGTCACCCGGCGCCCTCGGCTCGCTCCGACCTGCAACAAGGAGTTCGCCGATGAGCCTTCCGACCCAGGCCCGCATCGTCATCGTCGGCGGCGGCATCGCCGGCTGCTCGACCGCCTACCACCTGAGCCTGATGGGCCAGACCGATGTGCTGCTGCTCGAACAAGGCAAGCTCACCTGCGGCACGACCTGGCACGCCGCGGGTCTGGTCGGCCAGATGCGGCCGAATCGCAACATGACGCAGATGAGCAAGTACGGCATCGAGCTGTACGCGAGGCTCGAGGCCGAGACAGGCCTGGCGACCGGCTGGAAGCAGTGCGGCAGCGTGAACGTGGCGGCGACCCCGGAACGCATGCAGACGCTGCGCAAGCAGGCCTCACTCGCGCGCAGTTTCGGCGTCGAGGTCGAGGTGATCAGCGCGCAGCGCGCCGGCGATCTCTACCCGCTGCTGCGCACCGACGATCTGCAGGGCGGATTGTGGATTCCCGGCGACGGCAAAGCCAACCCGGCCGACCTGACGATGTCGCTCGCGAAGGGTGCGCGCAACCGCGGTGTGAAGATCGTCGAAGACATCGAGGTCATCGGCGTACTGACCGCGAACGGTCGTGTCACCGGCGTGCGCACCACACAAGGCGATGTGGCCTGCGAGATCCTGGTGAACTGCGCCGGCCAATGGGCGCGCCAGTTCGGTCGCCTGGCCGGGGTCAACGTGCCGCTGTATTCGGCCGAGCACTTCTACATCGTCACCGATCGCATCGACGGCGTGCACCCGATGCTGCCGGTGATGCGCGACCCGGATGGCTTCATTTACTACAAGGAAGAAGTCGGCGGGCTGGTGATGGGCGGCTTCGAACCAAAAAAAGCCAAACCGTGGGCGATGGACCCGATTCCGAGCAGCTTCCAGTTCCAGCTGCTGGGCGAAGACTGGGACCAGTTCGAGCCGCTGATGCTGAACGCGATCCACCGCACCCCGTGCCTCGAGACCGCGAAGATCAAGATGCTGCTGAACGGGCCTGAGAGTTTCACGCCCGACGGCAACTTCATCCTCGGCGAGGCACCCGAACTGCGCAACTGCTTCGTCGCCGCCGGCTTCAACTCGGCCGGCATCGCGAACTCCGGCGGGGCCGGTCGCTTGATGGCTGAGTGGATCATCGGCGGCGAGGCGCCCAGCGATCTGTGGGACGTGGACATCCGCCGCTTCGGGCCGTTCATGGCCAACCGCAAGGCCTTGGCCGAGCGCACCGGCGAGACGCTGGGCCTGCACTACGCGATGCGCTGGCCGCGCCAGGAACTGGTCACCGCGCGGCCGCTGCGCACCTCGCCGCTGTACGACCAGCTCGCGGCGCGCGGCGCGGTGTTCGGCGCGAAGAACGGCTGGGAGCGCGTGAACTATTTCAAGCCCATCGGCGCTGCCGATGCGAGGCCAGGTCTGGGCCGCCCCGACTGGCTGGACTGGGTGATCGCCGAGCAGCGCGCGACACGCGAAACGGTCGCACTCTACGACCAGACTTCGTTCTCGAAGCTGCTGCTGCAAGGCCGCGACGCGCTCGCGGTGCTGCAGCGCCTGTGCGCCAACGAGATCGACATCCCGGTCGACAAGATGGTCTACACCGCGATGCTCAACGAACGCGGGGGCTTCGAGAGCGACCTGACGGTGATCCGCCTCGCCGCCGAGCGCTTCATGATCATCACCGGCTCGGCGCAGACGACACGCGACATGGACTGGATCGCGCGCCACATCGACGCCGCCGAGCACGCGTTCCTGACCGACGTCAGCGCGATGTTCTCGGTGCTCTCGCTGATGGGACCGAACGCGCGCGAACTGCTCGCGCGCCTGAGCCCGGACGACTTGTCGCCGGCATCGCTGAAGTTCTCGCACACGCGCGAGATCGACCTCGGCCTGGCGCGCGTGCGCGCGGCGCGCATGAGCTATGTCGGCGGGCCGGGCTTCGAGCTGTATGTGCCCGTCGAGATGACGCGCCACGTGTATCTCGCGCTGATCGACGCGGGCGAGTCGCTCGGCTTGAAGAACGCGGGCTACTACGCACTCGACGCACTGCGCATCGAGGCTGGCCGCCGCGCGTGGGGCGCCGAGCTCGGGCCCGACGAGACGCCGTTCGAAGCCGGTCTCGCGTTCGCGCTGCAGCTCGACAAGCCCGCCAACTTCGTCGGCAAGGCCGCGCTGCTGAAGGCGCAGGGCCAGCCCCTGCGCAAGAAGCTCGTGACAGTCGTGCTCGACGACGCAGTCGCCGTATACGCCTGGGGCGGCGAGGCCTTGCTGATGGAGGGCCGCCCGGTCGGCGAGCTGTCGTCAGTAGGCTGGAGCCCGAAGGCGAACGCGTGCGTCGCGCTCGCCTATGTGCGCGGCGACGCGGCGCAGCGTGCGCATGCCGGCACGCCGGTCGCGATCGATCTTTGGGGCGAGGTGGTCAGTGCGACTGCCTGGGACGCCTGGCCCCCGAAGCACTGACGAGGGCCGTCGCCTCAACGCCAGGACACCATCGTCGGCAACTTCGCGCGGTCGCGCTCGGCGAACCGGCTCGCGCGCAGCGTTGTCGCGCGGGCCGGGTGGGCCAGCCACAGCAGCATCACCGCCATCAGCAGCGGCACGTTCTTCACCAGCGGCGCGCAGTGGTCCAGCGTCAGCTCGGGCAGGTTGAACGCGGCGGTGAGGCCATAGCCGAGCACCGCGCCGCATTGCACGGCGTAGAGCCATGGCGACGGCCGCACGAGCGTCAGCGTGCCCAGCACCAGGTTCAGCGTGCACGACGCCACCAACGCCGCGACACCGACACGGCCCTCGAAGCCGCAGCGCGCGAGCAGGTGCAGCACGCCCGACTGGGTCGGCAGCAGCGCGCTGATCAACGCGGTGTAGATCCACATGAACGCGAGCGCGCCGCGCATGGCCCACGCCACCGCGGGACTGATGTGCACGCGCAGGTCGATCAGCGGCTGCGGCGGCGTCACCGCGAGGCCGTGCGCCAGCGTGCTGGGCGCGCGCGCGAGCAGCGCCGGCAGCGCGTTGACCGCGGTCACGCTGCCACGCTCCAGCATGCGCAGCGTGTCGCGGCTGAACACCTTCTGCGGCAGCGCCTCGGCCGCGAGCGCGGTCAGCATCATCGCCGCCATCGGCAACGGCAGCCAGACGGCATCGCCCAGGCCTTGCGCGGCGCGGTACGCGGCGAGCATCTCGCGGTAGCTGAGCGCGGCCGGGCCGGCGATCTCGCGCGTGCCCTTCACGGCTTCGGGCTGCTCGATCAGCCGCACCATCGCCTCGGCGAGCTCGAACACATGCACCGGCTGCACCTGTTGCGCGCCGCGCCCGGGCAGGCTGATGACCGGCAGGCTGGACAAGGTCGCGAACAGACGCGCGCTCTGGCTGAGCGGGCCGTAGACCAGCGACGGACGCAGCACCACGCCGTCGATCGGCAGCGCGGCCAGCGCATCGTCGGCGCGCAGCTTGCTGCTCAGGTACGGCGTCGCGAGGCTTTGCGCGTCGCCGTTCACGCCCAGTGCCGAGACCTGCAGCACGCGCTTCACGCCGGCGGCCAGCGCACCGCGAAACAGCTCGATCGGCCCGAGCGCATGGACACGCTCGAAGCTCTGGCCGTGCGCCGGGATCAGGATGCCGACACAGTTGACGACCGCCTCAATGCGCTGCGCCGCGAGCCGGTCCGCCCAGGCCTGCGGCTCGACCGGCAGCATGTAGTCGACGTGCATCGTGTGCGCGCTGTCGGCGTGGGCGCGCGCGCCCGCCACCACCTGATGCCCGCGTGAGCGCAGCGCATTCGCCACCGCGCTGCCTACGCAGCCGGTGGCCCCGCAAACCAGGACTCTCATGATGTGCTCCCGTGATTCTTCGGTGGGCCGCTGCGGCAGGCGCCGGCGCGACACGCGTGCATGGCCTCGGTCATGCGGCGCGCGCGCTGCGCCCGGATCGCGTCGATCAGCGGCGCGGCGGCGACCGAGATGCGCCGCCGATGCCGCGCGAACACCCGGTAGCCCAGATCGAACAGCGGCCGCAGCGGGGCCCAGCCGGTCGGCCGCATGACCCAGCCGAGGCCGGCCGCCGCATACGCGAGCCGCAGCACCTCGACGCCCTTCAGCACCGAGCCGTCGGGGCGGATCGCGTGGATCTCGGCGTCGACCGCCTCGAACGTCAAGCCGAAGCGCGCGGCATCGAAGCCCGGCTGCGAGATGTCCTCGAACAGCAGGCGCCCATCGGGGCAGCGCGCGCGCAGGTGGTCCATCTCGAGCGAGCACACCGGGCACTGCGCGTCGTAGAGCAGCCTCAGCGGGCAAGTGGCAGACATCTCTTCTCTCCAATCATTTCTGTAAATACAGAACTACATGGGCAAAAAAATTTCAGTTCGTCAGCAGCTTCTTGATCTTGGCACCGAGCTTCAGCACCTTCGTGAGGGTCGCGGTGTCGAGCTTGAGCATCTCGTCGCTCCAGACCGTGAGCGTCTCCAGGAGTTCGAGCGTCTCGCGCAGGCGCACGCGCGCCTCGGCCGGCTCCTTGGTGATCGACGGTTCGGCCAGCAGGCCGCGCAGCACCTCGATGGTGGGCGCGATCTCGCGCCGCTGGCGCTCGCGCACGATGGTGCGCAGCAGTTCCCAGACCTGCGTCGAGCTCTCGAAGTGATCGCGCCGGTCGCCCGCCAGGTGCACGAGCTTGATCAGGTTCCAGCCCTGCAGCTCGCGGATGCTGTTGCTGACATTGGAGCGCGCCACCGCCAGCGTGTCGGCGATCTCCTCGGCGTGCATCGGCCGGCCGGTGATGTAAAGCAGCGCATGGATTTGCGCGACGGTGCGGTTCACGCCCCAGCGGGTGCCCATCTCGCCCCAGTGCAGGACGAAGCGCGAAAGGTTTGGCGAGAGGTCCATGGCGCCATCGTGAACCTGCCTGAAATTTCTGTCAATACAGAAATTAAGAAATTCTCACGGTGGCCGCGATCAGCGCGCTTGGCGGCGCTTGCGCAGTGGTTGCAGCGCCTCGGCGAGGATCAGCGCGGCCTCGAGCGTGAACGCATCAGAGCGCAGGCGTTCGTGCAAATCGTCGACGCTCAGGCGCTCGAACGCGGCGACCTCGCCGTCCTGGTTCAGCGGCGTCAGGCCGGCGGGGATCACGGCCGCATGCACATGGATGTGCTCGATCATGTAGCCGTTGCTCAGCGGACGCCGCACCGTCAGCGAACCGCACGGCGCCAGCTCGCGCAGCTCGGCGATGCGCAGGCCGGCCTCCTCCCAGGTCTCGCGCGCCAGCGTGGCCGAGATGTCTTCGTCGGCCGAGACCAGCCCGCCCATCAAGGTGTCCCACTGGCCTGGATCGGTCGCCTTGTCGAACGCACGCTGCTGCACCCACACGCCGCCCTGCTCCGCCCAGCCGACCAGGTGCACCGCGTGCGTCGTGATCCCGAGCGGGCGGACCGCAGCGCGTTCGATCACCGCGACCGGCGCGCCCGAGGCATCGTTCACGTTCAGCAGTTCGTTGCGCCAGGCCGAGGCCAGGCCCTGCGCGCGCAGCCACACCGCGATGCGCGCGAACGCGTCGTTCAAGGGCATGCCGGCGACGCACCAGCCGTCCGGCGTGGCGACGATCGGCAATCCGTCGGCGACCATGCGCTGCGCCAGCGCCGGCTCGATCGAGCCGATCGCGGAATCGCCAGCTCCAGCGTGCAGCGGCTTGCGCGGCACCGCGGGCGCCTGGTCGGCGCGTGCGCGCAGACCCTGCAACCAGTCCATCGTCAGGCGCCCGGCTTCTTCAACATCGCCAGCAGCCCGGCCTCGTCGAGCAGCGCGATGCCGAGCGCGCGCGCCTTGTCGAGCTTGCTGCCGGCCTCTTCACCGGCGACGACGAAGTGCGTCTTCTTCGACACCGAGCCGCTGACCTTGCCGCCCGCCGCCTCGATCATGTCCTTGGCCTCGTCGCGCGACAGCGTGGGCAGCGTGCCCGTCAGCACGAAGGTCTGGCCCAGCAGCGGCTTCGGTGTGGTGTCGGCGGTGCCGTCGTCCTCCTTCCAGACGATGCCGCAGGCGCGCAGCTGCTCGACGATCTCGCGGTTGTGCGGCTGTGCGAAGAAGGTGTGGATGCTTTGCGCGACGATCGGCCCGACGTCGCTCACTTCGAGCAGTTGCGCTTCGCTCGCGTCGAGCACGCGGTCGAGCCGGCCGAAGTGCTTCGCCAGGTCCTTCGCGGTCGTCTCGCCGACATGGCGGATGCCGAGCGCGTAGAGAAAGCGCGCGAGCGTCGTCTGCTTGCTCTTCTCGAGCCCGTCGACCAGGTTCTGCGCGCTCTTCTCGGCCATGCGTTCGAGCGCCGACAGCTTCGCGACGCCGAGCTTGTAGAGCTCGGGCAAGGTGCGCACGATGCCGGCATCGACGAGCTGATCGACCAGCTTGTCGCCCAGGCCCTCGACATCCATCGCGCGCCGGCCGGCGAAATGCAGGATCGCCTGCTTGCGCTGCGCGGCGCAGAACAGGCCGCCCGAGCAGCGCCAGTCGACCTCGCCTTCCTCACGCGTGATCTCGCTACCGCAGACCGGGCACTTGCCGCCGAGCGCTTCGAAGATGTTGTAGTAGCCAGTGTCGGCCTTCAAGCGATAGTTCTTCGGTGCCACCCCCACCACCTCGGGGATGACATCGCCTGCGCGGCGCACGATCACCGTGTCGCCGATGCGCACACCCTTGCGGTCAATTTCGTCCTGGTTGTGCAGCGTCGCATTGCTAACTGTCGTGCCGCCGACAAACACCGGTTCCAGCTTCGCGACCGGCGTGAGCTTGCCGGTGCGGCCGACCTGGATCTCGATGCCGTTCAAGCGCGTCATCTGTTCCTGCGCTGGATACTTGTGCGCCACCGCCCAGCGCGGCTCGCGCGACTTGAAGCCCAGCGTCGTCTGCAGTGCCCAATCGTCGACCTTGTAGACCACGCCATCGATGTCGAACGGCAGCGCGTCGCGGCGCACCGCGATCTCGCGGTGATAGCCGATCAAGCCGTCGGCGCCGGCCACGACCGTGCTGTCCGGGCTGACCGGCACGCCCATCTTCTTCAGCGCCGCCAGCATCGCGCTTTGCGTGCCCGGCACCTGCCAGCCCGTCACCTCGCCGAGGCCGTAGGCGAAGAAGCTCAGCGGCCGCTTCGCCGCCTTGCCAGCGTCGAGCTGGCGCACCACGCCGGCGGCCGCATTGCGCGGGTTGACGAAGGTCTTCTCGTTCTTCGCACCCGCGGCGATCAGGGCGCGCTGGCGTTCGTTCAGCGCGTCGAAATCGTCGCGGCGCATGAAGACTTCGCCGCGCACCTCGAGCACCGGCGCGTCGACACCACGCAGCCGCTTCGGCACCGAGGCGATCATGCGCACCGTGTGCGTCACGTCCTCGCCGGTCTCGCCGTCACCGCGCGTCGCAGCCTGGACCAGTTCGCCGCGCTCGTAGCGCAGGTTGATCGCCAGGCCATCGAACTTCAGCTCGGCGTTGT
>Ga0307508_10003491_pt1 | contig 15867 bp, 15 predicted proteins | sample 9_EM_MG_FD_203089 | JGI IMG/M metagenome (GOLD analysis project Ga0307508, IMG submission 203089) | Populus trichocarpa ectomycorrhiza microbial communities from riparian zone in the Pacific Northwest, United States - 9_EM | ecosystem: Host-associated > Plants > Roots > Unclassified | place...
TGGATGCGATCCAGCTGCTCGGCGGCAACGGCTACATCAACGACTATCCGACCGGGCGGCTCTTGCGCGACGCCAAGCTCTACGAGATCGGCGCCGGCACCAGCGAAATCCGCCGCATGCTGATCGGGCGGGAGTTGTTCGAGAAGATGGCGTGAGGGGATTTCCGTCATTCCGGGATGGTGCGCCAGCACCAGACCTCAGATGCGCAATTGCGCATCGTAGTTCGATGCTACCGCATCGCCCCGGAATGACTGGTGCACTTACGCGCCGGTCACTCCTTCAAATTATTCACTTTCTTCACCCAGGCCCGCACGTCCAGCAGCGCCTCGGGCAGCACCGCCTTGACCTCGTCGACCGTCATGCCCGGCTTGATACGGGGGTCGTAGAGCAGGTTGAGGATGTACTGGTCATAGACGTCGAAAAAGCCCATCGACACGTCGTCGTTGAACATGGTCCAGGGCACCGAACTGGTGTCGTTGATCGGTCCGAGGGCCTGCAGCAGTTCCTCGTAGGCGCAGTCGAGAAAAATGAAATCACCATTGTCGATCGTGAGGATCACGTCGGAATGCTCGATCTCGTAGTGCTCGTTCTTGCGGAAGCCTGACAGGCACTGCGGATCGAGCGAGACCTGGATCTCCTTGGCCCGCTCCCTGCCGTAGAGGCCGGCAATGGTGCGGTAAAGGTCGCGGTCGCGCACCATTCTCACCGTGACATCGGCGGTCTCGCCGTCATCGGTCATCGCAAGATCGAGATTGCGGATGCGGGCCGCGATGTCGGCGACGACCTTGGCTAGTTGCGCCTTACGGTCGGCACGGCGGGTGTCGGTGAAGACCCTGATCGGGCGCACGTATTTGCGGATGCGATCGACCCGTCCGGCCATGTGATATTCGGCGCCGAAGCTGGTCTTGAAGAAACCGTCGACGATCTCGGCGTCGGTGAAGCTCTTCTTCTCGGCGTGCTGGCGCTTGGCGATGGCCGGAATTTCGGCGGCTGCGGGCGGGAACGTGGCAAGCAGCAAGCAGGCGCAAGCGAGCGCCGCCATTGCGGCCCGTCGCGATCGCGCGCGTACGGCGCCGGCCACCTAGTTCTTTACGATGACCAGGGTGCCGACGGACACCCGGCCATAGAGATCGGTGACGTCGTCATTGGTCATGCGGAAGCAGCCGGAGGAGACCGCCTGTCCGATCGTTTCCGGCTCGTTGGAGCCGTGGATGCGATAGAGTGTCGATCCCAGATACAGCGCGCGCGCCCCGAGCGGATTTTCGATGCCGCCTTGCATGTGGCGCGGCAGGTCCGGGCGTCGCGCCAGCATCTCGCGAGGCGGTGTCCAGCTCGGCCATTCCTTCTTCGCCGAAATGTGGTGCACGCCGCTCCAGCGGAACCCGTCGCGGCCGACACCGATGCCGTAGCGCAGCGCCTGGCCGTTGCCCTCGACCAGATAGAGCCGCCGCTCGGCGGTGTTGATGACGATCGTGCCTGGCGGGTAGTTCTCCGGGAAGTAGACGGTCGTGCGCGGAATCGGGCTTGCACCGCCGAAGAATTGTGGTCCGAAGCCAGTGATCTCACGCGTGTCCATTTGCTGGGCCGTGGCCAGACTCGTCGCCGCCGCCAACAAGCCAGCTGACGCAATAAGCAATTTCCGAATCATATCAGGCCTCAAAAATCACCAATGGCTGCACGGAAAAGGCCATAAGCCGGCGGGGTTCGCAAGCCACGGCGGTGTGAGGTGGGCAATTTCGAGGCGCGCTGTGGCCCAATTCACACCTTCGAATTACCGAACGGCGAAAGGGCCCCGCGATGCTCACGCGGTCGATACCGGTAAACCTTCATGCGGCAAGGACCTCAACCGCGGCGGCCATGGCAGCAATGCGGCGCGTTGCCTTTGACTGATGCCGCGAACAATGGTTGATCTGCCACGATCTGGCGGAAACGGGAGCCAAACGATGAACGGTGCGGAAAGTCTGGTACGGACCCTGGTCGCGGGCGGCGTCGACGTCTGTTTCACCAATCCCGGAACCTCCGAAATGCACTTCGTGGCGGCACTGGACCGCGTCGAGGGCATGCGCTGCGTGCTCGGCCTGTTCGAGGGCGTGGTCACCGGCGCCGCCGACGGCTATTTCCGCATGAAGGGCACGCCGGCCTCGACCTTGCTGCATCTCGGCCCCGGGCTCGCCAACGGGCTTGCCAACCTGCACAACGCCAAGAAGGCGCATTCCGGCATCGTCAACGTCGTCGGCCAGCATGCGACCTACCACATCGCGCTCAACGCGCCGCTGACCTCTGACATCGAGGGACTGGCACGGCCGATGTCGGCCTGGGTGCGCACCTCGCCGGACGCGAAATCGGTTTCCGCCGACGGCGCCGCGGCGATTGCAGCCGCGAAAAGCTCGCCGCCGCAGATTGCGACCCTGATCCTACCTGCGGACACCGCCTGGAACGAGGCCGACGGTATCGCCGAGGTGCCGGCGGCAAGCCAGCGTCCGGGCTATTCGTCGGAGGCGGTCGACGACGCGGCGAAGGTGCTGCACGGCAATGGCGCCGAGACGCTGCTCCTGATCACCGGCGGCGCGCTGACCGAGCAGGGGCTGGCGCTGGCGCAGCAGATCGCCGGCAAGACCGGTTGCAAGGTGATGGGCCAGACCTATCATCCGCGCATGGCCCGCGGGCGCGGGCGCTTCTCGATCGACCGCATTCCCTACGTGATCGAGCTGGCGCTGCCGATTCTGAAAGCCTTCCGCCACATCGTGCTGGTTGAGGCCAACGATCCCGTGGCGTTCTTCGCCTATCCGAACAAGCCGAGCATGCTCAAGGCGGAGGGCTGCGAAGTGCATCGCCTGACGGCGTGGGGCGAAAATTCGGTCGCAGCGCTGGAAGCGCTGGCAGGCAGCCTCGGCGCCGGCCCGAAGGACGTCAAGCCGCAGAAACTCACCGAGTTGGCCCGGCCGACCGGCGCGCTCAACCACGCCTCGATCGCGCAGGCGATTGCCTGCGCGATCCCCGAACACGCCATCATCGTCGACGAATCCATCACCACGGGCCGCGGCTTCTTTCCGCCGACGGCGGCGGCCGCGCCGCATGACTGGCTGCAGAACATGGGCGGCTCGATCGGTTTCTCCACCCCGGTCGCGACCGGTGCGGCGGTGGCCTGCCCGGATCGCAAGGTGATCTGCATGGTCGGCGACGGCAGCGCGATGTACACCATCCAGTCCTTGTGGACGCAGGCGCGCGAAAACCTCAACGTCGTCACCATCGTGTTCGCCAACCGCATCTATCAGATCCTGCGCGGCGAATTCGACGGCGTCGGCGCCGGGGAACCGGGCCAGCGTGCGCTCGACATGCTGAAGATCGACCGGCCGACCATCGACTTCGTTGCGCTCGCCAAGGGCATGGGCGTGCCGGCCCGCGCGGTCGCCACCGCGGACGATTTCAACAAGGCGCTCGCAGAGGCGATCGCCGAGCCCGGGCCGCGGCTGATCGAGGTCCAGCTGTAGGGGGCTCCTGGTCCCAACGCTCGGATCACCTGATCGCCGTTAGCGAGCGCATCGAGGCACTTCCCGAGTCAAGATTTCGTGCTATGGATTGCTGTGCCGCGGAGGTTGTCATCGGACGCGCAATCGCGCGACCGCTTGGCGATAACGCATTAGGAACTTGCGTGTCTTCCGGTTGCAAGGCCGGTATGCACCTTGCAGACGACGCGCGAGTAGTGAGCAGACGTGCTTGTCGGGAGTTAGCATGCACGCCGAACTGAACAAGGTCGTCGTCGCGCTGCAGGAGTTCTTCGCGCGCGAAAGCTTCCTGCTCGAACGCGATCTCGGCGAGCGCGTCCTGACGCACCGGCTGGCCGTGCATATCGAGCACCAGTTTTCCGGGTGGGAGGTCGATTGCGACTACGACCGGCTCGGCGAGCGCACGCTGCGGCTGCCGCATGGATCGATCGTCTCGACCGACGATCATCTGGCAAAATCCGTCTACCCCGATATCGTCGTGCATCAGCGCGCCATTCCCAACAATCTGCTGGCGATCGAGGTCAGGAAGGCGATCAACCATCAGCCGGTCGACCACGACCGGCGCAAGCTGATGGCGCTGACCGATCCGCATCTCTGGTTTGCTTACGGGGCCGGGCTGATGGTGACGTTGGGCACGAAGACCGTCACCGCGTCGGAAGTCTATGTCGGCGGCGTGGGCGATCCGGCGCTGTCGGACTGGTTCGCCATCCGGCTGAAGGAGGCCGGACTGGGAGCGTGATCCAGGTGCCGACATACGGGCGGGGCGACGCCAACGCGGGATAATCATATGAGTGATGACGATCATGTGAGTGATGATGAGAAGGTTCCCTCCCTCGCTGCCTGGGCCGGCGGGCCGGCAGCCATTCGCGGTCTGTTCGAGCGCTTCTACCAGCGCGTCGCGAGCCACGAACTGCTCGCGCCGATCTTTGCGTCGATGCATCCCAAACATGCGCAGCACGTCGCGGCTTTCGTCGCCGAAGTGCTGGGCGGCCCGAAAGATTATTCCTCAGTGGGGGGCTCGCACGCTGGAATGATCACCCGCCACCTCGGCCGCAAGCTTACGCAAGAGCAGCGCCGCGTGTGGATGGCGCTTCTCCTCGACACTGCGGACGAACTTGGCCTGCCTGACGATCCGGAGTTTCGTGCAAGTCTGGTCGGCTACCTGGAATGGGGATCGAGGCTGGCCGTGATGAATTCGCAAGAGGGAGTGGGGGCGCCCGATTCGGCAGTGCCGATGCCATCCTGGACCTGGTCATCGCCGGGCGGTCCGTATCGCCCCTGAGAGCCGAGCGCCGCACGCAGCCGCTCACGCCAATTCCGCTTCCGGAATCTCCTGCAGGAGCCGCGCGCGCAACGGCGCCAGCCGTTCGGCGTGGTGGCGCCATTTTCCGATCGACGACGCGTAGATCGGGCGCCGCACCTGAACGGCGCTGGCGGTCGCCGACGGTGCCGGGCTTTGGTGAAATCGCAGCACCTCGTCGTCCCAGCGAAGTCCGACAAAGTCGATGAGACGCCAGCTCGCCGCCGCTTGATCCGCGACGACATCCTCGTAGTTGATTTCCAGCAGCGCGTCCGATGGCAGGGTTGCCCGCCAGTGCCGCGTCAGGCGGCGATAGGCGAGATAATATTCCGCCAGTTCGATCTGATCGTAAGAGAACGCGAACATGCCCTGAAAGTGCGCCTTGTAGATCGCCCAGCAGGCGTCGAGCGGATGCCGCTGCAGCAAGATGATCTTGGCCTTGGGCAGCGCCGCGTGGATGAGGCCGCAGCTGAGATAGTTCTGCAGCGTCTTGTCGACAAAGCGGGCGCTGTGCTGCACGCGGAATGCGGTCACCGCATCGACATAGCGTTTGCCGATCCCTGCGACGTCGTTTCCATCAGGCTGCTCCTGCGTCGCACGGCGAAGCTCGGCCGCGAACGCGCCGGTTTCGCCGACCGAACTCATCTCGGGGTGGCTGGCGATGATCCGCTCGACCAGCGTGGTGCCGGTGCGCGGCAGACCTGCGACGAACACCGGAGCGGCGGCCGAATAGCCCGCTGGAGCAGCGGCAAGCCAGCCTCGGGTGTGGGTGGCGATGATCCGCTCGATCTCCGCGACATCCGCCTTGGCATCGTAGTTGATCGTGCGGCGCTGCAGAGCGCAACCGGCATCGACGTGATCGAAGGCGCGCGCGTTGAGATCGAGTCCTCGCATTCCTTGCCAAGCGCAAAGCGCAGCATGATCTTGCCCGGCAGCGCCAGCCTGTCGCTATCGAGCAGCGCTTCCATGTCCGCGATATGATTGCGGTCGGCGGTCTGGACGCGCAGGTCCGCGCGCAAATAGTGCGCGAGGCCATAATGGCGGTCCAGCGCGATGGCGGCGTCGCAATGCGCCTCGGCCGCCGCCAGCGCGCCGGTCATGCGCTCGGTCGCCGCCAGATTGAACAGGTATTGCGGCACATCGGGACGGGCCTCGACCGCGCGCCGGAAGTATGGCTTGGCCCTTTCATGCAGGCCAAGCAGGCCGAACATCGCCCCGAGTGCGTCGAGGGCGTCGGGAGTGCCGCCGACGAGGTTGGCCGCCACTTCGGCCGCCGCGAAAGCCGCACGGGCCTCCCCGGTCACGAACAGGCATTTCGCGCGCAGGATGGCCGCGATCGGGTCTCTGGGATTCAACGCGACGGCGCGATCGGCGCAGACGATCGCGGCATCCGGGCGTCCGCGCTGCAGCGCGGTCTCGGTCAGGAGTGTCCAGGCGGTCGCATCGTCAGGCCGGCGCGCCAGCACCTCCGCGCAGATCCGCTCGGTGGTCGCGATGTCGCCGTTGGCAAATGCGCGTCGCGCTGCGGTCATGGGCAGGACGTTGGCGCGCCGCGAAGTGGTTGTGGGCAAGCGTCACTCCGGAGTCATTGAAAGAAGGTCGGACGCCAGCGTCCGACCTTCGGTGTCGATGAGAGGTTCGGCCGAATAGCTGCGACATCGAGATGCCGCCGCTGTGGTCCTCGCTAGTCGTGGTCGTGATCGCCGTCCCGATCCGCGAAGTTGAAATTGCCCCAGAGATCGCCGATCGCCGGCCGGTTCTGCGGCACATAGGGATTGTCGTCCGACGTCTTCGGATTCGGCAAATTGTCGCGGCTGCGGGTCGACAGTTTGGGAAGCGACCAGTTCCGTTCGATGAACTTCACGATCGAGGCGTGATCGGAATATTCATGCGACACGTGTCCGCCTTGCGAATATTTCGACACTACGAGCATCGGGATGCGGGTGCCGTCGCCGAAATAGTCGACCGGCTGGATGTAACCGGAGTCGTAGTAACCGCCGCCTTCGTCGGTGGTGACCAGGATGGCGGTGGACTCCCAGAGCTCTTCGTTGGACTTGACCTGGTCGATGATCCGCTTGGTGAAGGATTCAAACAGATCGAGCCGGGACGACGACGGATGGCCGTCGTTGAAGGTGCTCGGCTTCACGAACGACACCGCCGGCAGGTTACCCGCGGCGATCGCGCCATAGAGATCGAGCGTATCCTTCAGATGGGTGTCGCGCGCCGTCTTGTTGGTCATGACGGAGGCGGAATAGAGGAACGGGTTGCAGATGTTGCAATAGAGATAGGCGATCGGGTCGAGCGATCCGAAGTTCGTGCCCTCGCCGGGCGCGGTCTTGAAGTCGTTCCAACGTTCGCCGAAATAGGCCCACGACACGTTGGCCTGGCTGAGCTGGTCGCCGATGTGGCGCTGCTTGATGACAGGGGGCAAGGTGAACGGGCCGTTGTTGATCGGATCGGTGGCGCCGCTGCCGATGAAGGCGGGGACGTAGTTGTTGAGCAGGTAATAGGCGTGCGGTGCGCAGTTCGGCGGCACCCGGATCGCATTGAGGTAGTTGGTGATCGAGGAGACGCCCGGCTGGGTAAAATCGGAGCAGTTGGTATAGCTGCCGCCGCCATATCCATCGTTGCTGTACCAGTTATTGGTGCCGGGAGCGGGATTGGGATTCTCCACCTCGTCGACATAGACGGGCGGGCTCGAACCGGGAACCAGGACATGGTTCGGGGTCGCGGGGTCGCCATTGGTGTCGGCGTAGTACAGCACGTCGGCGTAGCCGAACATCATCTGGTTGGCGAAGGTGCCGCCCATCACCGGCTGATGGTAGTTGTCGTTGAGCGTATATTCGCGGGCGAGCTTGGTCAGATAGGGTGCATCGCCGTTGGCGACGTTATAGAAGCCCATCGCGATATTGCCCTCAGTGAGCGGATGCGGCGTCGGATTGCCGTTGCTGCCGGAGGACACGGTTTCCTCAACCCAGGGGAAGAGATCGGCCTGGCATCCGCTCGGATTGCGCGAGTTGGCCTTGCTGACGTCGCAGTCGAGCTGTTGCCACATCTGATAGAAGCGATGCACCGGGCTGCCGCCGTAGGTCTTATAAAGGCTGTCGGTTTCGTCCTCGCCCGCCTGCAGGCTCACCAGCGGATAGGGTCCGTTCGGCAGGCTGGTGGCGTTGAGGATGCGCGTGTCCGGCGAGCCGCCGGGAATGCCGGTGGCGCCGGTTGTCAGCAGCGCCAAATCCTGCTTGCCGAGACCATAATCGCCGCGTGCGGCTTCCGACAGCGTGGAGAGGCAACCCGGACCATTGAGGGCGGCCTGTTCGACGGTGGTGTAGCAGGCCTGCGGCGCGTACGAGGTTCCGGGCGTCTGCAGCTTGTTGGTCGTGGTGTTGTAGGGTGTCTTTTGACCGGGGTTGATCGCGTAGAAATTGTTGTCGACCGCGGCGGACTGCGCCGCCTTGGCGTAGTTTCGACCGGGCGAGCCGTCCTTATTGATGACTCCCTTGGACAGAAGATTGTCGACGTGTTCGCCGGAGCGCGGCTCGTAGGTCGCGAAGATATGGTCGAAGGTGCGGTTTTCGCCCATGATGATGATGACGTGCTTGATCGGGCTGGCGGTTCGGCGACCGTTGGCGTTGGGCCCGCCCATCTTGCTGTTGTCGACTGCGTGCGCCTGGCCGCCGATCAGCGACAGGATCGCCGTCGTGACGACCGTGCGGTCGCGCAGCCGCTTCGTCAATTGCTTGAGCATGACGCCCCCTTTCTCGAGATCTGAAATACCTGGATGTGGTTCGGCAAAGAACCAACGGAACCTAGGTGCGCCACGTGTCAGATGTGATTCGAGGACATGTCAGTTCTGTAAAAGGATGGTGGCGCTCGAGGGGAAAGTGTGGCACGGCCTTCGCGTCGCCTGCGGGGGCGCGACATCAGGCCGACCGGCGGACGGGTCCGGTCGCTCCACCCATGCCATGGGCTTTGGTCCGGTCTCGCTGGCCTTGACGGAATGACCAAACCGCCGCGCGCGCCGGGGCAGGGAAAGCAGCGTCGAGGATCAGTCGAGCCCGAGCAGGCGGGCGAACCGGCTGGCGGTCCTGACCTCCACCTCCGGCCGGTGGCGCTCCGCGACGCTGATCAGAAGGAACTGGTTCATCAGTTCGATCGTCAGGGAAAATTCCTGGGCTGCCGGATCGCGATAATTGATCCGAGTGACCTGGTGGTCGGTGGACGTACCGGTCGCGTTCCAGTCCAGGCCGTCGCGGAGGTAGCGAATCAATTCCCCGACCGAGTGGAGCTGGATCCGCGCCGCTTGCTGCTTCAGGATCTCCCTGGCCTTGTTGTTCATGGTCAGAATGCGGGCGTCGTCGGTCTTGTCTTGACCGTCCATGATGGGAACCGCCGCGATGATTCCGATCGGAGAGCGATCATAGAGAATCTGCAGGATGTCGATCTTCTCGCTCAGCATCGCCATGTGGCACATGGTGAAAATGGGTTCACTGCGCTCGTCGGCCGCGAGTGGCAGGACCAGCATCTCCCAATAGACGTTCTGCTCGGACAGCGACGAAATATAGCGCGCGTAGGTCGGGCGCTTCCTGGCGAGACAGTCATCGAAGATGTCGCGCAAGCTGTTGGCCGTCGCGAATTTGAGTTCCGAAGACAGCGAGCCACGCAAATCGCGTCCCACGTTGCGGATATAGCTCTCGCTCTGCGCGACGACGATGTGCTGATCTCCGACCTTGAGATTGAGCAGCGTGTCGTCGAACGAGTTCGTCTCCTTGGAAAACATGTCCAGCAATCGGGGCTGCCTGGTCGCCTTGTGATAAAGCCACTGCCGATAGGCGTTGCCGAGCGATTTGGAATGGACTTGATCGCCGATCGCCTTGCCGTGCCAGACCTGGATGGCCGCGCGGCTGGTGGATCCCGCGTCCGAGGCGATCGCGGGTGAAACAGCGGCAGACCGCGCCGGCGCTGAACTGCCCTGGGCACGAGATGCTCGGACGGACTGGCTCATACCGCGGTCCTTTTCCGCTGTCGTGTGGCCGGGACAGCCTCACACTGATTCACGCGGGTCTTTTCGCAAGCGCATCTGTGGAGCAGGGTTGAGTCCCGTCACGGCGCTACAACCAAAGATTTCACGGATCTCGGTGAAGCGTCCTTTAACTTTCGCCCCCGTGGCAATACGGATGGCTCGATTAACGCCGTGGTTGCGATCGGGAACCATACTCTCGCATTCATTGCATGTTCGCGTTAGAATGGCTGCGGTCCGTCAGTCGACGGTAAATTATTTCGGCGGTTCAGAAGCTCTCATCGGATTTGCGGCGAGTCCTTGAGGAGTTCTTAACCAACATCGGGTTGGAAATACGGATTTCGACTCCAATCCGAAGGCCGCTCGAGACGAGGTCGCAAGCGACGCGGTAGGCGCGGGCGTTGGGATGGAAATATTGGTCCAAGGATCTCAAAGGTGGCGATGAATGAAACAGTGTCTGTCGATCGGATCCGGGAATATCTCCGAGGTCTGACGTCGCAGGCACGCGCCAGTCTGCTCGTTGAAATCGAGCGGATGCTGCTTTACGGCGAAAGCGTGCCGGGCGCCGACCTGATGCTGGCGGAATTGCGCGCGGAGTTTCGCAAGGGCGGGCAGTCCAGCGATCGCGCCGGCAATCCGTCGCGCTATTTCTTCAAGCCGATAGAAGCATTGTTCGTCGATCGTCCGCCCGAACTCGTCAATGCGGGCCAGATCTCGCGCGGGTCGCTGTCGGCGATCTGGGAATGGATCAACCAGATTCTGTTGCCAACGATGGCGCGAGACTACTGCGATCAGATGAAGCGGGCCATCGTGCTGAACAATGCAAAGGACGCCAAGGATATCTCCGCCGCGTTCCAGATCAAGGTGGTCAAATATCTGGAAGCGACGCTTGGTTCGCGCCGGGGCATCGAAGAGGCGCGAAGCGGTCTCGGTAAATTCATAACCTCGCGCGCCAGCTTCGATGATCTGAAGAAGGTCATGGCCGCCTTGCAGGTCCGCGACGCGCTGGTCGCCTTCAACGAGGCGCTGCCGGCCAAGATAGAGAATTTGGAGGGCGAGGTGCTTGCCAGTGTGCGAGGCCTGCTCGACGCGTTTGCGGCCAAGCAGCCGGAGGCGATCCCGTTTGCCCTGACCATGGCGATGAAGCGCCTCAAGACGCCATGGCAAGTGATGCGCTTCGCCAACGACACGGCGCGCGGCAAGGACGCCGGCGACATCGGGACGTCGCGCTACGCGATCGGCATCGTCATGGTGCTGGATCATCTTGACGACAAGCGAATAGCGCTCGATCAGGCGCTCCGGAACAATCGCATTCCGATCGCCAAGGACATTCTCGCCGAGATCTACGATATCGAGGATGCGCTGAAAGTTCGGATCGAGCGGCTCGACAAACCCGATTGTGCGCGACGGCTCGACGAATTGATGACTGCGGTTGACAGTCATCTGCGAACCGAACTCAAAACGCTTCCTGACAAGACCCGCCACGTCCTCGAGTCGCGCATGCGTCGGCGGTCTTCCTCGGCGTCCGGATTCCTGACCTTTCTGGTGCGCAAGAGCCGCGACGCCTTGGGCCGACGCAGCGACCAATAGGGGCGAAGCGGGCTATTCGACCCACGGCGTCCCGCGCCCCTGGGCAACGACGTCGCGGCGATCGTCTCGCCATTCCGGCGCGTTGAGGCGATGGGCAGCCCTGCATCGCGCGCCTCCTGCTGGCCTTCATCCGGCAGCCAATGCCCGCAAAATCACGGGTCAAGAAAATCAAGATACGTTAAAGCTTCGATGCAAGACTGCCGTCTCCATGCAGATCTGGTTGGCCAGAGCTGGGTGTCTTCATCCCTGAGGGATTGTTGGATCAAAATGGCCAGTTTGCCGATTGGCGACATGGATGTCGAATATGCGAGGACTGTCGCCGACGGAGCCTTCCGGGCGATGGCGGAGCACGCCGTGCCCGCGACCCCGAATAACTTCTCGGTCTGGTTCACCTACGTGATGGGTGCCGAGCCGGAGCTGCGAAAGACCATCGACATTCTGATCGCAAACAAGCGCAAATTCGATGCGGCGATCAATCGCCAACTCTACGTGACGTATATCGACGCACAGTCCGATCCGACCGCCGCGGCTGATTTCCCCGACCGGCTGCGTGGCTTGATCGCCGGCGCCAAGAGGTTCCTCGCAACCGCCATCTCCGACAACCGGACGCAGATCGAGGCGCTCGGCGAGGTCTCCTCGCAAGTTGGGGCGACCGATGATCCGCGGCCGATCATCGAGACGCTGGTGTGCGAACTGACCAAGGCGACCGCGCGGGCGTCGACCTTGGAAGCGAATTTCCTCGAATCGTCGCAGGAATTGGACAGAATCCGCGATTCGCTGAAAACGGCCGAACAGCGCTCGAACACCGACGCGCTCACCGGATTGGCCAACCGCCGTTCGCTTGAGGAGTTCTTTCGTGCGGCGCAAATTGGCGCGATGGAAACCGGAAATCCGCTCAGCATCCTGATGATCGACATCGATCATTTCAAGAAGTTCAACGACACCTACGGACACCAGGTCGGAGATCAGGTGCTCCGGCTGGTGGCCAAGGTGCTGCAGGAAAGCGTTCGCGATATCGATCTGGCCGCTCGCTACGGCGGCGAGGAATTGATCGCGGTACTGCCTGGGGCCGATCTCGACCGTGGCACCGAGGTGGCCGAACGCATTCGTCGCCGCATCGCGGAGGGGCGCTTGACCCGACGCTCGACCGGCAAGGAGATCGCAGGCGTCACCGTTTCGATCGGTGTTGCGCAATTCCGGTTGGCGGAAGCGGCGGAGGCGACGATCGAGCGGGGCGACCGCGCCCTCTACCAGGCCAAACGGGCAGGTCGCAATCGCATCGTCATGGAAACCGAGATCGACGAAAAGATCGCCGCGGCCTGATCAGGCACTGGCTTCCGCAACAGCGTCAGAGCCGCCACCTCACCACGTCCAACACCTTCCGTTCTCGTCAACGCTGGGTACTGGGTCAATTTGATTGTGACCCGATAAGCAAATCCTGCCGCTTCTCGCGCGCTTCGAACGCTTCGATCATTTCGACAAGATCGGTCATTTCCCAAAGACGCTCTGTCACGCCAGCGACCATTGCGGGCGTCGTCTTCAATGTCTGATGCACGCGAATGAAATTGTAGTAAATCGCGTGCAGGGCGACTGCGCAGGCGTGGTTTTCGACCTTCTTAGAGAAGGCGTTTGTTAGCCGCGTGAAACGACGCATATTCATTCGCATGATAAGGTTGGCGCCCTCCACATATGACGTGCTGATATGCTTCATATCAGGCGACCCCAAGATTGGATCTTTGTCGATACCGATACATGCCGGAGGGCTGTAGCGGCGCTCCGGCGACGTCCCGCCTTCTTTGCCGTACTTCTTCACAAGAATCGCATAGTCGATATCCGTGCCAAATGCCTCGACCACAGCCTGCAAATAGGCATGGTGGCCGTCGCTGGTTAATTGGATACGGTTTGCAAGGCGGCCCTTGAGATCGTGTATGAATTCCCGCGCCGCGCCGTAGCTACGGTCAGAAATATAAAAGCTGTCGAGAAGCTTGGTGTCTGCATCAATGGCGGTCCAAGTCCAAACGTCCCCCGCGTCAACAGGCGCGGCCTTTGCGCTCGGCAGGTTCATTTTCTTGGCGTAGACAAAGCTCCAGATTTCATCGACCTGCACGCGCTTGCAGGACAAGTTGCGCAGCACCCGATCCTGGTAGGCAGCGCTGGCGCGTCCTGCAGCGACCAATAGCTTGGCGATGGTGTTCTTGCTGGCACCCGTCACGCGAGAGATGGCGCGGATTGCCATGCCCTCGCAAAGCAGTTGCAGGATTTTGGTGCGTTCTTCTCGTGAGAGCTGATTCATGCCCTCACAATATGACCCTTATGCTTGAGTGTCAAGCATATAGATCAATTTGGCATTAGATTATTCGTCCGGCGATTCGCCGGCCTCCCTACGCTCGTAAGCCTCACGGGTCATTCGTGCCTGTCGCGCAACGAGTTCCTTGCGCTTAAGCTCAACGATGGTTTCGACCATTGTCAGCGCATCCTCAGTACCGATCTCTGGGCTAGCAACGATCTTTACAAAGCCGCCATCTTCAAAATCGTACCGCCCGATTTGACGCCCAACCTCTTGTCCTACCACAAGATTTTTTGCCTGAAGGTTATGGTGTGTAGTGCTTGGATTTTCCATTGGGGCCGTCCCCGTGGCTGTTGACTGACCCGAATCATACCCCGCCCCCTCCCGCTCCACCATTTCTGATGTCTCACGATAGGCCGCGATAACAGCTACGGTCGCCGCCGGTGCGAAGCCCTTACGTAATAAGTAATTTCGTAACAGGTCCTCGTTAGGAATCGCGCCGGAGAAGCGCTCGGCTAGCTCAGCAAACAGCGCAGGTTCCCCGGCAGCTGCCCTGATTGCCTCTGCCTTTTCCTGTGAAGTGTGAGGATGGAGGATGCTGAATGCCCTCTCACTGATCTTGATATCATCGCCAGAACGCTCGAGAAGCCCATATTTATGCAAGGCCGAGATGGCTGTAGCCGACGCGCCATTAAGAGTGTTGTAGCCCATGCCCTTTGCCACCACCTCACGCGGCGCGGCATGAGTATGGATGGCACGATACAGGGTTGTTACGCGGGCGATGGCGTCCGGCAGACTAATCGCCGGGTAGTTCGGGGACCGAATGCGCTTATCCATGACGTTATCTCCGTTGCTAACGTAAGCTAACGTAATTGTCGCCGGGTCTCCCGTCAATCAGATTTATCCAAGACAAAGCGTTAGCGCTAACGAAAGCGCTTGCGACTCGCATTTTGGGCGGGTATGCTGTTCGGGAACTAGGAGGTGCCGCGATGAGAAGAGCGTTAGGTGGTTCGTCCTCGCTTGCCGACGAACTCACCAGTAACACAAAGGCCCGCCCCTGACCAGCTTTGAGGGTCGGACAGGAACGGGCCGTGGTGAGCACCCTTACGGGGGCGTGGTGGAATTGGTAGACACAGCGGTCTTTAAAACCGAGGCTTCACGGCATACGGGTTCGAGTCCCGTCGTCCCTACCGACCCTTAAACGCTAGGAAATACTAGCAGAATCAGAGCCGAAGCGCACTAACTCTTTTTCCAGCGCGCTTCGGCTCCTTTTTTGGCGATTGCCGACCGCTCTTCTGACGTCAGCTTTTCGGCCCGCGACTTTCCACCCTTTAACCCACCGCGTCGGGAGTGATCGTCGGTGCCAGGATCGGGTGGTGCAGGCTCCTGCACCTCGCCGGTGGCGATGCCGATGATGTGCTTGGCAAGCTGATTCGGATCGCGCGGGCGCTTTGGGGTCATTCCGCCAATATGCTCATTCGAGAGCGAACGCTCTAGGGGGTCATTTCGCCTGCCACAATTGAAGTGACCCACGACCCAACGCTGGCCGACCGGCTGCGTCGCGCCGGCATTCCCCGCCACGCAGGCGTTTTTGCTGCGTTGCATCAACGGAACCAACGACCATCGCCGCGAATTAGACAAACCGGGTTGAACCTTGGGCCGCTGGTGGAGACTTAGCTACCAGAGGGCATTCTCCAGGAGGCTGTCATGACCCACTGGCAAGATACGATGGTGGACAGGCCGGAGACCCATGGGGCGGGCTATATGACCGGCTGGACGATTTCCGGCCTCGTCGTGCTCGGGACCATCGTGACGGTCTGGATTCTCGGGATCTAGGCCGGAGCCACGGTTACGGCATGATCCGGGGCGTCGATTGCTCCGCACGCGTCAATTTGTCTCGATCGGATGGTCTCGGAGCCACAGCCCGAGCAGGCGCACGCACGCGGCAGGAGCAAACTCCGCGGATTTACCCGCCAGTCACCGCCGAGCGTGGCACGAGTCAAAAATGCAATAAGCCCCGCAAAACCGGGGCTTTCGATGGTGGGCGCACAAGGGATCGAACCTTGGACCTCTCCCGTGTGAAGGGAACGCTCTCCCGCTGAGCTATGCGCCCGGGATTTTGCTGTGGCGGCCGACATATGGCCGCCGCAACCATTGAGATTCT
>Ga0307508_10003492_pt1 | contig 15863 bp, 11 predicted proteins | sample 9_EM_MG_FD_203089 | JGI IMG/M metagenome (GOLD analysis project Ga0307508, IMG submission 203089) | Populus trichocarpa ectomycorrhiza microbial communities from riparian zone in the Pacific Northwest, United States - 9_EM | ecosystem: Host-associated > Plants > Roots > Unclassified | place...
ACATCGTCTGGCGGGCGTCCTTGTCGCCGCCGGCGCCGGTGAAGCCCTGTTCGTCGCCGTAGTAGACGACGGGGTTGCCCCGGCTGAGGAACATCAGCTCGTTGGCGAGCCGGTCCTTGGCCAGCAGTTCGGCGTCCGTGGCCTTCGGGTTGTCCTGCTTCAGGAAGTACCCGATGCGGCCCATGTCGTGGTTGCCGGTGAAGGTGACCTGCTCGTAGGCGTTGGCCTTGTCGGTCGTGTACTTGTAGTCGTCGCCGAAGACCCTGGACAACGAGAGCGCGCTGCCGCCCTGGGAGGCGTACTGCCGGGCCGCTTCCTGGAAGGGGAAGTCCAGCGTGGCGTCGAGGCGGCCCTGGGTGACGTACGGCGAGGTCACCGCCGTGTCGGCCGAGTAGACCTCGCCGAACATGAAGAAGTCGTCACGGCCCTGCCCCGCGGCGTAGGCGTCGAGGGCCGTGGCCCACTGGGTCCAGAACTCCATGTTCACGTGCTTCACGGTGTCGATCCGGAAGCCGTCGATGTCGAAGTCCCGCACCCAGCGCTGGTAGATCCTCTCCATGCCGCTGACGACCTCGGGACGTTCGGTCCACAGGTCGTCGAGGCCGGAGAAGTCGCCGTAGGTCGTCGACTCACCTGCGTAGGTCGAGTCGCCCCGGTTGTGGTACATCGTCGGGTCGTTGAGCCAGGAGGGGACCTTGGCGTTCGCGCTGGTGACCGTGGGGGTGCGCGGGAAGGAGTCGGCGTCGACGGACGGGAAGGCCTTGGAGCCGTCCGCGTAGTCCGCGTCGTCGAAGGGCTCGCCGTCCTTCGTCAGGTACGGGAAGGCGCCCTTGGAGAGGTAGTCGTAGGACTTCTCCTCGTAGTCGACGACATCGGCCGTGTGGTTGGTGATGACGTCGAAGAAGACCTTCATGCCCTTGGCGTGCGCCTTGGAGATCAGGGTCTCCAGGTCCTTGTTGGTGCCGAAGTGCGGGTCGACCTGGGTGAAGTCGGTGATCCAGTAACCGTGGTAGCCGGCGGAGGCGTCGCTCCCCGTCCCCTGCACGGGACGGTTCTTGAAGATCGGGGCCATCCAGATGGAGGTGGTGCCGAGGCCCTTGATGTAGTCGAGCTTCTTGGTGAGGCCCTTGAGGTCGCCGCCCTGGTAGAAGCCCTTGTCGGTGGGGTCGTAACCCGTGCTGAGCCGGGAGCCGGTGAGGCCGCCCTCGTCGTTGGAGGTGTCTCCGTTGGCGAAACGGTCCGGCAGGACGAAATAGAACTGCTCCCGGGTGTCGTCGTGCCGGGCCGGTTCGGCGGCGAGCCTCGCGTCGGAGGGCGGTGGGGGCGGAGTCTCCGCCCGGGCGGCGAGGGGCTGGACGAGCGCAGCGGCCAGCGCGGTCACGGTGACCGCGGCGACCCGTCCGGCGTGCGCGGTACGGCGCCTGGACGGCACCGGCCATCTCGGTATCACGGAGGGACTCCTTGCGATTGCGGCTCTACGTGGGTCCGACCCCGCGCGACCGTATCGCCGCCGTAACACTTACAGCAAGAGTCCTGAAAGTAATGGAAAGAACTTTCAGCAGTTGATGGCGTCTCCTAGCGCTTGATGGTGTAGGTGACGAGCGAGCGGGCCGGGACCGTGGCGGTGAGCGCGCCTCCGCTCACGGCGACGGTGGACTGCTGGGCCATGCTGTTCGAGCCGTTGGTCAGGTACGGGGTCGCCGTCCCGGTGCTGATCCCGGTGTTCTGGAGGCTGTACGACACCTGCTGGGCGCCGCTTCCCGCGTTCAGCGCCACGACGGTCAGCGTGCCGTCGGTGTTGCGGAACGCCGAGAGCCTGAGGTTGGTGTCGGGGCTCGTGGCGGCGATGCGGGTGGCACCGGGCCGGATGTAGCGGCTGTAGTTCGCGATCGCCCAAAGTCGCTTGGAGACGTGGTAGTTGGCCCCGTCCATCTGGATCATGCCGCGGGTGGCACCGGTCGAGGCGCCGTACCAGTACACATAGCCGCTGGTGTTGCCGACGGTGAGCGCGTCATGGACCGCGGAGGCCACGGTGAAGCCGTCGTAGCCGCTGCCGTCGTCCCAGTTCTCGTTCCAGGTGGTGCCGTCGGGCGACCACTCCGACATCCAGGTGCGCTTCGAGGTCGGCAGCGGCCCGTCGACCTTGCTGGCGTAGGTGTGGCCGGTGTGGGTGGCCACGTAACCCCGGGCCGTCGCGTCGGCCTCGATCGCGCTGCTGTAGGCCTTCTGCTGGGTCCAGCCGAAGGAGTCGCAGCAGGCCACCTTGTATCCGGCCGCGTTCGCGATCGGCCCGAGGACCTTGGTGAACTCGACCGCCTGGGCGGGGGTGAGCCGCATCGAGTCGTACGTCGCCGTCCAGTCGGGTTCGTTGGTGAACCCGAGGTCGGTGATCCCGACGCCCTCCTGGCCGTAGAACCTGGCGTACTGGACAAGGAAGTTGGCGTACGCCGTCCGCCAGTCACCGCTCGCGCAACTGGCGCCGGAGAGGCCGCACAGGGTCCCGCCGTTGGCGTCCGTGCCGTTGGTCTTCATGTAGCCGGGGGCGGTCCAGGCGTCGGCGTAGAAGCGGTTCACGCCGTAGGCCTTGGCCTCCTTGGCCAACCACACCTGGCCCTTGTCGACGCCGTCCCACACGTACTTGGGGGTCGCGTTCGGGCCGCCGGGACTGGTCGGCTGGATGCCGGAGTCGATGCCGAGGCGCAGGATGCTGAAGCCGGCGCCGGTGGTGCGGTTGAGGAGGAGGTCGAGGATCTCGCGCTGTTTCGCCGCCGACAGCCCTTGCGAGCCGTTCATGATCGCGGCCCGTCCGAAGTGCTCGGAGAAGCCGAAGCCGTCGATGGGCTGGTAGGTGGTGGAGCCGTTGACCGTGGCCGTGGTGGCGGTCGCCTGCGGCGGGGCGGCGGCGGTGGTTCCGGCGACCACCAGCAGAGCCGTCAACGACGCGATCGTCCACTCTCTGATTCTGCGCTGCATGATGCATCCCTCCATGGGAGCGCTCCCATTACCCAACGGGGAACGTAGGGCGACACTCCATGAGCGTCAATCCCACGTTCCCCTCGGGTTGCTCAGCAGCTGGTCTTGCCGGTGTAGATCGCCAGGGCCGTGTTGGCGGCCAGGGTGGCGGTGAACTGGCCGTTGGAGTCGACCGTCACGCTCGTGTTGTTCTGGACGTTGCAGTACGTGCCCGCGGCGAGGCCCGTCTGGTAGGTCCGACTCAGGCTGCCCGACTCGTGGTTGATGGCGACGTAGCCCTTGCTGCCCCGCCCGAAGGCGATCGCGTCGGCGCCGTTGTCCCACCAGTTCCCGACCGACTCACCGCGGGTGGCGTTGCGGAAGGCGACCATGCGCAGGATCTCCGGCCAGGCGTGCTGGCACTTCCAGCCGTCCTGCCAACAGGCGGTCACCGAGCCGCTGTTGGGCGGTCCGGCGTCCGTGTCGGACCACTCGTAGCCGGAGTTGATGTCCGGGGCGCCGTACGGGTAGGCGAGCATGAAGACGTTGGCCAGGGTGTAGTTGGCGCCGTCCTTGTAGTTGAGGGTGGAGCCGTTGCGCTCGGTGTCGTGGTTGTCGACGAAGACACCCGCGACCGAGCTGCTCATGTACCCCCACCCCTCGCCGAAGTTGCTCAGGTAGGCGAGGTTCTCGTTGTTGAAGACGCGCTTGAGGTCGTAGGCGTAGCGGAACTCCTGGACGTCCCCGTTGCCCGTGTACTCGGTGGGCTGGACGGCCTCTCCGCTGCCGTAGATGACCTCCTGCTTCCAGTACACCGACGAACTGCTCAGCCGGGACTTGATGTTGGCGAGGTCGGTCGCCGGGATGTGCTTGGCCGCGTCGATGCGGAAGCCGTCGACGCCGTAGCCGAGCAGGGTGTTCATGTACCCGGCGATGGTGGCGCGGACGTACTCCTCACCGGTGTCCAGGTCGGCGAGGCCGACGAGTTCGCAGTTCTGGACGTTGGTGCGGTTGGTGTAGTCGCTGATCGTGGACGTGCAGTCGTCCATGTCGGCCGAGGAGTACAGGCCCGGGTAGTTGTACTTCGTGTACGACGAGCCGCCGGTGCCGGTGCCGCTGCCCGCGGACATGTGGTTGATGACGGTGTCGGCGACGACCTTCACGCCGGCCGTGTGACACGTGTCGACCATGCTCTTGAAGGCGGTGGCGTCGCCGAGCCGGCCGGCGATCTTGTAGCTCACCGGCTGGTACGAGGTCCACCACTGCGAGCCCTGGATGTGCTCGGCGGGCGGGGAGACCTGGACATAGCCGTAACCGGCGGGTCCGAGGGTGTTGGTGCACTCCTTGGCGACGGAGGCGAAGTTCCATTCGAAGAGGACGGCGGTGACGTCCTTGGTGCCCGGTGGGGAGGCGTAGGCGGCGGTGGGGGCCAGGACGGCCGCCGTGGCGGCGAGCGCGGTGGCGGCGGCAGTGGCGGTTGCGGACCATCTCGATATCACGTGGGGGTTCTCCTTGCGTGACGGCCAGGCGTCTTTGCCGGGCGCCGGCGAGAACGTACCGCTAACGAAATGTTTACAGCAAGGGGCTTGAAAGTCACAGCAAGAACTTTCATCCACTGTCTTGACGTGCCCTTCACAACTGCCCCACTCTCACGAGTTGTTGAAGCCTGTTTCATTGCTTCGGAGTTCGTTGGGAGCCGCTCATGACGTCCAGACCCCGATCCCGACCCCGCCCGCCAGGTGTCCTGCGCCGCACCGCGCGAGCCGTGGCCGTCGGCGCCCTCGCGCTGGCCGGTGTGACCGCCCTGCCCACCGCGCCCGCCCGGGCCGACGCCACGGCCTCCGGCGATGTGATCGCCAACCTCTGGTCCTACAACTGGGACTCGGTCGCCTCCGAGTGCACGGACGTGCTCGAGCCGAACGGCTACGGCGCGGTGTGGGTGGCCCCGCCCGCCGAGTCGCTCAAGCAGCCCGACTTCTACTGGTGGGACGTCTACCAGCCGTACTCCTACGACCTGAACGGCCGCTTCGGTACGGCGGCGCAGTTCGCGGCGATGGTGACGGCCTGCCACTCCGCCGGCGTGAAGGTCTACACGGACGCGGTGATCAACCACACCGCCGCCCAGACCGGCACCGGCTACCACGGCACGACGATCACCAACAAGTACGACACCCCCGACTGGGACCCGGACGACTACCACACGTCGGCGGAGTGCAGTGACTCCGACCTGATCATCGACGACTGGTCGAACCTCAATGAGATCCAGAACTGCGAACTCCTCGGCCTCCCCGACCTGGAGACGGAGGACGACGACGTCCGCTCGGGCATCGCGGCGTTCCTGAACAAGCAGATCGCGCTGGGGGTGGACGGCTTCCGGATCGACGCGGCCAAGCACATCCCGGTGGCCGACCTCAACGCGATCTGGGCGAGACTCGACAACACGACGGCGGGCTCGGACCCGTACGTCTTCCAGGAGGTGTACACGGGTTCGACCCCGGCGGCCTCCGACTACTACTCCTCGGGCGACGTCCTGGACTTCACCTACGCGAGCCGGCTGAAGTCGGCGTTCCAGGGCAATGTGAGCGACCTGGAGTCGCTGCCCTCCTCCGGTGTCCTGCCCGCCGCCGACTCGGTGTCCTTCGTGACCAACCACGACACCGAGCGCAACGGCCTGCACATGAGCTACAAGGACGGCGACACCTACCGGCTCGCCAACCTCTTCGAGCTGGCCTACAAGTGGGCCACCCCGACGGTCTACTCGGGCTTCGAGTGGTCCTCCACCGACCAGGGACCGCCCAACTCCGGCGGCTTCGTGACGGACACGGACTGCTCGAACGGCTGGTCCTGCCTCCAGCGGGACACCGCCGTCACCGGCATGGTGAAGTGGCACAACGCGGTGGGCTCCGAGGCGGTGTCCAACTGGTCCACCAAGTCGTCGGGCGTGATCGGCTTCGGGCGGGGCAGCGGGGGCTACATCGCCCTCAACAACGGTTCCTCCGCGGCGACTTACACCTTCGCCACGGGGATGGCCGACGGGACGTACGCGAACGTCGTCGACAACGGGGCGACGACGGTGACGGTGTCGGGCGGCAACGCGACGCTGACGATTCCCGCGAAGAGCGCGATCGCCTTCTACGACGGCGAGTTCACCCCGTGCACGACCTGCGAGGACGACGACCCCGCCGCGACGGTGACGGCGACCTTCAACGAGTACGCCTCGACCGTCAGTGGTCAGGACGTCTACGTGGTCGGCTCGATCGCGGCGCTGGGCGGCTGGGACACGTCGAAGGCGGTCAAGCTGTCCTCGTCCGGTTACCCGGTCTGGTCGGGTGCGGTGAGCGTGCCGGTGAACACGTCGTTCGAGTTCAAGTACGTGAAGAAGGACGCGGCCGGCAACGTCACCTGGGAGTCGAACGCCAACAGGTCGCTCACCACGGCGACTTCGGCCGTCACGGCGAACAACTCCTGGAACGTGGCGAGCGCCGACGCCACCGACGTCACCTTCAACGTCAACGCGACGACCACTCTGGGCACCAACGTCTACGTGGTCGGCTCGATCGCCTCGCTCGGCTCCTGGAGCACGGCCGCCGCCATCCCGCTCTCCTCGGCGTCGTACCCGACGTGGAGCAAGTCGGTGATCGTCCCGAAGAGCACGTCCTTCGAGTACAAGTTCCTGAAGAAGGACGGCTCGGGGAACGTGACGTGGGAGTCCGGCACCAACCGCTCGTATTCGACGGGGAGTTCGTCGGGGTACACCACGAGCGACACCTGGAAGTAGCCGAACACCCGCGCTCAGCGGCAGGAGTAGACGATCTCCACCGAACCGCCGGGAAGGGCCCGCTGGCTCTGGAAGGTCAGCCCGGTGTCGGCGCCGAGCGCGGGTGTCAGCTGTGTCCCGCCGCCGAACAGCAGGGGCAGCACGACCAGTTCGAAGGTGTCCAGTGCACCGAGGGCGTGGAAGGTGGCGATGGTGCGCGGCCCTCCGACGAGGTGGACGTCGCCGCCCCGGTTGGCCGCGCGGATCTTCTCCAGCAGCCGGGCCGGGTCACTGTCACCGGTGACATGGTCGGGCGTGCCCTCCGGCAGGTGCGAGCCGAGCACGAACACGTCGAGGTCCGGCCACGGCCAGCGGTCGTTGGCCGGCGCCGGCGCGAAGGTGGTGCCGCCCATCAGCGCCGCCTCGCAGTCCGCGAGGAACTCCCGGATGCCGTGGCTCTCGCCGGGGACGAACGCGGGGTCGGCGATCAGGGCGGGCCACCCGTTCGGCGTGGTGACATAGCCGTCGGCGCTCATGCTCAGTCGGGCGCGGATCCTCATGGTCTCTCCTCTGGTTCGGGCGCCGGTTGCGCCTTCACCCGAGCGTCGAACGGGAGCCCCGTCGATCGACACAGCACCGAAGAGAACTTCGCGAAGAAGCCCCCGCTGCCCGAGGGCAACGGGGGCTCGGTGATCCTCGGCCCAGGTCAGGCCGTCGTCCACCACACCGTCGTGTCGGCCGGCACCTTCGCGTCACCGTCGACCTCGGCGACCTCGCCGCTGGCGAGGAGGAGACGGCCGTACGCCGGAGTCGTCACCGATTCACCGCTGGTGTTCGCGACGCAGACGAACTCGCCGCGGCGGAAGGCGAGGACGCCCTCGGGGGCGCGGAGCCACTCGACCGAGTCGCCGGCGCCCAGGTCGGGCTGGGTGCGGCGGGTGGCGAGGGCCGTGCGGTAGAGCTCCAGCGTCGAGCTCGGGTCGCCCGTCTGGGCCTCGATGCTCAACTCGCCCCAGTGCGCGGGCTGCGGGAGCCAGCTGCCGCCCCCGCCGAAGCCGTACGACGATCCCTCGCGCGTCCACGGGATCGGGACCCGGCAGCCGTCGCGGAAGCCGTCCTGCCCGGCGCCGCGGAAGTACGCCGGGTCCTGGCGGACCTCGTCGGGGAGGTCCACGACGTCCGGGAGACCGAGCTCCTCGCCCTGGTAGATGTACGCCGATCCCGGCAGCGCCAGCATCAGCAGCGTGGCGGCGCGGGCGCGGCGCAGGCCCAGCTCACGGTCGCCGGCCGTGCGGATCTGGGTGCCGAGGCCGGGCGGGTTGGCGAAGCGGGTCGCGTGCCGGGTCACGTCGTGGTTGGACAGCACCCAGGTCGCGGGGGCGCCCACCGGACGCATCGCCTCCAACGTGCGGTTGACGACCCCGCGGAGCTCCTCGGCGTCCCAAGCGGTGCTCAGGTACTGGAAGTTGAAGGCCTGGTGCAGTTCGTCGGGACGGACGTAGTTCGCCGTCCGTTCGACGGTCGGGGTCCATGCCTCCGCGACGAAGACGCGCTCGCCGGAGTACTCGTCGAGGATCAGGCGCCACTGGCGGTAGATCTCGTGCACACCGTCCTGGTCGAAGAACGGCATGACATCGTTGCCCAGCAGCTTGAGCTGCTCGTGGGAGCCGAGGTCGGGCAGGCCCTCCGCCTTCACCAGGCCGTGGGCCACGTCGATGCGGAAGCCGTCCACGCCCATGTCCAGCCAGAAGCGCAGGATCGAGCGGAACTCGTCGCCGACGGCCGGGTGTTCCCAGTTGAAGTCGGGCTGCTCGGGGGCGAAGAGGTGGAGGTACCACTCGCCGTCCGCCACGCGGGTCCAGGCGGGGCCGCCGAAGATCGACTCCCAGTCGTTGGGCGGCAGTTCACCGCTTTCGCCCTTGCCGGGACGGAAGTGGTAGCGGTCCCGCAGCGGCGATCCGGGCCCCTCCTCGACCGCCCGCCTGAACCACTCGTGCTGGTCGGAGGAGTGGTTGGGGACCAGGTCGACGATGATGCGCAGCGCCAGCGCGCGGGCGTCACGGATCAGGGCGTCGGCGTCGAGGAGGTTGCCGAACATGGGGTCCACGGCCCGGTAGTCGGCGACGTCGTAGCCGCCGTCGGCCTGCGGGGAGGCGTAGAAGGGGCTCAGCCACACGGCGTCCACGCCCAGGTCGCGCAGGTACGGCAGTCGGGTGCGGATGCCTTCCAGGTCGCCCATGCCGTCACCGTTGCTGTCGGCGAAGCTGCGCGGATAGACCTGGTAGATCACCGCGTCCCGCCACCAGTCGCTGCGCTGGGCTTTGGCGGAGGTCGATGCCGGGGCGGTGGCGTAGTACTGCTGGCTCATGGCGTCCTTGAAACGTAAGGGGGTCATGGGGGTCGTCAAGCGGCGAGGCGGGTTGGCATCGTGCGGCGTCAGCCCTTCGTGCCGCCCGCGGTCAGCCCGGTCACCAGGTTCTTCTGCACCAGGTAGAAGAACACGGACACCGGTATCGCGATCAACACGGCAGTCGCGGCCATGAGGTTGCGCTGAGCGTCGTGCTCACTGACGAAGCTCTGTAGCCCCACCGCGAACGTGTACTTCGTGTCGGACAGCATGAACGTCGACGCGAACGCGACCTCACCGAACGCGGTCAGGAAGCTGTAGAACGCGGCGACCGCGAGCCCCGGCTTGGCGAGCGGCAGGATCAGCCGCGCGAACGTACCGAAGGGGGTCAGCCCGTCGACGCGCCCGGCCTCGTCGATCTCGAACGGGATGGTGTCGAAGTACCCCTTGAGCAGCCAGGCGCAGTACGGCACCGCGGTCGAGCAGTAGACGAGGACGAGTCCAAGGTAGCTGTCGACGAGCTGGAGGTCCGAGAGCATCTGGTACATCGGCACCATGAGTACGGCTACCGGGAACATCTGCGTGACCAGGAGCACCCACATGAACTTCCGGTAACCCGGAAAGCGCATACGGGAGACGGCGTACCCGGTGGTCGCGGCGATCAGCACACCGATGACCGTGGTGCCGAGCGAGACGATCAGCGAGCTCTTCAACCAGCTGAAGAACTCGGTGTGCTGGAGGACGAACGAGTAGTTGTCGAACGTCATCTTCTTCCAGATGCCGCCCGGGTGGAGGTAGTCGTCCTTGTCCGGGCCGAGCGACAGATAGACCAGCCAGCCGATCGGGAAGAGCGCGATCAGGCTCGCGAGGGTCAGGAGGCCGTGCGAGACGAGGGCGCCGGCGGGGCTGTTCTCGCCGCGGCGCCGGGTCCGACGGGGGGCCTGCGTGGAGCGCTGCCCGCTCACGTCGGCGGGGGTCTCGACAGTGGTCGTACTCATGGAAACTCCTGCCTCAGATCGCGAGCTGCTGGTCATTGCGGTTCAGCCAGCGGCGGTAGAAGGAGGTGAAGACGATCAGGATGGCCAGCAGCAGGATGCCGTAGGCCGCCGACTGCGCGAAGTCACGCGGCTGTTGTCCGAAGCCCAGGTAGTAGGCCCAGGTGACGAGGATCTGCGCGTCCGGCGCGGTGTTGCCGAACAGCAGGAAGATGACGGCGAACTGGTTGAACGTCCAGATGATGCCGAGGAGTACGACGGTGGAGCTGACGGAGGTCAGGCCCGGCAGGGTGACGTACCGGAACCGCTGCCAGGCGGTCGCGCCGTCCATCTCTGCGGCCTCGTACAGCGAGGCGTCGATGGACTGGAGTCCACCGAGCAGCGAGACCATCATGAACGGCACACCGCACCAGGTGTTGACCATGATCGCGGAGAACCGCTGCCAGAAGGTGTCCTCCAGCCACTGCGGCGACGGCAGATGCAGCGCGTCCAGGGCGGAGTTGATGATGCCGCCGTCGGCGAGCATGAAGCGCCAGCCGAAGACGGTGACGAAGGTGGGCACGGCCCAGGGCAGCACCAGGATCAGCCGGTACAGGGTCCGTCCCCGCAGCTTCTGGTTGAGCAGCAGCGCGAGGCCGAGCCCGATGCAGTAGTGCAGGGCGACGCACAGGGCGGTCCAGACGATCGTCCAGATGAAGTGCGACCAGAAGCGGTCGTACGCCGTCGGGCCCCACAGGATGTCGGCGTAGTTGTCGAGGCCGATGAACTTGTAGGTGGCGTCGATGTGGTTGACGCCGATCGTGCGGGCCGTGTTGAGGCTGTTGGCGTCGGTGAGGGTGAGGTAGATGCCGTAGATCAGGGGGTAGAGCACGAGGACGCCGAGGACGACCGCCACCGGGGCGATCATGGCGTAGGCGTACCAGTGCTTCTGGTAGCTGTGCTTGAGGCGTTGGCCCAGCCCGGGCCGCGGCGCGCGGTCACCGCGGCGCTTGCCGGTGGCGCGGTCGATGGCGACTGTCATGTTCGACACCTTCTGGAAGTTCTACGGCTCTGAGAAGTGGCTGGGCGCAGACCGGTGGCCGCCGGATCCCTCCCCCCGTGATCGGGAGATCCGACGGCCACCCGGGCTCACTTGCTGAAGTCCGGCACCAGCTTGGCGATCGCGACCTCGGCGTTGCTCAGACCCTTGTCCAGGGACTCCTTGCCGCCCGCGACGGAGACCAGCTCGGTGTCGAGCGGGGTCCACAGGGAGCTGTACTCCGGCAGCGCCGGGCGCGGCTGGGCGGCGGCCAGGACCGTCTGGTAGCCGGCGATGCCCGGGTCGGCCTTGACCTCGGCGGTGTAGGCGTCGTCGCGCGTCGGCAGCGTGGAGTTCTTCAGGGCGATGGTCGACTGGGACTTCGCGGAGGTCATGAAGTTGACGAACTTCAGGGCCGCCTTCTGGTGGGCGGAGTCCGAGCCGGCGTAGACCGAGAGGTTGTGGCCGCCGGTCGGGGCGCCCGCCTTGCCGGTGGAGCCGGCCGGGACGGTGGCGATGCCCAGGTTGTTCTTGTCCTTGAAGGCCGAGCCCTTGTAGAAGTTGGTGATCTCCCACGGGCCCTGGATGATCGCGGCGACCTTGCCGTTGACGAACGCGTCCTGGATGTGGGCGTAGGCGTCGGCGGTGGTGTCGGCCTTGTGCAGGCCCTTGCCGGAGAAGAGGCTCAGCCAGGTGCCGTAGCCCTTCTTGGCGGCGGCGGAGGTGACCGTGATCTTCTTCGCGGAGGCGTCGACGGTGTCGGTGCCCTCGCCGTAGAGGAAGGTCTGGGCGTAGTAGGCCTGGGTGGAGCCCCAGTAGCCGTCGGCGCCGGTCTTGGCCTTGATGGTGGCGGCGGCCGCCTTCAGGTCGTCCCAGGTCTTGGGGGCCTCGACGCCGGCCTTCTCGAAGAGCTGCTTGTTGTAGACGAGGGCGAGGGTGTCGGTGACCAGCGGGACGCCGTAGACCTTGCCGTCGTACTTGGCCTGCTCGATCAGGTTCGGCTTGAACTTGCTCTCGTCGGCCAGGGCCTCGGTGCCGTCGAGCGGCAGGAAGTAGCCCTTCTTGGCGAAGGCCGGGGTCCAGCCGACCTCGGAGCGCAGCACGTCGGGGGCGCCGGACGCGCCGGCGGCGGTGTCGAACTTGTTCTGCGCCTGGTCGAACTGGACGTTGACGTACTTGACCTTGACGTCCTTGTTGGCGGCCTCGAAGTCCTTGATCAGGGCCTTGTACGTCGGCGCCTCATTGGTGGCGTTGGAGGTGTCCCACCACGTGATGGTGACCGGCCCTTCGGCCTTGTCGCCGCTGTCGCTTCCGCCGCAGGCCGTCGCCGCGAGGGCGAAGGACGCCACCAGCGCGGTGGCCGCTATGCCACGCCGCATGAGATCTCCTTGAGGGTGAGAGCCCGTGTGCTGCGGAGGGAGTCCCGTTCACCGTCTCCGCCGGGCGTGGCCGAACGTAACAGCGATGTAAGCCTTGCGAAAGGTCTTGCAGCAAAAAAGTGCAAGAGTGCCCTGAAGTTATGCGGGCGTGACCTGTCGGCGACCACTGTGAGACCCTTGTTTACCGGGGTGGAACAGCACTGGGGCCGTTCTGCAAGACTCTGCAAGCTCTTGCCATCCCACCCCCGCACGGGAATCATCCCCTTGCGGGACAAGGGGCGCCGACCAGAACAGAGGGACCGCGATGACGATACGGCCGGTACAGTCCGGTGCCGTGACCACACGGCTAGCCGACATCGCTGCTCAGGCGGGGGTGAGCGAAGCGACCGTCAGCCGCGTCCTCAACGGGAAGCCGGGTGTCGCCGCCACCACCCGCCAGACCGTCCTGGCCGCTCTCGACGTCCTCGGATACGAGCGCCCGGTCCGTCTGCGGCAGCGCAGCGAGGGCCTGGTGGGCCTGATCACCCCGGAGCTGGAGAACCCGATATTCCCGGCGCTGGCCCAGGTGATCGGCCAGGCGCTGACCCGGCAGGGCTACACGCCGGTGCTGGCCACCCAGACCCCGGGCGGCTCCACGGAGGACGAGCTCACCGAGATGCTCGTCGACCGGGGCGTGGCCGGCATCATCTTCGTCTCCGGGCTGCACGCGGACACCTCCGCGGACATGCAGCGCTACGAGCAGCTGCGGGCGCAGGGCGTGCCGTTCGTGCTGGTGGACGGCTTCTCGCCCAAGGTGCAGGCGCCGTTCATCTCCCCCGACGACCGGGCGGCGATGGCGCTCGCGGTGACGCACCTGGTGTCGCTGGGCCACACGCGGATCGGCCTCGCGCTCGGCCCCAAGCGCTTCGTCCCCGTCCAGCGCAAGATCGAGGGCTTCGTCCGCACCATGCAGGACCAGCTCGGCCTGTCCGCGGCGAGTGTCGAGGCGGACCTCGTCCAGCACTCGCTGTACACCCTGGAGGGCGGCCAGGCGGCCGCCACGGCGCTCATCGACCGTGACTGTACGGCGGTGGTGTGCGCGAGCGACATGATGGCACTGGGTGCGATACGGGCGGCCCGGCAGCGGGGTCTGGAAGTGCCGCGGGACGTCTCGGTGGTGGGCTTCGACGACTCCCCCCTGATCGCCTTCACCGACCCGCCGCTGACCACGGTCCGCAAGCCGGTGCCGGCGATGGGACAGGCGGCGGTGCGGACGTTGCTGGAGGAGATCGGCGGAACGCCCGCGCCGCACAGCGAGTTCGTGTTCATGCCGGAGCTGGTGGTGCGCGGTTCCACGGCTTCGGCCCCTGGGGAGCGCAGTCGTCCGTAGGGCGGAGGGACCGGGCCTCCACCAGTGCGCTGGTAGGAGAACGGGACAGTCCGCCCGCCGTAGGACATGCGACGCGAACCCGACCAGGGGATGATCGGTGGGGTAAGGCGTTTCTGGCAGACTTTGTGTCTATGGGTGACTCGACCGTGACCAGTCTGGAAGACCGTGGGAACGCGGCCGTCGTGGACTCCGTCGCGGCCCCCGACCGGCCGGGTTTCCTTCGCCGGCTGCGCACTCCGCGCCGCCCGCGCCTGTGGTTCGAGATCCTGTTGATCGCGGTGAGTTACTGGACGTACTCGCTGATCCGCAACGCGGTGCCGGAGCAGAAGGCGGAGGCGCTGCGCAACGCCGACTGGATCTGGCGGATGGAGCACCATCTGGGCATCGCGGTGGAGCAGTCCGTCAACCACGCCGTCAACTCGGTGACTTGGCTCATCGTCGGTATGAACTACTACTACGCGACGCTGCACTTCGTGGTGACGCTGAGTGTCCTGGTGTGGCTCTACCGCAGCCACCCCGGCCGTTACGCGGCGACGCGGCTGGTGCTGTTCGCGACGACGGGCGTGGCCCTGGTCGGCTACTACCTCTACCCGCTGGCGCCCCCGCGCCTGATGAACGGCGGGCACTTCGTCGACACGGTCATGGTCCACCAGACCTGGGGCTCGATGGCCTCCGGCGATCTGAAGCACATGTCCAACCAGTACGCCGCGATGCCGTCCATGCACATCGGCTGGTCCCTGTGGTGCGGGCTGACGATCTTCACGCTGGCGTCGATCCCCTGGGTCCGCGTCCTGGGGCTCCTCTACCCGGCGGTGACGCTGCTGGTCATCGTCTCCACCGCCAACCACTTCTGGCTCGACGCGGTGGGCGGCATGCTCTGCCTCACCTTCGGCTTCACGGTGGCGAGGCTCTGGTACGGCGCCCTGCCGTACGCCCTGCCGAAGGCGGTCCCGGCGCGGAAGGCCGGCCGCCGCCTGCTGCCGACCAGGGCGTAGCCCACCGGGCCACGGTTCACGACTCCCCCGCGGCCCGCGCCGCCGTCCGCAGCGCCTCGACGAAGCCCTCAAGTGCCGGTTGCGGCAACGCCGTATCCCGTACGGCCGCGCAGATCGCGCGCGTCGGCCGCGGGCTCCGTACGGGGCGTACCGCGACGCCGGGGTGACGGCCCCCGAGTCCCAGCCGCGGGATCAGGGTCACCCCGAGCCCCGCCGCCACGAAGCCCTGTGCCGTCGCGTAGTCCTCGCTGTCGACGACGAAGCGCGGCTGGAAGCCGGCCGAGGCGCACGCGGTGAGCTGGGCGTCGAGACAGGGTCCCGGCCACTCGCTGCCGACCCAGGGCTCGTCCGCCAGGTCGGTCAGCCGGACCGAGCGGCGGGCCGCCAGGGGGTGCGCCCTGGGGAGGACGGCCAGGTACGGATCGTCGAGCAGATGCAGCAGTCGTACGCCGTCGTGTTCCGCCGCTCCGACCACCAGCGCCAGATCCGCCCGCCCCTCCCGCACCTCCGGCAGCGGGTCCGGTCCTGCCAGCCTCAACTCGATCTGCACGCCCGGGTGTTCGGCCCGCAGCCCGGCCACCGCGGGCGCGACCAGACGGGCCCCGGCCGTGGCGAAGTAGCGCACCGAGAGCCGGCCCGTGCGGCCCGCGAGCAGATCCTCCAGGGCCGTCCGCGCCTCGGCGACCTGGCGGGTGATCGCGTCCGCGTACTCGGTGAGCAACAGCCCGGCGGCCGTGGGCCGTACGCCCCGCCCCACCCGCTCCAGCAGCTCGGTCCCGGCCTCCTTCTCCAGCGCCGCGACCTGCTGGCTGATCGCGGAGGGCGTGTAGCCGAGGCGGGCCGCGGCCGCGGTCACGGAACCGGTGCTCACCACGGCCCCCAGCATCTGCATCCGTCGCACATCAAGCATGTACTCCAGCTTAACGATGACTCCAGGATCTTTCACTTGTCCTCACACGTCCGGCCGGGGACGGTGGAGCCATGTCCCCCGCCTCCACGGTCCGCATGGCCGTCCTCGCCCTCCTCTGGGGCTCCGGCTTCCTCTGGATCA
>Ga0307508_10003493_pt1 | contig 15859 bp, 15 predicted proteins | sample 9_EM_MG_FD_203089 | JGI IMG/M metagenome (GOLD analysis project Ga0307508, IMG submission 203089) | Populus trichocarpa ectomycorrhiza microbial communities from riparian zone in the Pacific Northwest, United States - 9_EM | ecosystem: Host-associated > Plants > Roots > Unclassified | place...
CGGCGCCCTCGACCGGCCGGGGCCGGGTGTTCGGTCGGGTCAGGGTGCTGTGCCCGCTTCGGCTGCTGGGCCGGGTGCGACTGCTCGGGCCGGTGCTCCGGCCCGATCTCGTCCGCCGGCGGGGTCCGGTGCGCCTGTTCGTTCAGGTGCGCCGGCTCGGTCCGGACCGCCGGCCCGGCTCGCGGCGCAGGACTGGCCGGCGCCCGGCGATCGTCGGCCGCCGGGCGACTCCCGTTCGGGCGACGGAAGCGCGGATGCCAGTCCTCCTGGCGCCGGGCACGCGGGTGACGGCCGGTCGCGGGCGGAGCAGCCGGACGGAGGTCAGGCAGGACGGCCGCCGGACGATCGAAACCAGGCCGAGCGGAGGCCCGCCGAACAGCGCACCGAAGGCCGGCGGCCGCGCGGCGATGACGGATGGCCGGTGCATGGGGACGACTGGTCCGACAACGAGGGCGATTGGCCGGAGAACAGTGGCACCGGGCTCGACGACAGCGCGTTGAGCGCCGACCGCGAACGGCCCGGCGAGGTCTGGCCGGGACCCGATGCCGAGCAGCCACCGGTCCAGCCGGACTCGGGCGCCGGCGACGGCCGGGACGCGTCTCGTCCGAGCGGGCAGGACGTGTCCTCCGCGGCCGGTTCCGGCGGCTCGTCCGCGCCCCGCTACCGGCCCGGCGAACCCGACGTCTCCCGGTCGTCGGAGGACACCGACGCGGTCCGGCCGGTCGAGGTCCCCGAACCGGACACCGGCCGAAGCGGCGGCGAAGGTCCGGGCGCCGCGGTCGAGGGAGAGCCTTACGCCCACGAGGACAATCCGGGCGGCGGTGGCCGGCCGCCGGGCGATGATCTGGTCGCCGAGCTGGTAGCGGACGGCGGCCGGGTGGCTGTCTCGCTGGTCGGTGCGACCGGTGACGGTCCCGGGGTTGCCTACGGATGGCGGGCCCCGGGCCAAGCGCCTCCCGTCGCCACCCTGCCCGTCGTCCTGGGCGACCGGGACGGCCGGCATCTGCACCTGGACCTCGGACGCTGCCCCGACGTGCTGACCCTGGCCGGTTCCCTGCCGGACTGCGAGAAATACGCGTTGCGGCTGGTCCGTCAGGTGCTGACCAACGGTCATGGCGTGGCGGTGATCGGGGACGGGCTGTTCGGCGACGCGCTCCCGGCCGGCTGCCGGCGAGTGGCGACGATGGCCGACATTCGCGGACTGGACTCACCGGGAATTGTCGTCTGCGGCCGTCTCACCGGCCCGGACGTCGCGGCGGCCCGGCTTTCCCGGGCGTCCGGCGGACCCACCCCGGTGATCATCGGAGAGGTCGCCCGATCCCGCTGGGCTCTCCGCGTCAACCCGGCCTGACGGCAGGCCGCGCTGACAACGCGGCCGGCCTCACGTCGAGAATCCGCTGGTCGGGCGGTGCGAGCCTACAGAGCGGAACCCCAGATGGCCGAGCGGGTCTAGCGAGCGAAGCCGCTGATCGCCGAGCGGTTATGCGAGCGGAACCCCAGATGGCCGAGCGGGCCTAGCGAGCGAAGCCCCTGATGGCCGAGCGGGCTAGCGAGCGGAAGCCCTGATGGCGGAGCCGGTCTGAGAGTGTGGAACCAGCCGGAAAGATGGGGCGGGGCGGGTGGCGGAGCTTCAGCGGACGGGGTAGCGCTGGCCCTGGGCCAGGTGTCCGAGCTCGATCGCCACGCGGGTCAGCTCGGCCTTGTTGTTGACGTTCAGCTTGGCGCGGATCCGTTTGGCGTACGTGTTGACGGTCGCCGGCGACAGGCCCATCCGGGTGGCGATCTGCGTGTGCGTGAAGCCGAGCGCGATCCAGCGCAGCGTTTCCACCTCGCGCGGGGCGAGTCCGCTGTCGTCCACCTCGGCCGGCCGGGAGACCTCGGCCAGGAACCGGTCGGCGAGCTCCGGCGAGACGCCCACCCCGCCGTGGGCCACGGTCATCAGCGTACGGGTGATCGAGCGCTGGTCCGAGTAGCGCGTGACGAGGCCGCGGGCGCCGGCCCGGATAGCGGCCAGCAGCGTGGGCGGCTGGTCCCAGGAGGCGGACACCAGGGTCGGCCCGAAGACGGCCAGCTTCGCGATTATCTCCGACGCGGGCCGGTACGGTACCGCCGGCAGGTCGATGATCGTGACCTGCTGGTCGTCGAGGGGTTGCGCCTCTTCCAACTCCTCAAGGGTGGGAACCGAAGCGCCGAGGGCGACATCGGGGCAGTCCTGGACGACCTGCTCCAGGCCGGCCCGCGCCATCGGCTGCTCGCACACGATCGCAACTGTTACCAGACGCTGGCTCACGATGACCTCCCTGATCTCGACGACGAGCGGCCCGGGCACGGTGTTCAATCCTGTGCGGGTTCGCTTGAGAAAACTCTGCTGGTTGATCCGTTGAATGGGGTGTGCAGACAGTCAGCGGCCCGAGAGGGATGAGCGCCATGGCGAGCCAGCCGCAGGCGTTCGCAGCGAACGGGACCAGGCCGGCCTATCGGCGTTTGGCCGGACTGTTCGACATGGAACTGCGGCCCGGACCCGACGGCGATCTGCGGGCGCTGCGGGGCGGCATGCCGATGGACGCCCGTGGCCTGGCCGAGTTCGTTCAGCGGACCGGTGGCGCCGGGGACGACGTACGCATCGTGATGGCCGGCGGCGGCCGGTACGCGGCGGTCTTCGCCGAGTTGGCCGGGCTGCTCGGCCGGGACGTGCTGGTCAGCCAGGCCGGCAGCGAGCCGCGCTACTCGTCCGGTGAAGCGGACGAGGTCACGTTCGTCGACGCCGCCACCGGCCGTCCGGCCGATTGGCTGGTTGTGCAACCGCCGGCCATGGCCACCGACCTGCCCGGCTGGTACGACACCAGCGGCGGGGTGGTCCGCGAGCGCACCGGCATGGTGGCACTGCCGCTGCCCGGCGGCCTGATGCTGGCCACCCGGGCCGACTTCGTCGCCCGCCGGGCAGCGGCGGCGACCCTGCTGGCCGGGCACACGGAGCTGACCACAGTCGGTGTCGCGATCCGGGCCGGCGGCTTCGTGATCGGTGACTACCCGGGCGGGCATGAGGTCGCCGACGGCCGCCGTCTCGCCGCGTCGCTGGCCGAGTTGCCGCTGTACGGCACCGAGGTCCGCATGTGGATCACCTGGCCGTCCGATCGGGACGAGCAGGACCGCCTGGACCGCAATCTGAGCAAGTTCGCCGAAACCACCGGGGCCATCGTGTGGGCGCCCGCGCCGGACACCACCATCGAGGTTCTGGACAGTTGCCAGGACCTGAGCGTGACGGCCCGGGACGGCCGGCCGGCGACCTGGCGGGTCTACTCGCCCACACTGGCCGGCGCGTCCCGCTTCGAGTCGGATGCCGATGGGCGCCTGTCCCCGGCCGGTGAGCTGCTGACGCTGACCACCGAAGGCGTACCGTTGATCAGCGTCAAGCCGGCCCGCTGGCGGGCCGCCACCGACCGGTATGCCCAGCTGACCGCCCGTGGCGGGCTGTTCGCGATCGATCTGACCGTGTTGCCGGACGGCCGCTGGGCCGTGCAGTACGCGGGGTCGGGCCCGCACGTGCTCGGTCCCCGCGAGTTCCAGCGGGTGCTGCGGTCGGGTGGTTGGCAGGGCGAGGATCTGCTGCTGCTGTCCAGCTATCCGGCGGCCGCCGCGTCCGGGCTGCAACGGCACGGCCGGCGCCTGGCCGACGACCTGCGGGCAGATATCTGGGTGCTGCCGCCGGAGGCCGATTTCGGTGTCGTGGAGGGGACCGCCCAGGCGGTCGACCGCCACGGCCGGGCCGTAGCCTGGCAACGGTTCGCCGTCGGCGAGGCCGCGCACTGGCACGTTGTCGACGGACTACTGATTTCCCCATCGGCAGGCCCGCATCCGGCTGCCGAGCGGGGTTCCACGGACAGCGGAGACCGCGGGGCCGCCGCTGGCGACGGCCCGGTCCGGCGCACGCCGCCGGTTGTCCGCGACCTTTCCCGGCCGATTGAGGCGGAGACCGGTTCGCGCGGCGCGCCGTCCGCCCCGGCGCCGGTCAAACCGCCGCCGGGCCTGATCCCCGTCGCACCGACTCGCAGCCGACCGAGCAATGCCCCGCCCGGCCGGCCGGCCCGTCATCCTGAGCCGGCCCGTCATCCTGAGCCGGCCCGTCATCCTGAGCCGGCCGATCACCTTGCGGCGGGCGCTCGGGTCGCGCCGGCACCGGCCGGCGATCCGATCCTGGACCGCAACCTCGCCACCGGTGCCGACGCTGCCGCGGAACGCCCGCCTACGCTGGCCGCCACCAGCCGCGACGAGTGGGAACGCGTCGTCACGGATCGCACCGCCGCGGACGGGCCGGTTACGGAACCTCCGAGCACGGATCGCCGCGTCTCGAACGGCCCGGCGGCGGACCTTCCGTCCGACGACCAGGCGCCGGCGGTCCGCATCGCCGCCGAGCGGCCGGCCGAGGCACAGGAGTCGTTCCCGCTGCCGCCCACCGGCCAGACCCCGCGCATGCACACCGCGCGATTCCGGCTCAAACACGGCATCTACTGGCTGGCCGATCGGCCCCGGGTCAACACCGACCCGGTCGATCTCTACATCGTCTGCGCCGCCAACCCCGATCGGGTCGCCGAGGACGGACTGCCCACGCCGCATCTCTACACGGTCGGACTGTTGCGGCCGCCCGCACCGGACACGCTGGGCCCGGGCGAGAACCTGGTCCGCGTACGGGTGGCGGAGGCCGGAGCCGTCGACCTGTCCTCGATCGACGTGCACGTGCCGCCCACCCTGCAGTTGCTGCTGTCCAGCCAGGGGGAGTCCTACCTGCTGCCCGCCGGGCTGCTCGACCGGGCCCGGTTGCTCGCCGGCTATGTCGCCGACCCCGACGGCGGTTACCGGCCGGGCACCGAGTTCGGCGGCAAACAGGCGTTGCGGCTGCGCTGCGCCGGCGCTCGGCACGGCATCGACGGACTGCCCGCCGACGTGCCCCGCTGGCCGCGGGGGGCCGACGCGACCGCGTACGCCCTGCTGCCCGGTCCCAGGGTCGCCGCAGCCGGTGGTGCGCTGGCCATGCTGTCGGCCAAACCGCGGGTGCGGGCCGGGCATCGGCTCCTACGGCTGCGGGTGCCCAGGCGGCGGGCCATCGGCGTTCGCGCGGCCGCCGGCCAGCTCGCGAATTTCTCGTCGGTCCGCTCGGCCGCCGGCACACTGGCCGAGCAGAAGATCGAGCTGATCCTGCCCGGCCGCGACTTCGACCAGGTGACCGTCCGGCAGGTGCTCGCGCCCGGCCGGCTCGGCTGGCGTGCGGTGCCCGGCGTGGGCGGCGTCACCCTGAGCGACTTCCTCGCGCGGACCGGCTGAGGCGCGGCGACCGGCTGAGGCGCGACCGGCGGTTGAGGCGCGACCGCGGCGCGGGGGCGGCCCGCCTGGGCCGTCCAACTTGGGCCCTCGGGATCGGGCTACCAGCCAGTGCCTGCGGAAACCGGGTCTTCGTCTGGGCCCTCCTCGGTCTTTCGACTCAGTCGCCCGGGACCCCGCAAACATTAGCTTCTTGGCCGAGGCCGGTCCGGCTGATCCCCGGTTGCCGATGCGAGGAGGCTATTCGTGACCCTGCACCTGTGCGCACGCCCTGACGGCGACGTCCTTGCCGGACGCGCCGATCCGGCCGAGTCCGAGCGCCGCATGCGAGCGATCTTCATGGCCAACGCCCGTCCGCTGCGCCGATACCTGCTGCGGCAGACCCATGGCCAGGTCGACGCGGCCGAGGACCTGATGCAGGAGACCATGCTGCGGGCCTGGCGCAAGATGGACGAGTTGCCCGACGGCGACGAGTCGATCCGCCGATGGCTCTTCACCGTTGCCCGCAACCTGTCCATCGACGCGGCCCGGGCCAAGCTGTCCCGTCCGGTTGAGGTGTGCGGCGAGGACGTCACCTGGGTCCGCTCCACCGAGGACAACTTCGAGAGCCTGCTCGACCGGGCGACGCTGCGGGAGGCGTTGCTGCAGCTCACCCCCGAGCACCGGGCGGTACTGGTGGCGCTCTACTACCGGGACGCCTCCGTGGCCGAGGCGTCCGAGGGCATCGGGATCCCGGAGGGCACGGTGCGTTCGCGCTCCTTCTACGCGCTGCGCACCATACGCGAAATCCTGGGTCGTGAAGTGGCCGCTTAGACCTCCTGGGCGGGGCCGGCCAGCTGGCGTACCGCTTCGGCCCGGTTGTGCACGCCGAGTTTGGCGAAGCAGTGGTTGAGATGGTTCTTCACGGTCTTCTCGGTCAGGGCCAGCGCTTTCGCGATGGCCGCGTTCGACATCCCCTGACAGAGCAGTTCCAGTACGTCGCTCTCGCGCCGGGTGAGCCGATGGTCCCACTGGACGGCCCGGTCCGGATTTCTGGGCCGCCCCGGCGCGGCCGGGCGGGCCGATTCGCGCATCGCGGCAGCGGCGACTGAGGCGGCTATCGGTGACAGCCAGGCCAGCCCGTCGGCCACCGCGCACACGGCGTCGAGCAGGTCGGCCGGCTCGAAATGGTCGTAGACCAGGTAGGCGGAGGCCGGACCGCGCAGCATCGTGGCGATGGTCCGTGGGTCGGTCTCGCCGGTCAGCAGCACGACCCGGGATTGCGGTGTCATCCGGTCCCAGCCCGGCAGCCGGTCGTCGGCCACCACGACCGACGGACGCAGCCGCGCGGCCTCCGCCGTCGCTTGGGCGCCGTCGCCCGTAACGGCGACCACGTGGACCCGGTCGTCGCAGTCGAGCAGGCAGCGGATTACGGCCCGGCCCTCCGGGTGGGGATGCACGATCATCACGTCGATCGGGACGCCGGCCCGCACGACGGGCTGCGTCCAGGCGGTGGCGAAACCCGAACCCTCATTGCGGTGCGGTCCAGCGGACGGGTCAGCCGGGGCGAAGGCCATGGTCCTCATGTACGCCGTTCGGTCGCGAATCGCTGGCCCGTTGCTGAGCACCGGCCGTGGCGAGCGTTGGCCCGCTGTTAACACGACGGAAAAGCGCACCCGGCAGTTCAATGGCGAGCCGGAAATTTAGGAGCGGCCCGACCACCGCAGTGCGGCCTCGGTGCGGTTGGCCACCCCGAGCTTGGTGAAGATGTGGTTGAGGTGGTTCTTCACGGTCTTCTCGGTGACCAGCAGGCGCCGGCCGATGGCGGCGTTGGAGTGCCCGGCGCACAGCAGGTCCAGCACATCCTGCTCGCGGCGGGTGAGCCCGAATCCTTCCCGGCTCCGGCGTAGCTGGTCGGCCCGGTTGTGCTCGACCCGCTGCTCGGCCGCGTGGTCGCGCAGCGCCGAGATGGTGGCCGCGGCGACCGCCGGGGACAGCCAGCCCTGCCCGGAGGCCACCGCGTGGACCGCGCGCAGCAGCTCCGGCGGCTCGAACTCGCCGTGCACCAGGTAGCCGCGGGCGCCGCCGCGGAGCATCCCGGCGATCAGCTCAGCGTCCGAGTCGCTGGTGAGCACGAGTACGGCCGTGTGGTCGGCGAGCCGGACGATGACGCTCAACCCGTCGGCGATCGGCATGCGGTGGTCGAGCAGCGTTACGGTCGGACGCAGCCGTTGCGCGGTGGCGATCGCGGTCCGCCCGTCCGAGGCCTCGCCGACCACCCGGATGTCGTCGGCGGCGTCCAGGTAGGCGCGGATGGCCATCCGGACGATGGGGTTGTCGTCCACGATGAGCACGTCGATCATCAGGCCGCCGTCCCGCGGGGCATGGCGAGGATGGCCGTCGGCGCCGTCACGCCGACGACGGTGCCACCGCCCGGTCCGGACTCGATGGTGAGGCGGCCGCCGATCGTTCTGGCCCGCTCGGACATGCCGATCACGCCGAAGCTGCCCCGGCCGGACAACTGGGTCAGGTCGCCGGGCGGCGTGAAGCCGACGCCGTCGTCCCGGACGGTCAATCGGACCCGGTCGGCGATGCGGGTGAGGCCGACCTCGACCCGGTTGGCCCGGGCATGCCGCGCCACGTTGCGCAGGGCCTCGTGCAGGATCTGGGTGAGCTCGTAACGGGCCGCCAGCGTCGGCTCGACCGAGGCCAGCCGCAGCTCGACTGGGACGCCGCCGGTCGTGCTCCAAGTCGCGCAGACGCCCCGGACGGTGTCGCCGAACGGCTGGTCGGGCACGTCCCGGCGGAGTGCGGAGAGCAGTTCCCGGGCCTCTCGGACGGCGGTCTCGGCGCCGGCCGAGACCGTGGCGGCGAGTTGCTCGGCCAGGTCGGGCTGGCGGCGCAGCGACGACGGCAGCGCCAGCGCGGCGAAAGAGACGCCGCGCAGCGTCTTGGCCACCGAGTCGTGCAGCTCGCGGGCCAGCCGGGCCCGTTCCGAGGCGGCCGCCGAACGCTGGGCCATGGTCGCGGTCTCGATGGACAACGCGATGTATTGGCTCAGGCCAGCGGTCAGCGCGGCGGCGCCGAGCCCGGCGACGATGTCGGCCACCGGGATGGCGACCAGGAACGGCGCCAGGACCGACCGGGCGGCCGGCGCGGTGGCCCGCAGCAGCTGGGTGACCATGGCGAGGCCCAACCCGGCCTGGGCCAGGCACAGCGGCAGGCAGCCGGTGCCGAGCAGCGCACCGGCGAACATGGCTGAGCCGACCACGTAGCAGAAGTAGGCCAGGCTGGCCGGGCTGATCGCCAGGACGGCGAAGGTCATCGCCACCTCCAGCGTGAGCGCGCTCAGCCGCCGGTGCAGGATCGCCGGATGCCGGTTGATCAGCAGCAGTTGGGCGATCGTGACGACGGTGACCAGCGCCAGGGCGAGCGCGGGCCGCACCGGGTCGTCGACCAGCCGGATGCTGGCCGCGATCGTGGCGGTCATGATGACCAGGCGGCCGACCAGGACCGCCCGGATCACCGCGACCGAGGCGACGTAGCGTTCCATCTCAGGAGATCGTGACGGCGTCGAAGTCGGGGGCGTTGCCGGCGTATCCATAGAAGCCGATGTCGACGGAGCCGGCCGGGATGCTGGCGGAGACGGTCACGGAATGTGGGGTTGTCCAGTCGGTGCCGGTCACGGTGCTGGTGGATACCGCCGCGCCGCCGTTGATGTAGACGGCGAAGCTGCGGGTGCCGTCGACCTCGTACACGAAGGTGAGATGGCGGGTGCCGGACTCCGAGACGGTGGTGTGTATGTCGACCCGGCCGAGGTAACGGACCCGGGCGCCGGCCTCGCAGGTGGCGCAGTCGGCAACCGTCGCGCCCTCGGTGAGGGTGCTGTTCGACGCCTCGGCCTGCACGGTGATCGCACTGAACGGGCCCGTGGTGGTGCCGGTGGCCCGCGTGGTGGACTTGGCGGTGGGCGCCGGCGTCGGCACGGCCGCCGCGCCGGAGCTGCCCGAAGAACGGAGGGTCGTGGGCGCGGTCTTCGGGGCGGCGAGGGATGGGCTGGTCACCGCGCCGGTCGACGGCTCGGTCGCCGCGGACGGGTTCGACGCGGATGACCACTGCGGGGCGGCGAGGGACTGCGGCGGTGCGCCGGAGGTGATCAGCGGGGGCAGCACGAAGGCGGCCGTCGCGATCGCCGCGACCAAGCCGAGTATGCCGAGCCAGTGGCGTAGACCCATCTGGCGGACCGGGTCGGGTGCGCCGCCGAGCAGCCTGCGGACCGGATCGTCGCCGGCAGGCTCCGGGTGGCTCAGGGCAACTGTTGGACGGTCGCCGTCAACCTCCGGAGCAGAGTCGCTCTGCACCGCTCGCACTCCCTAAGGGCTTCGCCAAAGCGCCAACCCGACAAACCGTACTCACGGTCAACACTGACCGCAAACGTGCGGTGGGAGGTATTCCGGAGCTCCGCCGGCCATACCCGGCCATACCCGGCCGTGGCCTGCGCCGCTGTGCCCGCGGAGCCGGCCGGCAGTGACCATATCGATATCCGGACATGAAAAAGATCGGCAGTGGGCTGTACCCACGTGAGCCGGCGACGGCCAGCCTAGAAGGCCGCGCGACCCGAGGTCCTGAGTCGAAAGGCCCAGCGGGGTCCCGGAACCGGGCCCGGAAATCCCCACAGCCTTCGATGGCGCGACGGTGAACGCGGCGCCCGGCGGGCTCGTCGTTGTCGAGGGGGAAGACACCGGAACCGAAGGGGACTTACCGCAGTGAAGCAAAGCCGTCTGGTGACCTGGTGGACCGGCATGAGCCGGACTGCGTCGGCGGCGACCGCCGGCGGCCTAGCCCTGGTGTGTGCCGCCGCCGGGCTGTTCGGCTACGACACCGTCGCGTTGGGTAGTGGCGCGCTCGCCGGCACCCCGGTCAACGCCACGACCGCACAGGCCCTCTCGCTGGCCGCCCTGTCCTGCCCGATGCTGTCTGGTCCGCGGCTGGCCGGGCAGGTAATGGCCAACTCCGGCTTCGCACCGGATGCGGCCACCTCGGCGGGCGCGGGCGGGGTCAGCGGCCTGTCCTCGGCGGTCTTCTCGTCCTGGGCGCCGTGGCCGAAGGCGGATGCCCGGGACCAGACCGCCGACGTCTACGCTCTCGCGCACTACATGTGCGACCTGGCCGGCCGGCTGCGGCAGTCCGGCATGGACCGCGACGCTTGGTCGCTCGCGCTGGCGGCGTACGAGTCCGGTGTCCCGGCGGTGACCAAGGCGGCCGGTGTTCCGGCGGCCGCGCAGGACTATGTGGACCGGGTGGGTGGCTACGCCGCCTGGTACGCGGCTCAGGACGTCTTCACCGGCGTCGCCGCGTCGCCGAGCGCCGGCGTGTCGATACAGGGCTCGGCCGCCCCGGCCGCCAAGACCGACGCCCTGGCCCAGATGCCGGCGGCGTACGCGTCCGGCGTGACCGCGGCCGGCTCGATCTGCGCCGCCGTGACCCCGGCGCGGGTGGCGGCCGAGCTCGCGGCGGCCTCCGGATTCGACCCGAACCACCGCTCGGACGACGGCGCGATGGGCATCGCCGGGTTCGACTCGGACCTCTGGAACCAGTACGCCCCGGCCGGCGCTTCGCCATGGGATCCGGAGCAGGCCGTTCCGGCGCTAGGAAAGGCGCTGTGCGCGCTGGTCGAGACCTTCGAGCCGATGGGCGGTGACGGGTACGCCGACGCCCTGGCCGCCTTCCGCGTCGGGCCGACCGCGGTCCGTCAGGCTGGTGGAGTACCGGCGATCCCGGCCGTGTCCGCGTTCGTCACCCAGGCAACCGGCCTGGTCGGCGCCGATCCGAGCAGCGCACCGTCGCGGTCGGCGACGACGCCGTCCCCGACGCCGACGCCGAGCCGGACCGTGTCGCCCTCCCCGAAGCCGAGCCCGTCCCGGACCACGGCCACCACCACGTCGCCGGCCACCCCGACCACGAAGCCGCCCATCACCTACAAGATCGTCAACGGGTACAGCCACAAGGTGCTCTCCACAGCGGACACGAACGCCGGCTCGGCACTGGTGCAGGAGCCGGACAACGGTACGGCGGCCGAGCACTTCCTGCTCGAGGCGGACGCCGACGGCAGCGTACGCATCAAGAACGTCGCCGACGACCTGGTGCTGTCGCCGGAAAACGGTTCGACCGCCGACTTCGCCTTCGCCACCCAGGTCGCCGACACGAGCACCAAGGCAACTCGCTGGACGCTGATCAGCGCCGGCGGCAGCAGCCTGCAGATCAAGAACGTCGGCAGCGGACTGCTGCTCGCGTTGCAGTTCATGGTGAACGACGACGGGCTGCGCGTGTTTCAGCACGACGACAACGGGACCGCGGACCACCTCTGGCAGATCGTGCCGGTGAGCTGACCGGTGAGGGGAATCTCGATGACCATCAGGCGCCGTGCCCGCGTGGCCGGGATCGTGGCGGCCGTCGCCGCGGTCCTGACCGCGCTGGCCGGATCGCCCGCTCGGGCGGACGACACCTCCTACGTGAAGTACTACACCGTGACGACGTCCTATCAGGGTGCACCGGAAAACCTCGCGGAGATAGCGACGCGGTTCCTGGGCGCGTCCTCACGGTCGGTCGAGATCTACAACCTGAACGTCGGCCGGCAACAGCCCGACGGCACCGCGTTGAGCGACGCGAACAAGCTCCACGCGGGCTGGGCGCTCGTGCTGCCCTGGGACGCGTTCGGCGGTGGCGTCCAGTATGGCGCGCTGCCGACCACGCTGCCCGCGTCGTCGGCGCCGTCGAGCACGGCGCCGAAGACGTCTACCGGCGGCTCCACGTCCAAGCAGGGCTCCACCGCCAAGCAGGGCTCCACCTCGGGCTCGGTGGCGCCGACCGGTACGACCGGCAAGCCGGCCGTGAAGCCCACCTCCAACGCGTCCGGCGATACGTCCGGCGGCTCAGGGTGCCCGACCGGGACGCCGGCCGGCAAGCAGCCGGACTGGGCCCGGCAGACCGTCGACGCGGCGAAGGCCTGGAGCCGGAGCAAGGGCGTCGGCGAACTGGTCGCCGTGGTCGACTCCGGTGTCGACGGCAGCCTGAAGCAGCTCACCGGCCACGTGACGGTCGGCGTGGACGTGGTCTCGGGCAGCGGCCGGGGCGACGTCGACTGCCTCGGCACCGGCACCGCGATGGGTGCCATCGTGGCGGCCCAGCCCGGCGACGGCGGTGCGCTGGCCGGGGTCGCACCGGCCGCCACCGTCATGCCGGTGCGGCTGGTGACCACCGCGCCGAACACACAGGCGGCCGACGAGGCGACAGCGATCTCGGTGGCCACCGCGTCCGGCGCCACCGTGATCGCGCTGGGCTCCTACGTGGACACCTCGAACGCCAAGGTGGTGGCCGCGATCCAGAAGGCGGTCGACCACGACGTGGTGGTGGTCTGCGCCGCACCGGCCTCCTCGGTCCCGGTCGACCCGGACGCCATGCTGCCCACCCGCGGCGTCCTGCGGGTCGGCGGGATCGGCGAGGACGGGCAGCCGACGGCGGCGTACCGCTCCGGCTCGGTGGACGTGGTGGCGCCCGGCACCAGCGTGCACACCCTGGGCCTGCCCGGCACCGGCACGGTGGTGGTCAGCGGCACCCAGTTCGCGGTGGCCTTCGTGGCCGGCGAGGCGGCCCTGATCCGCGCCGCCTACCCGAGCCTTCCGGCGGTGGGGGTGTCCGAACGGATCAAGCAGACCGCGACCGCCACGGCCGGCGCGGCGGCGGGCGGCCCCATGATCGACCCGGTGGCGGCGGTTTCCGCGCCGGTGACGGCCGACGAGGCGAACGGGTCGTCCGGCGGCTCCGGCGCCGCCGCTTCGGTGATCCTCGATCCTGGCCGGGTGGTCCTGCTGGGGCTGATCGGTCTGGTCCTGCTGATCGTGCTGGTCCTGATGGTGTCCCGGATCCGCCGGCTGCTGCACGCCGGCGTCGAGGGCGACGCGGCCGCCTACCTGGAGGACGAGGCGGGCTCGCAGCCGCCGTGGCCGGTACCGCCGGACGCGCACGCGGCGAACTGAGGTAGCGCATGGCTGTGCAGGGTGGCCGGAACCCGCCGGCCGGCGCGACCTGGCTCAGCGCTCTTGTCAACTCGGTGCTGCGCAAGGATGTCGAGGCCCGCGACCGGTGCTCGCCGGGCAAGGACTCGGTGACCCGGTGAGCCAGACCATCGTGAGCCTGATCGGCGACCTGATGGAGGAGCGGACCACCCGGGAGGCCGCCGTCGGGGCCATTCACCGGCTGGCTGGACTGCTGCCGCGGACCGACACCGCGCTGCGGGTGCGCTGGACCGAGGAGCTCAGTCAGCTCGCCGTGCAGGTCCCGGATCAGCGCGACAACGTCACCGCCGTGATCCGCGCCATTCTCACCTGCCCGGAGGAGTAGGCGGACGCGCGAGCGCCGGCCGGAAACGATCCGGCCGGCGCTCGACGAAAGAGTCTCAGGAGGCGGTGGCGCCGGTCTGCCAGGTACGCACGTTGGCCCACTCGCAGTCGGTGTAGTTGTTCCACGTCATGTTCAGCGCCGCCGCGATCTCGCCGAGCACGCCGTCCGGGCCGAATAGTCCTTCCGCGGCCACGTTCCACTCGGCCTGCAGTTCCTGGTAATACGACTGGGCCGGGCCCTGCCAGTAGTCCTGCAGCGGGAGCAGTTGGCCCCTGAGGTCGGAGAGCTGGTGGTCGATCGTCGCCGCGGTCGACGTCATTTGGCCGCCGGCGAACTCCAGTTCCAGCGGCACTCGTAGATTGCTGTTCTCGGCGTCTGCCATGATGTCCTCCGTCAGCCGAGATTCGCGCCGGGAATGCTGCCGTTGACCATGACCAGCTGAGCCTCGTTCGTGGACTCGGTCGTGGTGTAGTTGTGGAAGTTTCCCAGCAGGCCGTCGGCGATGCCGGTCAGCGCGTCGTGCAGCATCCGACCGTACCTGTCGTAGTCGGCCATCAGGTTGACGTACTGCAGCGAGGACACGCCGAGCCACTCTCCGGCGAGGTCGGACACGTAGGCTCGCAACCCGGCGAGCTCGCCGTCGATCTCCCCGGCCGTGCCCGTGCAGCTTTTGTTGCCGTCCATGAGCATCTGCGGGGTGATATTGACCGGCACTGCCATCGATCGCCCTCCTAGCCTCCGCGGGTGCCGGGCGAGAGTCCGGCTTCGTCGTCGACTTTCGCAGGATCGGGTACGCGCCGGACAGTGGCCACTTCGTGGTACATCGGGATCACCTGAATACGGACGTCCCCACGCGGAAACGGGGGACTTCAGCACAACAGACACCCCGTTCACCCGCCGACTCGCCCGCAACCTGGCCCGCTGCGTCCCGATGCGGCGGGCGAGCAGACGCGACGCCTCCTGCCGGGAGAGCACGTCCGGCCGTGTCCGCCAGCACGGCATCAACCTGGACAGCGCCGAGCACAGCTCGCACATGGCCTACCCGGTCGAGGGCGCCTGCCCGGCCGCCCATCCGGTGGCGCTGCCCATGCTGGAGATCAAGGTTGCCAACAAGCTGCCCGGTGGAATCACAGCCAGTCTGCGGTACGCCTCGGGCGCCAGCTATTCGTTCCACTACGATCTCCTCAACGCCTGGCAGCCCACCCGGCCGGCGTACCTGGTCAAGCACTGCATCAACGAGGGCCGTCAATGCGACGGGTACGGGGTCGACCGGCACAGACCATGACTGATCACCCCCACCGCCGACAGTGCACGTCATGCGACGCAAGCGCCGAGCGTCGTGCTGATTGTCATGTTGACATCCATGGACGGATAGGCCATAGATGTGAATATCCACTGCGGACATTGCGTGGTGGCGCCTGGGGTGGGGGCCGGTGGATGCGAGCATGATCCGACGGAGTAGGTCGCGCCCGGCTGCTGACACGCTGCCCGAAGAGGCGATCGTGGACCATTCGGCGTCCAGCGCGCCCGGTGTCCTGGCGCCTACCAGTCCGGCGCCGCGCTGGGAACAGGACGGCGATTCGCTGGACCCGGGACTGGGCACCGGGCAGTGGCGTGAGGTCGCGGCCCGCTCGGAGGGTCAGCGCCGGGGTACCTCGGCGGCGTTGCACTGGATTTCGGACGCGCTGGCCGTGGTCGGTCCGGATCCGGACGGGGCGATCGCGGCAACGGTGGCCGCGCTGCCCCCAGAGCCCGGGGTCGTGACCGTGGTCGGGCAACTCGCCGACCCGTTGGACTGGGATGTGCTGACCGATGTGCTGCCCATCGCAGTGCCGCCTGGCTCGACCGCCAGGCTGGCGGTCTCCGGGGTGGGCGCGCCGACGAGGTCCGGGCAGGTGCCCGCCGCTGTGCTCGCCGAACAGCTCAAGGCCGACGTGGTCGCCCCCGTGGGCCGCCTGCTGCTGGTCCCCGGAGGTGCTTTGTTCACCGCCGAGGGGTGGCGACGCTTCGACGACCGCGGACAGAGTCGGCCGGCCGGCCGGCGGCTACCCATGCCAGCGTGGGAGCCCGAGGTGGACGACCTGGTCGGTCAGGCCGGTTCGGGGATCACGGCGGTGCCGATCCCGGCCGGCCTGTGGATCTATCCCCGGCTCTCCAGCGCGCC
>Ga0307508_10003494_pt1 | contig 15852 bp, 13 predicted proteins | sample 9_EM_MG_FD_203089 | JGI IMG/M metagenome (GOLD analysis project Ga0307508, IMG submission 203089) | Populus trichocarpa ectomycorrhiza microbial communities from riparian zone in the Pacific Northwest, United States - 9_EM | ecosystem: Host-associated > Plants > Roots > Unclassified | place...
ATTTGTTGGGCAACGTTCAGGTGTGGGTCATGGACTGGCTCCAGCTGCATCGTCCCGACTATGTCGTCCCGTGTGAGGATTGCGCCACTTTGACAGGCGCGGACCCCCTGTGGCGCGGTACCGCAGCGGAGCTCACGTTACGCACCCTGCCCGGATCTCGCGGCTCTTTTGCGGCTCAAGGTGGAAACGGCAATATTGGCTTCCGCTGCGCGAGAACCCCGTAGGGTGAATACGCGCACACGCCACTGGAGCGCAGCGAACCTCGGCCATTTTCACAACGAAAATTCGGCAAACTCGGCTCGCGCCTCGCGTCGCCGTCCGCTACGGACCGCAATTCGCTGGCAGTTTGGCGGCGTCGCGGTCGGCTTGGGGCCAGCTGGTGAGATCCGCGAAGCACACGTATTCGATTTCTTTGACGGGTGCGGTAAAGCCGTTTTGAGGCTGCAAAGTCACGAATGACGCGAGGTTCGCCGCGGAGCTCGCATCGTAGTTGATGGTCAGGCTAATGGGATCGAGCAAGCTCGGATCGCGGAGCACGATCATCGCCAAGCCGCTCGCGGCAATGTCCGCAAACCAGCGGCCGCTCCAGGTCGCGCCCACCTGCACGAAGCAATCGCCGCCGCAGCTGCCGGCACTCGCAGCGGCTACCGCGGTCTCGGCCTGGTTCGGATAGATGACGGTCGGGAAGATCGAGTCCACGACGCGTGCTTGCCACACGCGCACCCCGGAGCCAGAGAACTTGGGCGTGGTGGCGCCAAAGCCCAGCGTGCGTGTCACACGAAACTGATCGGCTTTGGCGCCGCCATAGAAATGATACTCAGTCGAGACGGGCGTCTGCGGCTGGTCGGTGCAATCGTTGGCCGTCGACGCTATCTCGACATCGTAGCCGCACGCAGCGAGGGAGCTCAGGCTCGAATTGATCACTGGGATGGGGGTCGTGCCTTCGGGCGCGCCGTAAGATTCTCCGAAAAATTCCTGAGGAACGCCGCACACGATCGGGCCGCCCGAAGCTGCGACGTTCGCCGTAGTGGTGTCGCTGCTGTCACGCCAGGTAAGTCCGGTGACCCATTCAGCATTCGAAGCGTTGAAGGTCATCGTGATCCGACTGCCGGTGGGCAGAAATTCGCACGTCGCCGCGCCCCCCGCACCTGCTTGCGCCGCGCCGCCTTCGCCGCCGCTCGCGCCGCCCTGCTCGACGCCGCCGGCGCCTGTGCTCGGACCGCCCGCCTCGCCGGCTTGTCCGGCTACCGCCTCGGGCACTCCCGGCGCCCCGCCATTGGCGCCCATCGCGCCGCCTTGGCCGGCGCTCGACACGCTCCCGCCACTGGATTGCCCGGCGAAACCCGCGGCCGCCCCGCCTGCTCCGCCGTCACTTTCGCGAAGCTGCTTGCTCGAGTCACTGCTGCCGCAGCTGACGAAGGCGGCGCAGCCAACGCCGACGATCGACGCGGCAGCAACGGCGCGTAACAGCGCAGGGTGGGCCATCGCCCCGTAACTTAGTCGGTTTTGCGTTTCGTTGCCTTAGCTCATTTTGGACCCGGGCCAGGCTAGTGGCGGCGCCGGCGGGCAAGAGTTAGGTAGCCCGATTGTCTGCCACGCTACCTTCGCTCTCGAAGTGGGTCGGGTGAATGGTGCAAACGAGCTGGATCTACGCAGCACGGCGAGCTCGCCACGCGACGCCGAGGATCGCGAGCAGCGGCGCGCTCAGGCACCGGAAGCCGAGGTGGACGAAGCCAAGGCCGCCGGCGATCGCACCGAGCGCAAAGCCACAGATCGGCGGCAGCATCTTGCGCAAGCGCGCCTTCGCGGGCGCGGCGTCGGCGTCCAGCGCGACTTCGACCGCGTCCATCACGGTCTGCGTGACGTTGCCTGTCATCACCGTGGTTGGCGCGAGGCTCGCGAAGACCGTCCGCGACGCGACGTTCTGGATCGCCATCGCGCTCACGCCGAACAGACCGATCAGGAGGGTGCCGGGCGAATCAGCATCTCGCACCGGCGAGGCCCATTCACCGACGCCGAGAAACAAAGCCAGAGCGACGGCTTGAGCGCACAGCATCAGTTGCTTGGGATCGCGTCCGCTGCGCCGGCGGTAGTGCACGACGAGCTGCAGCGTCGCGACGACGACGATGAACTCCGGGAACGCGAGCAGCTTGGCGAGGATGCCCGGCCGCGGGCTGGCTAACGTCGCGCCGATCAGCACGAAGTTGCCGGTGACGTGCGCCGTGAACAGGCCGAACAGCGCGACGAAGCCGCAGGTGTCCACGAAGCCCGCGGTAGCGGCCATGAGCGTGCTGATGGCAACGTCGTTCCACACACTGGCTCTACTCTCGACAGCCGCGGCGCTTGCATTCATGTCCTGTCGATTATAACGGCTTAGAACGCCCAACACGAACAGCCCAGCGCGCTCCAGAAGTCCCCTGGATCGGCCAGATCCTGCGCCGGTGCCCGCGCATGGCCGTGGAGCGTGCAGGCCTGCGCTGTCGGCGGGGCGCGATGCAGAGCCTCGCTCTTCCAGTACCGACTGCCGAAGTTGACCGGCGACCAATCGGGCATCGCCGGGGGTAGGCCAGGATCGAGCGACTGGAAGTCGCCGTCGGCGTAGACGATCTTGCCGTCGACCGCCGTCAGCAGCGAGACGATATCGCGGATGTCGTCCTCGGGCACGCTGAAAAAGTCGCGCGACAGCACGGCGAAGTCGGCGAGTTGGCCGACCTTGATCTGGCCCTTGAGCCCGTCCTCGTTCGAGAACCAGGTGTTGGCGCGCGTGTACAGGTCCAGTGCAGTTTCGCGGTCGAGACGACTGTGCTGCGGATAGAGCGTGAGACCGCCCAGCGTCTTGCCGGTAACGAGCCAGGACAGCGCCGTCCACGGATCGTAGCTTGCGACCCGCGTCGCATCGGTGCCTGCGCCGACCGGCACGCCCAGCTCGAGCATGCGCTTGATGGGCGGTGTGCGCTCGGCGGCGTCTGCACCGTAGCGATCGACGAAGTATTCGCCCTGGTACGCCATGCGATGTTGAATGGCGATCCCGCCGCCGAGCCGGGCGATGCGCTCGATGTTGCGATCGGAGATGGTCTCGGCATGATCGAACAGCCAGTGAATGCCGTCGAACGGAATGTCCCGACTCACGGTTTCGAACACGTCGAGTGCTCGCGTGATCGTTTCGTCATAGGTCGCGTGCATGCGCCACGGCCAGCGCTGCTCCGCGAGCAGACGCACCACCGCTTCGAGCTCGGGCTCCATCACAGCCGGCATGTCAGGCCGCGGTTGGCGAAAATCCTCGAAGTCGGCCGCCGAGAACACCAGCATCTCGCCGGCGCCGTTGAGCTTGTACGAGTCGTCGCCCTGTTGGTAGCGGTTGTTGCGGGTCCAACGCGCGAAGTCGGTGAGCTCCTCTTTGGACTTCTGCGTGAATAGGTTGTAGGCGATGCGCAGCGTGAGCTCGCCGGCCTGGTGCAGGTCGGAGACCACCTGGTAGTCGTCGGGATAGTTCTGGAAGCCACCGCCGGCGTCGATGACGCTGGTGATGCCAAGGCGATTCAACTCGCGCATGTAGTGGCGCGTCGAGTTGCGCTGGTATTCGTAGGGCAGCTTTGGCCCCCGCGCCAGCGCCGAATACAGCAGCAACGCATTGGGCCGGGCGATCAACAAGCCGGTCGGGTTACCGCTGGCATCGCGGGCGATCTCGCTGCCGGGTGGATCCGGTGTGTCGCGAGTATAGCCCGCAGCGCGCAATGCCGCGGCGTTGAGCAACGCGCGATCGTACAGGTGCAAGATGAACACCGGCGTGTCCGGCGCGACAGCGTTCAATTCCGCCAGCGTGGGCAGGCGCTTCTCGGCGAATTGCTGCGCTGTGAACCCGCCGACCACGCGCACCCACTGCGGCGCCGGCGTGCGCGCGACCTGAGCCTTCAGCATGCGCATGCCGTCGGCCAGCGACGGCACGCCATCCCAGCGTAGCTCGAGGTTGTAGTTCAGCCCACCACGGATCACGTGGATGTGCGAATCGATCAGGCCCGGAATCACGCGCCGGCCGCCCGCGTCGATCACGCGGGTCGCGCGGCCCAAGTGGCTCATCACCGCGGGCTCGTCACCGACAGCGATGAACTTGTTGCCGGCAACGGCGAACGCCTGTGCCTGCGGCGTTTCGCGATCGACGGTCGCCACCTTGGCATTGTGGATGATCAAGTCGGCGTGCTGAGTCATGGCGTATCTCCTGAGGTAGCTGCAGCCCCACGGCGATCGATGCGCGAGCGCCCGCAGTCCGGCGCCTGCGTCGGCAGCTCGCTGAGGCTGTGCGAGCGCAGGTGTGCGACCACCAGACCGAGGCCGACCGGCTGCTTACCAACGATCCATTCCCTGACCAACGGCACGGCCTGCTCGCCGATCAAGATGCCAGCGAGACCGATCAGCGCGATCACCGGCGGCGCCGGCGAGCGCACACTGAGCAGGCCGTAGAGCACACCAACGAGCACGCCGGCCGCGAGTGAAAACAAGTACGGCTTCATGGCAATCCTCAGTGACCCTCGGCGCCGCCGAACATCGTTTTGGCGTAAATGAGGCCGAGGCCGTAGCCGCCGCCGTGCGTGACCGCGGTCGCCACCGTCTGATTGTACGTAGCGCCGCGCGCCCAGTCGCGTTGTAGCTCGAGCAGGTACTGCACCGAGGTCATCGGCCTAGCGCCGCTTTGCAGCATGCGCTGCAAGGCGCGCTCGTGGGCTTCGACCGTCACGTCGCCGCAGGCATCGGCGAGCACGTAGGCCTCGAAGCCCTGGTCCAATGCCGACAGCACTGGGCCGACGATGCAGACGCTCGTCCACAGTCCACCGAACACGATGCGGCTCTTGCCGATCCGGTTGACCTCCTTGATGACGTTGTCGTCCTCCCATGTGTTCATCGTCGTGCGGTCGATCAGCGCCTGGCCCGAGAACGGCTCCGTGACCTCGGCGAACATCGGACCCGAGAAGGTTTTGGCCGCAACCGTCGTGAGGATGGTCGGCACTTTGAACTCAGACGCAGCCTTGGCGATCAGCGCGGCGTTGTTGCGCAGCTCGACGACGTCGATCGATCTGGTCGCGAACGCCATTTGCGGCTGGTAGTCGATCAGGATCAGCGCATGGTCAGCGCCATTGAGCAGGTTCTTGGCGGGCTTGGCAGCAGCGGTGGGCATCTCGGTCTCCTTGAGCGGTGGATACGCAAGACCTTAGGCGTCGCCGGGGCCCCGCCTAGTCGGCCCGACGCGAACCCGGTGTTCGGATTTTCCGAACAGGCCAGGTTCTCGTGCTTCAATCCAGCCATGGACTACGACTTCGGCGACATCCGGGCGTTCCTGCAGGTGGTCGAGAACGGCGGCATCAACGCGGCGGCGACGCGCCTCGACGTCGCCAAATCGCAGCTCAGCGCGCGCGTCGCCCGCCTCGAGGGCGAGCTGCAGGCCAAGCTGCTCCACCGCTCGCGGCGCGGCGTCTCGCTGACCGACGCTGGGCAGCGATTCTACGAACACATGCGCGACATGCTCGCGCGCATGCAACAGGCAGTCGACGAAGTCTCCGGCGACGAGCGGCATCTCACCGGCAGCCTGCGCATCGCCGCACCGATGAGCTTCGGCATCACGCACCTCGGTCCGTTGCTGTACGCCTTCCTCCGCGACCACCCGGCGCTCGAGCTCACGCTCGATTTCGACGACCGCTACGCCGATCTGCTATCGGGCGGCTACGACCTCGCTGTGCGCATCGGTCGGCTCGACGATTCCTCGCTGATGGCGCGTCCACTCGCGCCAAGCCGGCGCGTGCTGGTGTGCAGCCCCGACTACGCGCGTCGCCACGGGGAGCCGGCGACCATCGAGGACCTCCAGCGCCACGACTGCATTTGTTACGGCAACGCCTCGATCGCGCCCTACTGGCAGTTCGCTGCCCGCTCCGAAGACGAGACGCCGCGCCAGATCGCCGTACACAGCCGCCTGCATCTCAACAACGGCGAGAGCATGCGCGACGCGGCGATCGCCGGGCTGGGCATCGCGGTGGTGCCGCTATTCATCGCGGCGCCCGCGCTTCGCGCCGGCAAGCTGCTCGAGCTCCTACCCGACTCGCCACCGACCAGCGACACGATCTACGCGGTCTACCCGCAGACCCGCTACGTCAGCCGCAGCGTGCGCGCGCTGATCGAGCTGCTGGTCAGCGCGTTCGGGCAGCACGCGCCGTGGGAAGCGGCTGACCAGCGTCGGGCGGGACCTCGACGCGGCGCCACGCGCGTAGCCGTGGCTCGGTCACGCTAGCGACCTCGGCCCCTGGGCAAAACCAAGCTCGACGCGAGGATGACCAACGCTGCCGTCGACAAGCGGGGGCTGCCGAGCTGCAGCTCGACTCGCAGAAGCTACCGGGGCGTAGCTCGGTAAACATCTGCGATCGCGAAGTGATCGTCGCCGCCGAGCTTTGGCCGAGCGATCCGGCCTCGCGGGCGGCGGCTGCAAATTTGCGGCGGCGCGAGCACGCCGGCGTGCTTGCCTCAAAGTTTCCGCCGGTTTGCCAGATCGCTCGACGGCCCGAATTGCCCTCCGAATCAGCACCCGGAAAAGACGTGTGGACAAGGGCTGACGTCCAGCGTTGTCTCGCACGGGGCGAGGCTGGTTCGCTTCGTTCGGGCTTGCTTCTCTGCGCTCGCTGAATAACCGTCAGCATTCATGACCGAGCGCAGGCGGCGGCGCGATTTATTGTGGTTCGGAATCGGGTCGAGCGTTACCTCGCTGGTCGCCTTCGCGTGCTCTTCGGGCGATCCTTTCACTGCGAACGGCGATGGCGGCGCGGCGGGCTCAGCCAGCGACAGCGGTGGCAGCACGATTGGCGCCAGCGGCACGCGCGGCGGCGGCGGCACGAGTGGCGCCAGCGCCACGGCCAGCGGCGGCGCAGGGGCTGACGGTGGTGCTGGGCTCGCGAGCCAGTCCGGCTCAGGCGGCGAAAACGAATCGGCCGGCGCTCCGTCTGCGCCGGAGGGCGGCGCGGGCGGCGACGGGTCGAGCACGTGCGCGGTGGGCTACGCGCACTGCAGCGCCAACCCGGCGGACGCTTGTGAGACCGCGCTCAACACCACGAGCGACTGCGGTAAGTGCGGCAACGCTTGTACGGCAGTGAAGGCACCGTTTTGTGTCCGCTTCGGCGTCGAGCACTCTTGCTCCAACCCCGCCTCGGCGTTGGTCGGTCAGCGGCTCGAGCTGCCCTGCATCGCCGCCACGCTCCCGTCGCAGCTCTGTGAAAGTGTGGCCGTGCGCGCCAGCAACTGCCCGGTCGGAGGCAAGGTCGTCAGCAAGAAGTACACGATGGGCGGAGAAGCCGGTGTCACTTACAACGTCACGCTACGCATTCGTGGCGTACTCGAGCCCAAGACCTACGCCGGTGGGATGACGGGCACCGACCACTTCTACGTGGGCGGCGCGCCAACCATCTCGAACTACAACACCTACCGTCTGGTGGTCTCGGCGCCGGCCCAGACGTATTACCTCAACTACGACAACGCGAAGGGCGAAGCTTACGAGGTCTTCCCGCTCGATCACAGCAAGGTGATTCCGATGACCGGCGGCGCCAGCCTCACCTTGGAGGTGGTTGATCCCGATTGTGCGATGGTCAAGAACTGCAAGAGCTTCGACGGCGCCTGTGATCCCTACGTGGTCGCCAACGTGCCGCCCGCGCCGGCGGGATTCAACGGACAATTCGTGCACGTCGACGTCGTGAACGTGGCGAATGCGAATTGAGCGCGTACGCGCAAGCAAGAGTCACTTGAGCCGGACGGGGCCGCCCGCGACCTTCAGCCGGAACAGCCTGTAAGGCTTCTGACGAAGGTCGATGCCGTCGTCTTCCATGGCCACGAAATCTCACCAGGGCAGCGGGTTTTCCAGGTGGAAGAAGCCACCGTTTGGACCGTCCTTGCCGATCGTCGCGAGCCTCGCGCTCGTCTTGCCACTACCCGCGATCTCGTCGGTTGCATGGGGGCCGCCGAGCTCCGTCCTCACCCAGCCAGGGTGCGCCGAGTTGACCTTGATCGGCGTTCCGCTCAGTGCGTCGGCGAGGTGAACCGTGAACGCATTGAGCGCCGCTTTGGATGCGTTGTATGCGAAGGCCTTGGCCGGCCCGATCGGAGAATTGTGAGCCGAATGCAGAGTGAGCGATCCCAAAATGCTCGACATGTTGACGATGCGGCCTGCCTCGGCCTTCTCGAGCAACGGCAAGAGGGTCCGGGTCAAGCGGATCACCGCGAAAAGGTTGACGGCGAAGGTGTCCTCGATCGTGCCCTCGTCGACGCTGAGCACAGACTTCCCTATGAGGACCTCTTGCAACACTCCGGCGTTATTCACTAGAACGTCGAGCTTGCCGTATTGCTGGGACAGGTGCTGGAAGACGGCACGGTCCGTCTCTGGCCGCCTCGCGTCGTAGGCGATCGCTTCGACGTCGATGCCTTCCGCACGCAGAGCGGCGACCGCCTTCTCGGCCTTGGCCACGTCGCGCACGGCGATCACGACCCTGTAGTCGCGCGCCCCCAGCTCGCGCGCCGTCTCGTACCCGATGCCACGATTGCCGCCGGTGATTAGCACGACCTTCTTTGCGTTCATGTTCTTCTCCTCGAGGCCGCTTCCGCGCGGCCTGTTATGTACCATACAGTACATAACAGGCCGCGCCGTCCCGTCAATGCATTTTCTACCGATCGGTATATAATTGTTCGACCATGGCTCGACCTCGCGCTTTTGACCTCGACCTCGCCACCGAGCGCGCCCTAGCTGTCTTTTGGAGAAAGGGGTACGAGGGCACGACGCTCGACGACCTCACGGAGGCCATGGGCATCAATCGCCCGAGCCTTTACGCCGCCTTCGGCAACAAGGAAGGCGCTTTCTTCCGAGCGCTCGAGCGTTACGTCGAAGGCCCGGCCGCTGGCGTCACCGCCGCGCTCCAAGCCAAAACCGCGCGTGAGGTCGTACGCCGCATCTTGTGCTTTTACGCCGATGCTGCCGGGCGCACGGAGAACCCGCGCGGCTGCCTCCTGGTTCAAGGCGCGCTCGCGTGCAGCGATAACAGTCGGTCAATCCGCGCTGCGCTGACCGAGAAGCGTCACTTTGCCGAGGCGGCCCTCGTCGAGCGTCTCGAGCGCGCGAAGCTCGAGGGCGATCTGAGCATCGAAGGTCAGCCGGCGGACCTAGCGCGCTACGTCTGGACCCTGTGCCACGGCATGGCCGTTCAAGCCACGGGCGGCGCGACCCGCGAGCAGCTCCGACGGGTTGTACAACTGGCGATGCGCGTCTGGCCAAAGTGACGAAGCGCTGCTCAGTGCCGCGATAACCAGATTGATGCTGTAGCGGGGCAACCATCAAATCGGGCGCGCAACGGCGCTCTTTCTCGCGAGCCATGGAATGCGCGTGTTCGCGGGCGTCCGTCAGCAGAAGGATGACGACGCCCTTCGCGAGCAGAGCGGCGGCGGCGTGATGCCGATCGCAATCGACGTGGTCGCAAACCTTTCTGGGCGCTCAAAGCAACATGCTTTCCATTGGCGCGAGGGTGTGCTCCATGCGACGTCGTTGCTCTCGGCTGTGCGCTGCTCTGGCTGCGCGTCTGAGCCTAATCCTCGCAGCTCTGCGTTAACTTGATCAGCATCAACACGATGCGCACGAGCACCGTCGGGCGCGGGTACGGGCACGTTTACGGCGAGACCAGCAATCCAGGGACGCTCCCTAGCTCGGCGATCGGCGGTCGGCGGCTGCACGGCCCGCATCGCCGATGGGTCTTTCGGCTGTCATGCTGTCAACCTCCGCGACCCTTTCGAGCAGGTTGGTGCTGGAATACGCGAGCAACGCTTTGGCTGTACCCGAAGCGGGCGGGTAGATAAGTTGCGTGTTGACCTTCTGCTTCACCGCTTTGCCTTCCCGGCCGGTCTTCTCGACGTGCCGCTCCCAGCCGCCGGTAATGACCGCACCGGAGCGACCGAGGTCCAGGCAAGTCACGTAACGCAATTGCGTGTAAGGCATGAGCGGAAGCCCGAGTAGGTCGCGCGCTGCGTTCTCGCCAGCGACGCGGCCAAGCTGCCCTGCGTGCTGGCAGGATTGCAACGTCGGATGGCCGTCACCGGTATCGGCAACCGCAGCGTCGCCAGCCACGAAAACCTCCGGGGCAGAGGGCGCTCGAAGCGCACTATCGACCACGACCCGGCCGAGCGCATCCCGCTCGCCGGGGACCTCCGAGGCGAAAGGCGAGGCGACCATCCCGGTCGCCAAGACCACGGCGTCAGCCGCCAGGACACTGCCGTCGTCAAAACGCACGTGGTCTGCGCCCAACGCCGCTACAGCGGCACCGAGGCGCAGCTCGACTCCAGCCGCCGTCATCGCCGCTTCGATCTCTGCCCGCGGTCCGGGCCCAAGTTGCTTCCCAACGGTCTCGCCTCGGTCGATGAGGACGACGCGCATGCGCTCGGCGACACCATCTGCGCCGTGCGCCCGCAGCCGGTCGCGCAGCTCGAGCACTAGCTCGATACCTGTAAAGCCGCCGCCTACGACGGCGACGGTTGGCTGCGCCGCGCTACGGGCGATCTCGGCAAGGCGTCGGTCGAAGGCGATCGCCTCTGCCAGAGTGTCGACCGAGAACGCCGCGTCGGCGCCTGGCACCGTGGGCCGACGCATGCGACTGCCGGTGGCGACGACCAAACGGTCATAGGCCAGACGGCCGCCGCCGGCGAGCGTCGCCGCTTTGGCGACAGTGTCGAGTCGAAGCGCCTCGCCGCGCACGAAGTTGACGCCGACTTCGCGCAGCAAAGGCCGCAAATCGACAACGAGGGTCTCGGGCTTCGCCTCGTAGAGCCGTGGCCGGACTTCGAGCACGGGCTCGCGCGACAACAGCGTCACGGTTGCCCGCTGACCTGCGACGCGCCGTGCCGCGAGAGCCGCCCAAAAACCCGCAAAGCCACCGCCGATGATCAGAATCTTGTCAGACATGATGTGCTCCTTTCGGTCGCAGCGGAGCGGCTGAGGCTACGGCGTCTTCGCGAACGGCAAAATCGTCTTCAAGTCTTCGTCGTTGAAACGCAGCATGCCACCGACGAAGTAGTCTCTGCGCGAGTTGCTCAAGATGTCTTCGACGCCGCCGAGCAGCCACAGGCGGTTGATGAATTCGTAGCCGAGACTGATGCGCCAGCGCGGCAGCACGACTTCACCGAAGCCGTAGAGATCTTGGCGGAGCTCGAAGCGCTTGTCGAAGAGCAACGTGTCGAGGCCGAGGCCGCCGGTGGATTCTTTGATGCCGAAGCGGCCCGTGAAAGGGCCGAAGCTTTGCGCGAATTGCAGCGAAAAGCGCAGCGAGTTCGTCGTCACCGTGCGCACTTCGCGGTAATGCGGCGGGTCGTTCGGGTTGGTCGTATCGACGTCGGTTTGCTCGAAGCGTGTCAAACCTTTGGGGTCGTTCACGATCTCGATCAGGTAGTATTTGTCTTCTTTGGGCTGCAGCCGAATCTCGACGTAGCTTTTGACGGTGCTGGCTAAGAACTGATAGTCGGTACGCAAGCTGACGATGGTCTGCAGGCGCGAGATGCCGCCCACGAAATCGCCGATATTTTCGACGGTGCCCTCGACCTCGTTGATGAGCTTCTCGTCCTTCGACAGCCGGCCCAACGTGCCCTCGCCGCGGTTGAGCCGACCCGTCACGTCGTCGACGTTCTTGAGCGCGCTCTCCAGATTTTGGCTGGCGCGGTCGACCCGCTCGACGATTTTGCGCACCTCGCCCTCGTTGCCCGCCTTGCCGGTCGGATCTTTGCTGACGAGCTCGCGCACTTCTTTCGTCGTTTCGCGCACGTTCTCCAAAATGGCTTGGATCTCCGGTGCGCTCTTGCTCGAGATTTGTTCGGTATTGAGGACGATCTCGTGAATCGCCTGGCGGTTCTCGCGCACGGTTTGGTTCAGCGCTTCGGTCACCTGCGCCAGGTTGCGCAGCGTGGACTGAATATCGGCCTTGCCCTGATCGCTACCGACAGACGAGGCGAGCGCCCTCGAGACTTCTTTCACGTCCTTGGCGATGTCGGACATCTGCCGCATCAGGTCGTCGGGCGTCTGCGCTTCGGTCACTACCCGGATCTCGTCGCCGTCGACGAGTCGCCTGCGCCCCTCGGTGCCGGGTGTGATCTTGAGCTGAAACTCGCCAAGCAGGCTGGACGCCACCTTGGCCGCCGCCGCGTCGTCGTACAGCGGCACGTCCTTGTGCATCGCGATGTCGATGCGCGCGACATCGTGGTCGAGCTTGACGCTCTTGATGCTTCCCACCGGAATGCCGGCGATGCGCACCTGCGACAGCTTGGCCAGGCCACTCGCATCTTTCATGCGCGTGAACACCACGTAGCTGCCGCTGTCTTCGCCGGACTTGGTAACGTACCGGTAGATGAACAGCCCTGCGCCCACCATCACGACAGCGAAGGCGCCGACCTTTGCGGCAGTGGTGAAGCGCGAAGCCAACCACGCGAGGGTAGACGCCATACCCGGGCAGTTCAACGGCCGCAGGACCAAATCATGCTACAAACGGTCCATGGGCCGATTCGGCTGCGTTGGCGTCGCGAGCCGGAGCTGGTCGCGAGCGATGCCCGCGCTGCTTTGCCTCGCGTGCGGCTCGAACGCGCTGCCGCCGGTCGCACCCGACCCCAAGGGCACGACGCACGCGCAAACCACGGCTGGCAGCGCTAGCGACGGCGGAGAGATGTTCGCTTTTCCCGAGGCGACCGCCTCGCCACGCAACGTCGCGGGGGTGCCGAGCACGCTCACCCCCTTCTTCGATCAATGCCGGCTCGGCGACGCGGCGCTGTCGCGCGTGGCCGAACGCTTCGCGCGCCGCCGAAGCGAGGGCAGCGCGCCGCTCGACGTCTCCGAGATCAGCTTCGCGCTACGCGCCGAAGGCTCACCCTACGTGTGGCCACGCACCTGGACGCTCGAAGGCGGCGACCTGTCGAGCCCCACGGCCGTCGAGCGCATGCGCGACTGGCTCGATAGCTGGGGCGACGGCGGAGAGCGCCGCTGCGGCCTAGCCCTCACCACCGCACGGCAGCGCAGCGTGCTAGCGGCGGTGGCGGTCGACGTGCTGGCCGATCTCGAGCCGATCCCGGTGCGGGTGCGCCTGGGCAACTGGGTCGACGTGAACGCCACGCTGCTCGTCCCCACCAGCGACGCAAAGCTGGTCGTGCTCGGTCCGAGCGGCGCCCCCTACACGGTGCCGACCAGCTTCGACGGCCAGAAAGCGCGCGCACGCTTTCACGCGGACAGGCCCGGTGCGTTCTTGATCCAGCTGCTGGCGAGCGTCGCTGGCGGGCCACGCCCGGTGCTCGAAGCCAGCGTTTACGCCGACGTGGGACCGCCCACCTCGTTCTTCGGCGAAGCCGCGCCCGGCGAGCCCGCTCAGCCGCTCGCGGCCGGCGCCGACCAGGCCGGCGCGCTTCTTTCGATGGTGAACCAGGCCCGCGCCACCGAGCAGAGCCCCGCTCTCGTACGCGATGGCGCACTCGACGAGATCGCGGCGCGCCATGCCGACGCCATGCTCAAGCTCAGGCGCATCGCGCACGACGCCGGCGACGGCGATCCGCAAAGCCGGGTTCAGCAAAGCGGCCTCAGCGTGCTCGCGGCCGGCGAAAACGTGGCTCACGCGCTCGACATCACCCGCGCCCACCGCGCGCTCTGGGCGAGCCCGTCGCACCGCGAAAACCTGCTTCAGCCCCGTTTCGATAGAATTGGAATCGGTGTTGCCGTAGATCCGGACGGCTCGCTCTGGGTCTGCGAGGTCTTCGCCGACTTCCCCGATCAGCGCGCAGACCCCCGCTGACCCGTTGGCCGGTCGCTGCGCCGAAATCACCGCTTCTAATGCCGATTCGGGCAGGGTACTTTCCGTCGCCGTGCAGTCTCACAGGGAAAAAGCTCAGCGCGGTCTCGGTCGTCCCGGCATGGCACGTGGGGTAAGGACCCTGCTGGCGCTGGCCCTGGGCTCCGGCGCCGTGCTGTTGAGCAGCGGCCGGGCTCAGGCTCAGGCCAGCTATTTCCAACTCGATCGTGCGCAAATCTCCGGCGCGCCGGACGACGGCTTCATGGTCTGGCGCCCGGTTGGGTCGGACGAAAACCGCATCTTCGTCAACGGCGTCCTCGGCTACTCGCACAATCCACTGCGCAACGAGACCGTGACCGATGTGCCATCGGTCGAGCAGCGCATCGACAACCCTGTTCAGGGCCAGTTCATCACTTACCTGAGCGGCGGCGCCCAGCTACTCAAGCGGCTGACGGTGGGTATGACCCTGCCGCTCAACCTCCTGACGATCTACGGTAGCGATCCGCAGGGCCAGGGCGTGGGCGGCGGCGGCATCGGCGACACACCGGTCGCCATTGGAGATTTGCGTCTCGATCTGCGCGTGAAGACCTGGGAGACCGACAACCAGTGGCTGAAGTTCGGTCTCGGCGCCGCGCTATTCGCTCCGACGGGCAACGGTTCGGCGTTCGCGGGCGACGGCTACGCCAGCGGCTACTTGTACGCAGCCAGCGAGCTCGATTTTGGCAAGTTTTACCTGAGCGGCAACTTGGGCCCGCATTTCCGTCACGAAGGCAGCATCGGCGGCTCGAACGGTAGCCTGTATCTCGGGTCCGATCTGCGCTGGGCTTTCGGCGCCTACTTACCCTTGCGTGAAGGCAAGGTTCGCCTCGGCGGCGAGCTTTGGGGCACCACGGGCCTGACGAGCGTAAACGGTGAGAGCAAGTTCTTTCACGGCGCCAACACGGACCTCGAGTGGCTTGCGCAGGGCCGCTTCACGGTCGATCCTCGCGACCGCGTCTACGTACAGGTCGGCGCCGGAACGCGGCTCACGACCGGCTACGGCGCGCCCGACTTCCGCATTTTGGGCTCGATCGGCACGTACTGGAACCTGCTCGATTTCCAGAGCAAGTCGCCGGTGCACCGCTACCACGGCTCGTCGGACGTCGATATGTACGACCGCGACACCGACGGCGACGGCTATCCGGATTCCGTCGACGGCTGCCCGACGGAGAAAGAAGACGGCAAGCCCCCGCAGCCGACCGACGGCTGCCCTGGCAGCTCCGATCGCGACCACGACGGCATCCTCGACGTCGACGATCAATGCCCTGACAAGGCCGAAGACAAAGACGGCATCCAAGACGAAGACGGCTGCCCCGAAGACGACGCCGACAACGACGGCATTCCGGACGTGCAGGACAAGTGCCCCACCGAGCCTGGCAAGCGCTCGAACATAGCCGAGAAGTTCGGCTGCCCCAGCTTGATCGAGATGGGCAGCGACGGCAGCGTGCAGCTGCTCAAGCCGATCGAGTTCGAGACCGGACGCGCCACCATCAAACCGATAAGCTTCCCCATTCTCGACGACGTGCTCGATTTGATGAAGAGCCGGCCGTCGATCAAGATCGGCGTTTACGGTCACACCGACAGCAAGGGCGTGCCCGCCAACAACCTCAGTCTGAGCCGCGACCGCGCAGCGGCGGTGCGCAACTACCTGCTAGGCAAAGGCGTCGCCGCGAGCCGCCTCGAGTCCCAAGGCTTCGGCCAAACCAAGCCCATCGCACCCAACGACACCGAAGACGGCCGCTCCAAGAACCGCCGCGTCGAATTCAAAATCCTCAGCGGCGCCGACTAGTCGGCTGGGCTGCCGCGTTGCAGCCCAACTCGCAGAAGCTCACGTGGCGACCCTTGGCCAATCTGCGCGGGGCGCGATCGATGCAACAGGAAGGCGCGAAGACGCGAAGGTTGGTTGGCCCCAAGTTGGCGACACAATGCGTTGCCCTAGACGAATCCGTACATGGGGACGCAATCGCTCACGCACCTCGGCGCCCACCGCTCCACC
>Ga0307508_10003495_pt1 | contig 15844 bp, 15 predicted proteins | sample 9_EM_MG_FD_203089 | JGI IMG/M metagenome (GOLD analysis project Ga0307508, IMG submission 203089) | Populus trichocarpa ectomycorrhiza microbial communities from riparian zone in the Pacific Northwest, United States - 9_EM | ecosystem: Host-associated > Plants > Roots > Unclassified | place...
CCGTTCGCCATCATCACAGGACAAAGCGTGGAACGCACGGGTCATTATCTTATCCAAAACTACATAGCCTGGGCTCTTGTTATGATAGGCTACGGAACCTTGAGCCTACTCACCGCAACATCAACTATAGCCATGACGCAAGGCTTGCAAGTCCTCGGTGCGGCGGGTCTTGGCATATTGCAAGATGCACCAATTTTCGGAGTGCTTGCACCGTTAGCGGTAGACGATAATGCCTTGGCACTTGCGCTTCTGGCGTATATAAGATCATTCGGACAGTAAGTGGCAATTTATTGCGTGTTTCCCATCAGTGAAACCCGCGGTTGATGGGGCAATCCGTTAATTGCGTACTGCAGAACGTTCGGCATAACGGTGGGGACCACCATTCTTCAAAATGGCCTGAAATCACATCTTCCCGCTTCCTTCTTGGCGCAATTCCCACAAGGAGTAGAAATTTCTTACTCCGTCATCCCATTCATTAAGAAACTGCCAGAACCACTACGTTCACAAGTTCAAGCTGCTTTCGCAAAAAGTATCTCGAATATTTGGATCGCTGTTGTGATTATTGGTGGTATGGGCATCATTGCGACACTCCCTATGAAGCAGATGAAGCTTCACACGGATTTGGATGAAAGGTGGGGTTTCGGGACGGGTGAAACCAGCCTTGAAAAAACATTGGAAGCAGGGACGGTTCGTGCTGCGTTGGACATGGAAGGTAAAGGGGAGAAGGAATCCGGAGAGGAACATTCCAAGTAGGTCCGGGGCTCGAGTCCAACCGTTTCGCCCTATGCAAATGTAAGGCCATCGTGCGGCACTCACCTTGTCCACGTGTAAAGTCGCTGTTATTGCGCTGGGGGGACTATCTAAGAAACCCTTCCCCGTATTTATAAAGGGGGCGGCACCGACCGGCGGTAGCGTCAACAAAATTGAACACGTCAACACGGGACCGTGGGAGGACAGCGGAGTAATTCCCACGACACCTCAATATGGTTCATAATTCGGGGACTTCCAATCCCAAAATCTAATCGCAGATTTTCTGTCACACATTCTACTTCCAATCACCAGTTTTCTGGGGAATTACAGTAACACCTATAGATGCTCATATGTCGCGCTTTTCATCAAATATTTCGCGACTTTTGAGTTAATCGTTGGGGATAGGTGTCAGACAGGAAGTTGGCCCAGAGTAATGTACATACGGAGTCCGTGAATTACCGGGCCAAGTATGGTAGTATGGATACATAGGGCGAACAGTCTACAAAGGATCATACAATGAAATCCATCAATCGCTGGCGTAATCATCATCACTCCAGTCTTGCTTCTTCTTCTTTTTTGCTGGAGTGGGCTGTGTGTACGATGCGTTCGATTGCCATTGATCATAGTTAGAATTCCCGATTCCAGGGAGATCATTCCCGTTCGTCTGCCGCGCGTACTCGGCTTCGAATGCTTTCTGCAGCTCGTTCGCGTCATTGACAACCCAAGAACCCTCCTGATTGTACTGGCGGGCATTGTTGAACATGAGTCGCCACTCTTCCGCGTATTGTGGCATGGTTTTATAGTGTGACGTCCCGCTACGTTTCCTGATTATGGACATGGCAATAGGTTGTAGGATTTGGGTGTAATAATCCGGGTATTCCTATTGTGAAAGGCGTAAGGAAATCACGAGAAGTAGATTAAACCCGATAACCGGGTAATTCAGAGGGCTCACCTTACGGTTCGGAAGTTCCCTGAAGAGCTCGCATCGTGAACGGCCGTCCTCCGCCACACAGGATTGAACAGCCTTGTAGATTTCCTGGAATGCCTTCTTCATGCGCTCGCGTATGTGGGGAGGAAGTGTGTCCCCCTTGGCGGGCGCAGTCTTTCGTCGCTTCGACTCAGGAATGTCGTCGTCGTCATCAAGTGATGGCGATGGGCTGGGCTGTTTGGATGCTGCACCACGTTTTCGTTTAAGACCTGGAGATGTCGCCCTTGGCCGTCCGCGTCCGCGCTTCACTGGTGGCTTCTTCGATGACCCGTTTGTATTTCCCCACTCATCGTCCTCCGGCGGCTCTTCTATCTCGGGGGAGGATTCGATGCGGTTCTGCACGCGACCTTTCGCACGAGACTTGCGCTCGGTTGGCTCTTCATACCCTTCTTCGAGGGCTTCCGCCCACTGATCATCTGTCAAGCCGTCAGTGTACTTGACAGCTGTCCGTGCACGCGCCCCACGGCCAACATAAAGATTCTCGAGGTCTTCGTCGACTTTGATAGGCTCATCGCGCTGGTAAATTTCAGGCAACTCCTCCAAAGTCATGAGGCGAGGCGGCACAGGGCCCGAGTTGCCAGCCGCACGCCACTCGCGCTCTTCACGATAGGCACGCTCTTCATCCATACGACGGAATATCTCCGTTTCCTCCTCAGAGCGCGACACAATCGCATTGATCTCCTCGTCATTCATGCTTGCGGACTCCTCGGTGTCTTCACTTTGGTCGCCTTCAAGAAGGGAGCGCTGGACGTCATACGATAAGCGGGAATTTGGTTGCAATATAGATCTCATGCGCGACCCACCAAGTATTCCTCCTGCTCCTCGGCGGTGGACTTGTTATCGAATCGGCCCGCCTGGATGACTTTGCCGTCCATATCAAGTTTGGATTTAGCTCGTGAAAGCATCACTTCTTCGATGCTGCGCTCTGTCACGAAACGAAGAATTCGCACATCCTTCTTCTGTCCAATACGATGGGCGCGGTCCTGGGCCTGGAGATCTGCGTGTGGATTCCAGTCGCTGTCGTAGCTTTTTTGATAGGATGCGGGTTTAGATATTCGCTGTGGGATGTTGAGACAACGTTAGAACTCACATAATGACGGTATCGGCTGTCTGCAAATTGAGACCTAGACCGCCCGCGCGAGTGGAAAGCATGAATAGGTGCACGTCTGTACTTGGATCATTGAATTGGACCAGAAGCTTTGTACGCTCCTCAGGTTTAGTCGACCCGTCGAGACGGAAGTGTCTGAAGCCTCGGTAGTTGAAGTAGTCAGCCACGATGTCCATAATATGCGTCATTTGGAAGAAAATTAGCACCTGAAGATGATTAAGCTGATGTGAGAAAGTGCCAAACTGAGGGAATCGCGAACGTACTCGATGTCCGGTGGCAAAGAGTTTCGGAAGCAGCTGATCAAGCAGGGCGACCTTGCCCGCCGAGCGGATGATGGAGTCGTTCAACTTGCCGGAAGGATTAATGCGGTCCTCAATCTTGTCAAACACGAAAGGATGTTGACAGATTTTTCGGAATTGCATGATTGTATTGTTGAGGCCCTTGATGCCGATCTGTCTCCTGCGGGTTTATACGAATAAGTGAGCACATTTTCACGGAACAGGGCGAAGGCACGTACCCCTTCACCTCATCGTCGAACAACATGCCATGCTTCTTCATCTGCTGATAGAGCTGGGACTGCAGTGCACTCATCTTGCATTTAACGACTTTCTCGACCTTGTCCGGCAGCTCACTCTCTACGTCTTTCTTCAGACGGCGCAGCAAGAAGGGACGAAGCACTTTATGCAGGCGGCGAATAACGAGCAAGGTCTCTTCTTCATTGAGCTCCAACTTATCGCCTGTGCCAGTGTTTGCGAATGGAGTATTGAACCACTCCTCGAAACTGGTGACCGAATTGAAGATTTTCGGTAGAACGAAGTTGAGCAGCGACCATAGCTCTGGCAGGTTATTTTGGAGGGGTGTACCAGTGAGGATTAGACGATAACGAGTGTAGTAGAATTGGGTAAGCGTCTGCGAGAGCTTGCTTTGTGTATTCTTCATGCGATGACCCTCGTCAATGATCATATGTAGCCATCTGATCTTCGATAGCACGGCCTTCTCACGGATGATATACTCGAAGGTAGTGATGAGAACTTGGAAGCCTCCCACACGAATCTGGGGTTGAAGTTGTCTCCGAAGTGCTGGAGATCCATTATACACAATTACGGAAACGCCGGGTGCCCACTTCTTGAATTCGTGGGTCCAGTTAGTCAGAGTCGAGAGGGGGACGATGATCAGGAAAGGACCAGGCTCGCGCTTGATTTCCAGAAGGAAACAAACGAGCGAGATGGTTTGAATTGTCTTGCCGAGACCCTGAAATAACAAACGTGAGTCATGGCACGGGCAAAAAGCGGGAAGTTGAGATACCATTTCATCTGCGAGAATCCCATTGAGGTGATTGTTGTACAAGCTAACCATCCATTGAAGGCCTTTGAGTTGGTACTCCTTCAATGTACCACCTACTAATAGACGAGGTTGTGTTGTGACCTTCTCCACGGCGCGATGAGCCACGCTGTAATAGTCGATTTTGTCTTTCTTCTTGTCGCCCTCATCGTCGTCGACCATACGAGTTGCACCGAACGCCGTCTCATCCACAGTAGCATGTCCACCCCCCTTGCGGTGCACATCGCCTTGCTGTGCCATGACCGCTTGAGCTAATGAGTCAAGATACGAGTCAGTTTGTCTTAACAAATGCGTAATGCGAGTGTCCTTCGCCGTATCGATGAGCTTCATATATGCTTCTTCATCATCTGCCTTGAGTGCCTTGAGACGCTCCCTGGAAATCCGCTCGACGCGTTTCTGCTCTTCTTTCTCTGTGTCGACGTGGAACTTCAGTACAGCCCTCCCAAGCCTGGCGGCGCGGGCCTGCCTGGAGCGGCCCTCAGCGATGAGGTCCTCGCCGTGCTTGCAGATACCTTGTAAATAGTCAAGGTGCTTCTGCTTGGCCCGTTTTTCGCGGTCTTCACGCTGTCGCCTCTCAAGAGACTCGATGCTACGAGCATCCTTAAGTGTTGGCTTGCGAAGCCTGCGGAAGACCTTGCGATCAAGGGAGAGAGATGAGGTCTCTTGTAGGCGAGCAATGACGGACGATCGCAATGCGCGTTGCTTCTCGCGAAGGCGAAGCGCCTTGAGCTCCACAAGAGCTCGCAATTTCGCAGAAGACATAGGGGGATGTTCGGGGTCGTCGGCATTGGTTATGATAACTCGATCAATGGTATCGTCAGCCATAGTGCTTGGAAGATTGGAGAGCTCCTGAATGCGGTGCTCGACACGCGCGTCTATGAATCGTTGACGTTCGGCAACGATCTGATACGGATCCAACCCAGTTGGCATGAGGTTAGGAACGATGACCTTATGCGCACGACCTCCACGGATTGCGTCGATTAGTTCTGACTCCGCGGAAGCAAAGGCGTTGTAAGGATATATGGACGACGAAGTGTCCTTTTCAAGTAAGACACCATTAGGGACTACCAGGCCGGAATCAGTGGCATCCGATCCCTTTGTTGCGGTGCCAGACTCATCAGTTGGACGCTCGTCTTCCGCGGGTTGCGCACCAATCGCATGAGGATTACGGTCAACGTCAGTGGGGGAGTAAATAACATTCTGTACGTGAGGGGGTACGACTTGATTTCTAGCAATGTATTGAAGTGCTTGAATTTGGGCGCGGAGTATATTCATCTGAGTGGGAGTGACGGACACAGTTCTGGAGGCGGCCGATGCTGCACTGGCTGACTCGTTGTCCGCACCAGGGGGCCCACGACTAATATGCGAGTTATCCGTAGATGCTACGGGCGCTGCTGTGACAGAGGAAGGAACCTCATGTTAATATCACTGTTATGTGCCACAGGACAACTACGAACGTTGTGGGGGGTGTGAAGACTGTTTGGCCATTATCTTGAGGAAGCTGATAATCTGAGAAAGTTCGGTCGAGGTTTGCTCGGTGTAGCCTTGCTGTCTGAGGGTACTGGCGCGCTGGGATCGGCATTAGTGCTGAAGCATGGAGGACAAGCAAAGAGACGCACTGCCAGCAACTGCTGGAATTTCTCGCGGCCATTTGGATTGCCATTGAGCGTGGACGGGCCCACAGGCATTGGCGGAGGGTCAATGGAACCCACGGCCATACTGTTCAGCGTTGTCGAGGCAAGGTGCGTCCGCACAAGCGCAAGCGCGCACCAAAGCAAAGGTTGTCTAGATGATCCGGCAAACGCCGCCGCCGCATCCCAATTGTCGCAATACTTCGATGCACGCATAGTGCGTGGCTTTGTGGTCAAGGTAAGCTTGTTCTGCCTTTTAACGAAACCATTCGAACGCACTGAGTCGCGTCACAAAGTCAGACAGCGCGTCCAACTCGTAGATTCAGCAAGTTGGCTGTCGGCAATATGGCATCCACGGCATCAACAAGACCTCTACCACACAGGAACCTGGCGCGGTTGCAAATACCGCCCTCACCTAGCCCGACACTCGACAGCCGTGCTCAGCCTGTCACTCTTGACGGACAACCGCTTTTCATGGCGCAGACACCCGTCGCTTCCTTCCATCCTGGCGCGCTCCCGCTTGCCATGGGTGCTGTCCCACACCATGGAGCCACATCACAATTCCCCCCGCATATGCAGTCCATGCATCGCGCGCGGCCAAGCATGACTGTAGTTCCAGCGAATATGCCACTACCTGCTACCCCAGGTGTCGGGAGCATGCAGTTCAATAATGGCTTCCAATACTTTCCGCCAAATACCACGTCTGTATCGTCGCCGTTGCTAGCGCGTACGGGTCTTCACAGTCGTCGTTCGCACAGCGTCAGCCTAGGTGGACCACCGAAAGCGACGCTTGGCGGTCCCAAACGACAGGACTCGTCGAGTGTGGCCACTGCTGACGTGTCAGCAGCACCTTCCGCCTCTGGTGCGAATTTAGGTCCATCCAGTGACGCGATGAAACGGAAAATGAAAAAATGTGTTGTCAAGCTGCCTGTGGAGTCCAAGTCGTCTCAGAATGAATCCGTTGGTACATCTTCGCCGCTTTGGATCCGACGACCCCTCAAGCTATCCCTAAATGATATGCAAGGACCCGCTGGTATTCTGGAAGTATCCACCGCCGACGCTCACCCGGACTTGCTGCATCATGGGAAACATGCCCTTGGTTCACGAATTGACGTGTTTCTACCCAGAAAGGTCGATTTCCTCGCCTTCGTTTGCTTTTGCCTGTTCAGCAAAGCAAATTATAGCTAACTCAATTCATTTCCCCGTTTCTTGATCCAGGAATCATGGCAAGAATACAAGAATGCCATCATCGAAGAGAAACTTGCGAAGTTGGGTGTAGAGCCCGGTGTGCAGCAACAGTCGCCGGTTCCGTTTAATCTGGGCCACGCTCATGCTCGCGCTGCTTCTGTATGTGTTCGGAATCCTCACTTATGATCAGACCCTGATAAGCTTCCACTTATGTCAACCAACACACGTGTTGTCCTCGTGAGCATGTCCCTCCACTTCGCCGTGTTGCGTTTGCTATCGAGCAGATATCCTCATCAGCGGATCCAGCACTCCTGCATTTCAAGCTTAACAAGCTTCAGCAGTCTCAAACTGGATCCCCTCTTACCGCTTCTCCTCAAACCTCGCTCGATGAACTTTCTCAGCACTCACAGCAGCGCTCGTCAGCTGGCTCGCCATTCTCGCGACAGCGTCATATGCACTCGCTGTCACTTGCCGCTGCTCCGTTCTTCCCTGGTGTCGCGCCGTTCCTTTCCGCCACGGGCCATGCGCCTCCATTGCCACGTATGAGTCCATTCGGCGGCAGCGATAGTAGTAACCCAGACGCACCATTTGTACATGTGCACCTTCATCGCTCGCCGCTACCGCCATCGTCACTCCGTTCAGTGTCAGAGACGGAAGATGAGGAGGATAAAGAAGAGCAAAGCGATGAAAATGCACCACTGCCAATATTTGCTCCTCAGGCGACGGCACCGATCCGGGCTGGAGCATTCGACGGCATTGCGAGCAATGCCGGAGAAGTGCCAATCACGATCAAGGAAGAGAATCCTAACTTCGCCATAGGTTTTGGCCTTGATCAGGACGACGAAGAGGGTGTAAGTCATGCTTCATTTGGGCAGCAGCCCCTCGACCTGACTGAATTTGGTGGCCTTCCCGCGTCGTCTACCGGCGAAAAGATGGACGGGCTGGATGAAGTCGATCCTGACATTGACGACGGAGTCACTGAAGGCGCCTTCATCACACCGAGCCACAGCCGACAGGTTTCTCGCGCTATTGACGCCGCGATTAACCAACCTCCGCCGCGACAGAGGCATCAGCCGGGACTCAGTAACGCCAGCGTTCAGAGCGTGATGAGGATAGAAGAACTCCGTCCTCCAAACCCGCCTGATGCGAACAGTACTGGAATTGACGCAGGGGATGAGAATGCCGTCAAACGAGAGCGTGAGATGTCTGTGGTAACAGACGACTACGCCGGGGGTGATGAGAAGGAAAATATACCGCCTCCAGTTGTGCATGATGATCTCCGTTATGTCTGGCCACGCCCTGCTGCGAACGCAGATGTCGCCCATGAACGCCGTGCCAGTGCCGAGGACTGGACGAATCCGTCTACCCAGTCTCTGCGCCCGGTTGTCGATGGAGAAGTCTGGACAAATTCGGAAAATGACGAGGTTAGTGGCGAATACCTTGACGCACGGTCTGATGACGAGGTCAGCTTCTCTCGAAATTCACTATTTCTCCTGATTGACGCGGACCCTCAGTGGTCAAATCCCTCCGACGAGGAACGTGAACGGGAAGCTAGACGGCAACGTCGACAAAATGGTTCCATCCATCGTGTGTCGCATCCGGGGCCTTCTGCCTCCGTGGGCAGTGCTTTTGGTTTGAATAAGCCTGCTGTGCGTCAGCCTTCTGACGAAATCATCTCCAACCCAAGTGAGGAGGAGCGGGAGGATGGCCCGAGCCATTATTACTCTGCCGATGGGCCATCGACGTATTATTCGCCGAGATGGCAACCTGCAGATAGTATCCCTGGAAGTGGCGACCGATCTTCTCGTCCACTCCCGTTGGCACCATCCAATGCAACATCACCTACCCCGAATGCACCCGGTTCTCACAGTCGTTCAGCGAGTCTGGCTGGCCGTGAAAGGCTCAATCCACATGCAAAACCTTTCGTCTTTAATAGTGGCGGCGCTCCAGCGGGTGCTCCCAAACCCAATCTCAATGGGTCTCTATCACCGCGATCGGTGAATAGGTCATTTACGCCAAATCCCACTCATTTTCGCCAGGCATCTGTTGTCAAGCTGAATGCCGCCGCCGCCGAATTCAAACCATCTTTCTTGTCCAGCACCTCATTCAATTTCCGTCCCCCTCCAGGAATGCCATCCCTGACATTCCCCGAACCTGCTGCAGTTGCTCAAGCACGATCACCACGCCCTCTACCAGTTCCACCTCTTCCTCCCAGCCCGCCGCCCCGCCGAGCTTCGCAGGGTCGTGAGAAACGTCAGCGTCGTCTGTCCAGTCTCGATGCCGCAGACAAGTCCAGCACACACACCGATGGCGATACTGTGCCGCTTTTCGAATTCCCACCCGATTGGCCGACTACTACCGAAGAGCTTATAGCGCAGTCAAATGCCGAAGTAGCGCGCGAACCCATGCCCAGACGCAAGTCTATATTGAATCCTGCTGCTAAACCTTTCACCTTCAGCGGTGCCAATACACCCAACACACCTCATCAACTGGCCAACACTTCGTCATCCACACCTGCCACTGTGCCAGGCTCTGTGCGAAGCAAACGCTCAGCTGATGGTTTGGACGATGCTGAAGCTGATGATGACTCTCGTTTTGTCCCTCAGACTTCGCTTACGGACACACCAGGCACTCCCGTTCGATCACCCCAGGGCGCTTCGAAAGGGAGGAGGCCCTCCATTCCTGATTTCCGTCACCCGGTATCTACAAAGACGGTACCAGCCTCAGTATTCAAGGCTTTATCAAGTGCGGGCGCGGATAGTGCAACGCGTCTGACTGTCAAGTCGCGTCTCAGTTCACGCGAGAAACTCTTCGAAGGGCATGGTCACCATGGGTCCCTCGATGACATCAATGTCCCCCTCATCGCACGCCGCAGCACAAAATCGCTGCCTCTGCAGTCACACGAGCCCGGTAGTCCTTTTAGCAGTGTGGTCAATGATGTGTTTACTCAGTCCCCTGAAGTCAACCACTTGAATTTGTCGTTCAACCACGGTGGCCTCGATCAACAACAACATCATCGTCCCTCCACCAGCTCGTCTTCCGATCGTGTGGAATGGCGCAAGCCTTCCGCTGAGTTAGGTATTGACAGCGGCCTGCTCGATATACTGGAGGAGAAATTCGATGCTATACGCAGAGTATTGGACAGTAGAAGAACGGACCTCACACCTTCAGATATAAGATCTGCTCTGACTGATTTCATACCTGTCCTCAACACTCAGCTGCAAGCGCAACTCTCAGCGCATCGAGAGTTAGTCGCAGCAGACGATTCTATGACGGACGCCAAAGGCGAGCTCGATTACGAACACCTTCATTCAGTCATAGAAGCTGGACATCATGAGCTTCGAGCATCGCTTCAACGGGACATCGCAGAACTAGCCCAAACCCTAGAGCATCAAGCAAGCCCCCATTCCGTATATCCCCTTGTGCAAGAGATCCACAAGGATGTAGTCGGTGCCCTAAAGAGTACGGCGTCGATTATTCTCGATCACCTTGATTCGTCTGATGAAGCTGCACGCCGTCGACCCGCCGATGAGCGTCAGAAACTGCTTCAGGAGCTTCTGCACGTACTTATACCTCACATCAACACTCTCAAATCGGAGCCATTCGATATCGATCACGTCACGATGCGGGTGTCGGAGGCCGTGAAGCCCCATATAACCCAGTTGATAGACCTAGCCTCTGACAAAAAGGAGACCGCGGCTATCATCGTGGATCATCTTCTCCCAGTTTTATCGATACATTCCCCCCAGCCGAGGGACTCGGAAGAGTTGTATGGACAACTGGCAGCGGATCTGCGTTCTGCCGTCGCACAGATTGATGCGCACGCGTTGAAGGAAGCTGTCGCTGACTTAGTTATCGAGCGTTTAGATGCCCGACTGGCCAACCAAGACGATTTGAGCGAACACCTGGAGGAGCTCGCGAAGCGAATCTCAGTTTCCTTGGCTCCTTCTTTGGAACACTCAGAGAAACTCTCCGCCGCGCAAGATGGAGTGACTGCTCGTATCAACGATATACTTGGTCGACATCACACGATGCAATCGGAACAAACTGAACTACTTTCCAGACTATCCTCACTCCCCGATGCACTCACTGCGGCGAGCACAGCCATCGCGACGGCTCACACAGAGCTTGTTGCCAAAAGTCGTGCTCTTGCCGATATGCAAGATCTTCAAGAAGTCGTCAAAGCTCATGCTGAGGCGCAGATTGAGCTAGGTCAGGCGCGCTCCACGATACCCCAATTAATTGCCGAGAAGGATATCCTTAACAAGCGCGTAACGCAGCTTGAGTTGGAGGCGGAGGCAAAGCAAGCCGAAGTAGATCGCCTTCGCGCTTCAGTCTCTTCCCAGGATGCATTAGTCGCGGAATTAGAATTAGACGCCAAGGCTCTTGAGATCGAAAAGGCCAAGGCAGAAGTTGAAGGAAGGTGTCAAGTTCTCGAAGCCAACGTGGTCGCCAGGGAACAACAGATAGAGTCTCTGCAAAGCGACAAACAAACACTGCAAGCGGAGTCAGGGGCGCTGCAATCGAAGGTCTGTTACCAATGTATTCAAGCTTGCATTTCGTCACACCAACCTCAAATTCGCGGCTCGCCGCGCTCAACAACAGCTACAGGACTGTTTGGCCGCTATGGAACAAGCTAAACTGGATCTGGCGACGCAGCGCGATGAACTGGTGTCTCGAGAGGTGCATTGGAGCGCAATCCAGAACACCGCTGAACAGGTCAATAATCTTGTCAAGTTTTTCGAAGACAAGTCACGAAGCGAAGCCAATGATCTTGAGAACTTCCGCTATCGTGCGCACGTCCTGGAAGGCGAGCTGTCCGCCTTGCAGAAAGTATTAAATGAACGGGATAACAAGATTGCGGTCCTCACCAAAGCCTCGGCAGCTTCCAAGTCAACTATATTAAACGCCCAGCAGCGAGCTTCCGAATGGGAGAGGAAGGCGCTCGACCGCCAACACACGTTAGAGGAGTCTCGCCAGCAGTTGGAGGAGATCACGCAAGCTCGCCACTCTTCTGCCGAGAATGTTGAGAAGCTCACAGCCCAACTTACGCAGATGGAGGACAGCGAGCGTGCCACTTCGGTGTGTTATCAAGCAATTTGACTCCGGGTTCGCTCTTCCTGACCCGCGACTGTACAGGAACGCGAGATACAACTCAAAGAACAAGTCGCTACATTGGACTCTCAACTCCAAGCCGCGAAAGCGGAACTTGAGCAGGCTCGGATCGAATTTGCCGCGTCCTCAGCCGTCAGATCATATCCTACCCCACGATCTTCCCTCACTCGCTCCTCCAGCCGACCCACGAGCGTGCTTTCCAACCATCGATATCAACAACCCTCACCCGATGATGATGATGACGCCAAAACCGAGCGCGACGGGAATTCAGACAAAGAAGAAGGGGTTTGGGGCTCAATACACGCACCAAAACGCTTCCCGCCACGACCTGCGCCTGTGCCTTCAACCCCACGACCTGCGCATGCTCACATGTTACCCTTCCCACCGAGGTCCTTTGCGGCTCCACCGGGAGTCTCGCCTTCCCTAACCTCCGTGTCGCTCGCGCCGGCACAGGGCGAAGATGGCTGGTGGTCATAGTATTACCGCTTCCATTGATGTTAAGCTTCAACGTTCAACATCTGCCAAATTTTTCCCTGCTTATCTTCACGGCGAAACATACACTCCCGTTTCCCCTTCACAAAGTGGGACTTCTATCACACCATACATTAGCCATTCTCCACATCATTCTATCACCCATCCCTTTACTCATGATACCCATTGGATACTACTTAATGCACGATTCACGACTTTCATGGACCAATTTTAACGACCCCCCAAACTAAATACAATGTGGTGTGAATCATTGCCTGAGCGTTTGACTAGTAATGCAAACAGTGGTAATTAAGTGTATTACAAGGTTGCCCAGTGTAAGTATACAGGCACTGTACAGACAGCGAGGGTTTGGATGCTACTTGTCCTAACGAAAACCACTACGAACTTGCGCGGCGTGTACAATGGCTTGCAGGCTAGTCGCCATCAACGCACCAGTGTGAATACGACGTACGGAGAGATATGGTAACGCACATATCTAAGGACGCGCGCTACCTTCGGGCCAGATCCATTCCTGGACAGCGGTGATTTGTTCTTCTGTTGTTTCTGGCAATCTGTATCTCAGATCAGATTGGGTTCGACGAGCGAAGCGATCTTCAGTGCCAAAACTCACTGGAATTTGGCCTGCCATAATCCGTCACGCAATTCGAAGTACCGTGGGACCCATATTTCGCCCGATTCCTCACGTCGTTTTACGGCCACACGCTGTGCATCCTCCACAGCTGCCTTGGACTGTGTGGCGGCCTCCATATCATTCTTCCGAATTGCAGCGGTCAGCTTGCTCCATAACCTGCAAGAATACAAGATCGTCAGCCTTGCCGAACCCGGTAGTGTATTGGCGACAGCAATTATGATGGCACACCTGCGCGACTCATTGGGTTCCTGTTCTGATTCGGGAACCACAAGTTTCGTTGGCATGTTCTTGCCGTCTGTCGCAACATCAAATAGAGTCTCGGTTTTGCCGGTTTCCTAATTGCGGTGCAGCCGGCTGAGCACAATTGTCCGCGCAATATCGATTCCACGCGGATTCACCTTGCTCTTGTACGACATGCTCTGATTCCATGTACCGGTAACCTCCCCTATTTCATCGCGCCCCTTTTTGACTTTCCCAGCTATTGCGTTGTACGTCCCGGAGAACATGCCCTAAGTATAGTACCCCTTCAACGAACATATAGCGCTCAACGAGTAACTTTGGTGCGGAACCTTTGTCTTGAACAATACTTCGCAAGATAGATCTGTTGTCTCATTGGTAACAGCGCTCGTATCTCCAAGCTCGAATACCATGCTACCAAATAGTATACCTGGACATAGATGAAGTGGTTCGGAATTAGGCAGAGTTTGATGTAACTGAACTCCAGTCATTCCCACTCACCACGGGCGTACATGTTAGGCATGGTAATCACGTAGTCTGTGCGAACAAGGCGTGAAGCCAAGCTGAGAAAATGCTCACGACGCCACGATGACCAAAATGATACTTACTTCCATCTTCTTCCTTCCCCATAAGCTGCACCCTATTCACGCCTTCCATGATAGTCGACACGCTATTGCCAAGAAACCGGGACTTCGGTCTCAGTTCGCCGGCGATCAGCACCTTGTTTGCGGGTGTTAAATAGAAATAGGCAGATATTGGCGGATGATGGGAAACTGATGCAAGATTGTCAGGTTTATACGCGATGCACTGCAAAGTGGCGCACCTTGCTCCGCGACATAGAAGCCACTGGAGCCGTCCTGGTACTCGAAACGGCATCGGAATATTTCCCCGAGCACTGGGTTGTACCTGAATCCGATCGTCCAATGTCACCGCTAGGACTTGAAGCAAAGCGACACAAACGCACGGCTTTTTCACGCCCCTTGGCTTGTTGTGCCACCCAGACATGTAATATCGCAAGACCCTGAGAAATCTGACTTCCGCCTCCGGCTCGCTCTCGGCACTGCGAAGTTTTCGAATCAGAATGCGCACAAACGGGCTAGTGCGACGCGTCAAAACGCACCCAAAGATGAGATCGGGGTGGCTCATAAAGTTCGTTATCCGTTCGAGCATGCTTCGTGGCTCAAGCACGAATGTCGGAAATGTGACCTGTTGCGAGTCAAAGACGCGCGGCTGAGTGAGCCTTACATGTTTATGCAGCAATTAAGTGACGATCGACCTTAGATAAATCCATCCCAATCCTGGGGACAGATCAGGAAGAGATCATCAGAGACGATCGGCCATAAAGAACACGAATATGTAAAACCCACCGGAGCTGTGAGATGAGTGACATGATAATGGAACCTTCATTCTCGTCACTGGTTCGAGTAACGTCATTATTGGAGTTGAGATGCATGGTCATGGTTAAGGCGGCTGCTAAATAGGAGGGGGGTGAGGGCGGGCGAAACGCACAGGATCTCCGTTTCGGTCTCCTGGGCGCCTTGCGGGTCATCGCTACCAGCATTCGAAACGCCGCGTCTCCGATTTGGAGAGCCACCCCCAAGCTTGTTAAGTATTGAAGCCATTCCTCCACCCTTTCCCACTGAACCGAGGCTGGGTGATGCTGACGGTTTGCGGTTGAGCAGCGGCATTCGATGTCAACAAACATCAATAATAGGCGGTGCGCTCCCAGGTGTCCTTCAGTCGTGCACCCTTCAGTCGTGCACCGTATATTTAATGTCATTTCGCTTGGATTCCAGCCCATAAATTTTTGTGAGACTTTTCCTGAGTATAATTTCGTTGTCCGTTGCGCGGCCGCTGGAACGCGCAATGTGCACGTGAGACCCATGTGAAGCTGAGCAGGCTTTGAAATAATCGATATTCAGAGATTACCTCCGCATCACATGCTCGTCATTGCGGTCAAAGCTAACACCAAGACTCCTTAACCCTTCGCGGTCAGCGAGGAAGTGGCCACCCCTATCATCCATCCATTGAAGCGCTTTCGATGCCACATCCACAACGGTCTCCGGCATCCCAGCCAATTGAGCGACTTTAAGTCCGTGGCTTTCACGATTCACACCAGGGCGTAGTCGGTGCGAGTAAGTGAATTTCCCGTTCTGTTTGTCCAGGACGGAAAGTGAAAAGAACACCTAAGACCTGATTGAATGGGCGTACATCTAATTCGTCCAAGTCTGTGCAGTAGAATCCCACTTTGGGGTATGATGCGCTGGAGGACTCTGACTCCGAGAAGCCAAGCATATCGGCAACTTCATGGAAATGCGTAGCAAAGAGGGCTCGACATTTGCTGGCGTGATAGAGATGATGGA
>Ga0307508_10003496_pt1 | contig 15841 bp, 20 predicted proteins | sample 9_EM_MG_FD_203089 | JGI IMG/M metagenome (GOLD analysis project Ga0307508, IMG submission 203089) | Populus trichocarpa ectomycorrhiza microbial communities from riparian zone in the Pacific Northwest, United States - 9_EM | ecosystem: Host-associated > Plants > Roots > Unclassified | place...
AGATGGCTCCTTGCCTCCAAAGTACTCCTTGAGGAGTTGTTGAACCTTGGAGATACGAGTAGAACCACCAACCAGGACGACTTTGGCAATGGCCTCCTTCTTGACGTTGGCGTCCTTAAGAACCTGTTCGATGGGTTTCATAGTTTTCCTGAAAAGGTCCATGTTAAGTTCTTTGAACTTGGCACAAGTAAGTGTGTCGGAGAAGTCGTTGCCATCTTCGAAGCTCTTGATTTCAATGCAGGTGCTTTGCTGGCTTGAAAGGGTTTGTTTGGCTTTTCTGACGAAGTTACCATGCCAATGGGGGAACAGCTGCAACGGCAAAGTCCCATTCCCACTCCTCTCAACGCCAGCCCCAAACGCCTCCTCCCCTTCATCATCACTCCCCCCACCAACCACCTCATCCCCCTCTCTCCCCCATCCAACACCCCACGCAACCCCATTAACCATAGCGATCGTCCATCTCGTTTGAACATTCTTATCAAGGCGGCCATACAAGATCTGTTCGGCACCTCGACCAATATCAGGTGGGGGGGTGAAGTGGTGTTCTGGAATATAATTATTTCTCAGTATGAGTGTGTGAGGACGGGGGGAAAGAGAAAAAGGAAGGGTGCTACTTACCGCTTAAAATTTTCATCTGCAACCTAGGCTCAAACCTATCCGAGAATGGAAGCTCTCCAGCCAAAAGGGTGTAGAGAGGACACCAAGAGCCCAGATGTCTTGGCCTGGGTGGGGCTGGTAGTGGTTATGTTGGTGTTGTTGTGGTTTCTGGAATTTGCGTCTGAGGCGGTGGTGGAGTAGGAAGAGGAAGGCGGGAGGGTGTGGGAATGACTGAGACTGTGAGTGTATGAGGTTGTGGAGTTCCGGTGGAAACGGTTTAGGTGACTCAGGCGTGGGGATGTGAGTGACAATGCATGATGTATGTTGTATGATTGAGAAGCGAGTTCGTCGTCTGATCTTGATGTTGAGGAAGATGTTGAAGAGGGAGTGTTCGTGCCAGGCGAGGAACGCTGAGATTTGTCTACCCAGTCTTTTTCAAGATCCGGTTCAGAGAGCTCTTCAATGTCGCAAGGACGAGAACGAGAGACTGATTGAGACTGAGACCTAGAGACCGCAACGGATGCAGGGGAGGAGCGCTGATAGAAATTGGGAGAAATGGGCTTTGCTGTTCCAAAGTCGGCGATCTTGCAAAGGCCCATCTCATCGACGAGGATGTTCTCGAGCTTTATGTCTCTGTGGACGAGTCTTGCCTCTTCGTGGAGGTATTGTAAGCCTCTGACGACCTGCCTGAACATCATGCCTGTGTTATCCTGAAGCAGGGCAGGTGTTCCATCTCTCTTGAGGATGTCAAAGAGAGAGCCAACTGGGCAGTAGAGAGTGAAAAAGTAGAAGGCGGTTGAGGTGTGGTAGGCAGTGAAAAGCGGGAGAATGTGTTCGTGGCTTAGAGAAGCCCAGATGGACTCTTCATGCAAGAGAGCGCGACGGACTTTTGCAAGGTCTTTGTTGGATGGTTTGTGAGAAGAGAGGCATGAGATTGTGCGCGAGGTCGATTCGAGATGTTCAGAACACTATTCAATTTTCTGTGTGTCGTGAGGAGAGGCGCGTCGAGAAGCGCTAAACAAAGTGTCGTCGGGCAGGACAGTTGAATGGTTGGGTGCACTCTTTGGGACACTGGGCAGAAAGAGAATTAGAAGATGCAACCAAGGGAAATTTTCGGAAGGGGAACTTACAGTCGAGAAGCTGACCCATGAAGGCGTTATCCGATGGCCCTAGCGAGGATTTCAACTTTTCCATTGAATGCTGTAACAGTTTGTCAAAACCATACTCGTCGCAGTGAGGAACAAGGACACTCACCCAACGCAATAAATAAGGTTTTAGAAACTGAATCTCAACAGTACAAGTAGATTCCTTACAATCTTAAAGAGTACGTATATTAGCAACTTCTTCACTTGTAAAGAACCATTACTCACCGATACCTATAATCGTTCCATACTGAGGACGGGCGTCTTCAGCAGAGGACAAAGTACAAGTAGACATATATGTGCAAGGAAGAAGAACAGAAAACAGCGTAGTCATTTGCTTGCGTGCTGGACAGCGGGCGGCGGCTATATTTGATAGTGGTGGTTGTTGGTAAAAAGAGATGATTTGGCTGAGCGGGGTAGATCAAGATTACAATAATAGCTGACATGAGGATCTTGTCACAACATATGATCTGCACTTCACCCACCATGTTGCTCATGTCTCAGCTCCCTCCTTGCTTCTGCTCCCCAGATACAGAGCGTGCTGTTCAACAACTCCAGGAGGTTTATTTTACTGCACTCAACATGCTGATTGCAAAGGATTTTGAAGCCCACCGCCTTCATTTCTACATTGACGCGATTGCAAAGCAGGCGCTCCCACTTTTAGAAGTGCTTGAAGACCATGCAGAGTTTGAGAAGATACCCGCGAAGTGGTTTTATGACTCAGGAACAAAACTTAGCACCCTGCTGCTTGAGTTGCTCGAGGCTGAAAAGACGGCACTTGGACAGTAAGTCGTGAAGCAGTGTGCCTCTTACATTTCTTCTGACTTCCCATTCTAGGGAATCAACCCACATTCACATTCCGAAGGTCATTACTGCTGAACGCACAAATCAGAAAGGTCGACCAAGAAAGCGGATTGATGCTGAATTTCTCCGTGATGCCATGGGCGCTGGACGCAACATCACCCTTACACAGCTTGCAGCAAAGCTCAAGATCAGCCGTAATGTCCTTCGCCGAGAAATGAAGCTACTAGGGCTTGGTCCCGAAAAGTTTTCAAACATTTCCGCTCCTGAGCTTGATCAAATCATTGCGGCCTTTCAACAACAGCACAACTACAGAACAGGATCACAGTACATTATTGGACACATTAGAGACCACGGATTCCAGGTTCAGAGGTGCCGGATTCGTGCATCCATTAAACACATCGACTGCTTAGGACAGTCATTGCGGCGGGCGGCTCAACAAAAAGTTGTAAGAAGAACCTACACCGTTGCACGTCCAAATGCGCTCTGGCATATCGACGGTTACCATAAGCTCATTAAATGGGGCATAGTCATACACGGCGGCATTGATGGGTTTTCAAGGATGGTAAGATCAAGCTTCAGGGTGCCTACTGTGCATGCTGACTGTGTTGCAAAGGTCACAGGTCTTGAAGCAAGCAATAACAACAGGGCATCCACAGTCATGAGGATGTTTGTCAATGCATGCTTTGCCTATGGTCTACCTTCGCGGGTGAGAGGCGATTGAGGAGGAGAGAACAGGGATGTCACCATTCTGACGATTCTACTCCATGGGTTCCACCGTGCGAGCTTCATGTGGGGTTCATCAGTGCACAATTCAAGAATTGAGCGCCTGTGGGTAGAAGTTGGAACCCGGTTCACCTGCCGATGGCGTGCATTTTTTATGAGACTTGAAGCATACCACCACCTGGACCGCCACGACTCGCATCACCTGTGCCTTCTTCACAAGCTCTTTTTGGACAACATCAACCACGACTGCCATGAGTTCCAAAGAATCTGGAATGCCCACCCTTTGCCACGAAAAGGTCACAATCAGTCGCCAAACGTGAGCAACGCCTTTTTTCATGAAATTATGTCTTGATTTTTCATTTCCGCAGGACATTTGATTGCTTGGCCAACTAGAACATGGGGTGTATCAAAATAGCGAGCTCTCTCTTGCTGATCTGGAACGTTACTATGACATGGATAGAGGCTTTATCCAACAAAGCTCTACTCATCAGCAAGAAGGTGTTGTGGATGCTGATTATGAAGATGGTGATTGGATTGATGTTGAGGATGTCGGGGCTGCTGATGCTGAAGCTGACCCTTTTATTCATTCTGAACCTGTTGGTGTTCCCAACCAACAGAATCCGTTCATATCTGAGACTGAGCACCTTGCATTTACTGAAGCTTTGCAACAGCTGGAGACTTCCAAATACCTTCCACCAGGTTATGGTGTTCTTTCAACTGAGTGGATTGATGGAGTCTATCCAGCAATCCAGGCAATTCCAGGGAGAAAAAGAGGCTCCAATAGCCTTGAAATAGGCCTCCCTCACGAAATTTGGCAGCCCAGGTCTGAGCTGTGGGTGCGTGCATTATTTCTTATGCGACACATCCAAAGCTTGCGGAGGAACTAGCTGCCGGGAACGGATCACTTTTGTATCTTATTTATAAGAACATCTTGCCACGTCTTCTCTCCTTTCTTTTCTCATTCTCCTTCGTAATTTATATTCTTCTTATCATCCTGTCCTTTCCTTACTGCTTAATATTCACAACACCGAGTTTTATGCTGTCCAACCCATGAAAGAAGAAGGGAAAGCTGGCTTCCCGCAGCAATAAGCATTCAGATTGCTTACGACAGGCATCTCACTCAGTCACGAAGCCTTCTTTAGACTTTCGCCGCCGCTCCCGTCAACAGGCTGTAGCAGCCAGTGATGATGAGACTCTCTTGATGAGAAAGGATGCAGACATTGACCTCTGCGACTTGGATGACTCATCAGATGAAACTCCTCCTGTGTCAATCCTAGAGCCAGCTCCAACCAAAAAAGGTTCTAGGAAATCTATCACTACACCTTTGCGAAGTGGCAGCCATCAAGCTCTAAGTCTCGTTTTAGCAAGAAGCTTGACCTTGTTTCGGCAATCACCTGTGGTACATCCCCCACCCCTGGACAGTCCCATAGCTCAGATGCTGGTGGAGATTTGCAGCTTGAACTTGCTTGAAAGGAGGTCTTTCATGGATTGAAAAAGCACTCTTCAACCACTGCTTCGAAGAACCAGTCTCACACTGAGAGAGTCAGCAAGGGAAAGGGGCGGGTACGCTTTTGTAACCCCCATATTCAATTCTGTTCTTACTTCTTTCTAGCACATTTCCGTCACCTTCAAGGTGGCCGCTATTATTTTTATTACAAGTAGCATAGTCAAGGTTTGTGAGGTTTATATTGATTATCTAACAAAACTAACTACCCGTTTCAATTTGATAGGTCCCTCCAGCTTTGGAAGGCGAAGATGAATGTGGAGATGTGTCAGAGACCAATTTTGTTGAATCGGCTGTTGATGGTCAAGTCCCTGATGCCGCCACAATATGTTGTCTCATGCAGCAGAAGGTTGCCATTCAGGATTCTCATAATGGCTACATGTTAGATCGCGATTGGTCCTTTGAAGATGTGGTCTCCTTCCTTTGTAAACACTTTCCAGTTCTATTGGGCTATTTTGACAAGGGTTTCCATAGTGATGACATCCCACTCTCACCCTTCTTGATCATGTCCAGGTATTACAATGTTCTCACAGTTGTTCCAGGCATTGATAAGCCTACTGGTAACAACTTATATGACTTTAGTCAGAAGAATAAGACCAACTTTCAAAAGCATCAATTGTTCTTTGGTACATTTCTTAAGCTCAGCTGTCTTGATAGTACAAACCATTGAGTATTTCTCAGTCACATGCTTTGCGGTCCCTCGTGTGGTTCTTACCTCTTGGAGCAAGGGGAATTACATCATGGATATTCCAGCCCACATTTCTTCAACCAAGTTCCCTCATAACCATTCCACAAAGATTGAAAAAGCCTCGAGAAAAAATTCCAAGCGAAAACGATCTCCATCACCTGCTTCCCCATCTGATCCAGACTCAGATTCACCACCACATCATCGCCGTTTATGCCGATTTGAGCACAATTCACCTGCTGTTGATGGTGCTGATGTGTCGCAGTCACCAATCACAGTTGAGGACACTGGCAGTCACCAGGTCAACAACTCGGATGTGGAGATTGACTGGAAAGAAGGCAAACTATCCAATTTTTGGGCTGACATTCAGACATCTTTGGCACCCTCAACATCGACGCCTGTGGATCAGTCAAATGCGAGCGTTCAGGCTGCAGGTTCGGCAACACCTCGAGAGTTGACACCTGTCGTCGATGAACGTGACAATATGGATTTTAACAGCTCCTTTTCATACCTCAACCTTGAGGCCATTACAACACAGGCACAAGTTGTCTGGGCTGCAGACCGCAAATATACCCTGGACTAAGTAATCAGAATCTACTCTCATTCATTTCTTTATTCAATTTCGTAACTGAATATGGACGCCCATTCATGCAACATAAGACTTCATACTAGTATGCATATCTTTTCCTAGTCCCCTTTAATTTTGCTTCAGTCAACATACTTTCTTTGGCCCCATTCAAATGCATCTTGCAACGATGCATCCACACCATATAGAGCATTTTAATCATTTTGCATCATCTCGTTTCATAGATTCAACACATAGCATATTCACACACCCCTTGGATTGTCAAATCCCCATTGTAGCACATTTGCACACCTGTTACTAGTTCATTAATGAAAGCTGAGTTAGTATAGCACTGAAGTTCAAAAGGTTCAAAGAGTTTCGCAGGTCCAAAGAGTTTTCGCGGGTACAAAGAGTTTGGTTAATTTCGCGGGTCCATAGAGTTTCACATTTCACGGCTTGAAGTTTCACCTGTATGAACTTTTTCACAGTTCAAAGAGTTTCGTGGGTTCCCTAGTTGAAGTTTGGTGTTCAGTTCAGAAGTTTTGTAGTTTGGCTGAATTGTAGATGACAGAGTTTGCGCACACAATTTTTCGTGCAACCTCCTAAGTGTTTTCGCACCACTTACTCATTATACACTGATGGATTTATTAGCAATGCTCGAGTTTGCGCGCACAATTTTTTCACACAACCTCCTAAGTGTTTCGCACCACTTACTAATTATACACTGACGGATTTTATTAGCAATGCTCCAGTTATGGGTAAAAAAGCCTAAATTTTTCTCGCGGAGAGGAGTGTTTCCCTGCTTTATTAAATGACCAAACAGCCTGCCATATGTGGCACATACAGTGCCCAAAAACTCCGCAGGTCATCGACCATGGAACGGCAGAGTTTTTGAGAAGTCATGGCAGTTTAATGACATGTTTGTCAAGGGTCCCGCGGAAGCGGAACCGAGGTTCGGAGACAGTTTAATGACATGCCAGTCATCAGGGACAGTTTAACGACATGACGGTTGAGGGATCCCGTGGAAGCGGAACCGGAAGGACAGGGATGTGTAGGAAACCAGTCCCTCGGAAGGTTGGAAATGACCAGGTAGGCACAAGGCCTCGGAATGTTCAGGATGGGACTAGTAATGGCGTAGCCACTACCTTCCTCTTAAGAGGTAGTCCACGGAAGGAAAGGGTTTGGCCCGAGGTTGGCCCAAGGGCCCCAGGAGACGCCAATTTTTTCGGAAGGCGTTGGAAGAGGTGCAGAAGAGTGTGGAAGAGCGCGGAAGGCACTCGGAAGATCACGAGAGAGGCGGGAAAAATGCGGAAGACACTCAGAAGCATCGGAAAGCCAAGCGGAAGCGCAAGGCAGTCAAAAGAGTGGAAGGGGGCACTCCGGAAGAGTGCGGGTCGGAAGGCTCGGGGCGCGGATGAAGCGGGTCAGGTCGGGATCAGGTCGGACGAAAAGGGTAAGTTTGTTGTACCCACAAACTAAGGGTCAGGCATGACTGCAAGACTAGGTCCCAGCAGTCAACAAGGGTTTGGCCCGAGGGCTGGAACAGGATGGCGAGCCGTGCGGGAAGCGGGGCAAGCCTGACGTCAAGTGAATACTACCAGAAACAAGAGTTGTTTTGGATGCCTGGCACCAACGGGTGCCAAAATCGGTATCCGCAACAAATATCCAATGAGGAAACACAAAAGGGGTTTGACAGCTAAACTGCCATGGGGTGCCGGAATGAGTAAACGAAGCACGGCGGTCAGGAGAGGCTTGTCCAGTCATGCAATGTTCAATAAAGAACATGTCTGGTGGGCGGTGCTCATAAAAGGAAAAAGGGGGAACCCGAAGAGACAAGGAAAACAGAGTGGAGGAGGCAACCCACTAGTGGTAGCCATAATATACTGTAAAGTGCATGCCGAAGTACCGCGGGAAACAGTGCCGAAGCGTGGGAAAGCGGGCCAAAGTGATACCTCAGAGCGTTCTTGGGAGCCGGATACGCACAGGACAGAGGGCTTGGCTTCAGCCTGGAGGCTGCGCCCTCATGGGATGCCGATGCCCTATTTCGGATGGACAAGGCTGGGCCAAGGCCCAGCTGGGATGCACGAGAAACAGGACTAAAAGAGAAAGCAGGACAAGCTAAGGTTACTTGAGGATACTTGGGTTCAAATTACTTGAGGGTACTTGATATTATGGCTAGGGATCCTATCTACTACAGGGGACTATATATAGTAATAGACTAACAATAGTAAACTACTACAATGGGACAAGGATAGGACAATGAAGACAATGATAACAAGGAATAATGTGCCAAGGCACAATGGGACAATGAGATGCCTTTTGGGCCGAAACGGACCACGGGAATTTCGGATCATTACTCCGAGGCATGGGCTATTGTTCCGCAGCTCGGAGCGGAAGTGTGCAGAAGACATGGAAGGCAGTGGAAGTGAACCGGGAGCCGGTGGAAGCCAGTGGAAGCCGTGGAAGTTGTCGGGAAGCGGGTGGAAGACAGGGAAGGGGTCAGAAGGGGTGTGGGAGGGTTGGGAGAGGTCCGGGAGGTCCGGAAGAGGTCTGGAAGAGGTCCGGAAGAGGTCTGGAAGAGGTCCGGAAGAGGTCCGGAAGAGGTCCGGAAGGTTGTGGGAAAGTGCGGAAGAGGCGGGAAGGCACAGGAAGTAACAGTACATTACAAAGATGGACTTACCTTGTGCAGTAAATCTTTCCCAGGTTTTTTGAGATCCAAGAGATATGGCAATTGCATTACAAATCTACTGCCAGGCCAAGTGACTGGAGGTGTATGGTTGGTATATGCAAAACTGCCAAAAGAAGTTAGGTCGACAGTGCTTAGCCTCAGCTTAAGAACCACCCTTGTCAACAAGTATGTGGTGGTTGTTTTCATTTGAAGACAGTATTTCTGGTTTTGTACTGTAAGCAAAATAGAATAAAGGACAAAATTATATACTTTCAGTGGCAATTCCTCTATTGACCTTGAGAATGCTTTGCATTACATTGCCTGGCACACTTGGAAATGCTGGATGACTGACATGCAGAGGGTCCCGCTCTTGAACCCACAACAGTGCAGGATCAATGTTTGCTCAGTTAAACAACACTGGAGGGTGGTTGGTTTGTATTTCATCCCCCATGTTTTCCTCAGATGCAGAAGGGCTTGAAAATGACATGGAAACTGAGGTGTTACCAACACAGGTGGGGAATGTTGATGAACAATCCGATGTGCTGGAGATTCTAGTGTCGTTCTTGTGTAATTGTGACTATGAAGCAATTTCAGACACCATCCTTGGACGTACTGGCAATGGGCTTTGTTTTCACTGCCAATTTCTTCTCCTTATCACGTCTCCTTTGTGCTACTTTGCCTGCATTAATATGCTTTCTCTGTTTGCGCACTCTTAGAGATTGCTCCGTTAGCTGTTTTCCAGCCTCTTCCTAATGGGTTGCCTCCTTAAGCAATGCTCTAAGGTTATCCCTGGATTTATCAGAGTGTTTGGTACTCTCTCTGGGCACTTTTCCTGTTCTATTGTCTGGATTGCTAAAGAATGATTAAAAGAAAATGGTGTAGAATTGGTAGATTCAAGCACATCAGGGAAATGGGTCTCTTATGGGAGACAGTCAGGAAAGCAGAAGGATCCATTGAATACCTGAAAATTCAACCAAATATATTGAGAAACAACACTTGAGTATCCACCAAGTAACAGTGGTTTGTGGTTAATATCAAGAAGCTTTATTTTCTCATGGAGCAGGTGTGAATTAAAATAACTATTGAGCAGCTATTTCAGCACTTTGGGACAAATTCAATTGGTTCATATAAATTTGCTGATTATTTAGTGCATCATATTTACTGTATTTAAGCTAAAGAAATGTAATATGGGAGTGCGGAAAATGGTTTATATGGTCCACCCATGGTGGTATGCAAGATATATCAACAACAAGCTTTGCTTGCCCATGCCTTTGGTACGGGGGGCTAATGTTTCACTTAATTAATGTTTCACCTAAGCATATATTTTGGAGTCTTCCCCATATAATGTTCCACCTTGTTAATTTTCCAGTTTATTACATTGTATATAATATATTTGAGTAGAAAATCTAATTTAATAAAATTTCTGGATATACTACATTTTTAGTAACCCCATCTCCTAACTTTTCATCCCATATAACCTTGATATTCTCAACAGATCTGACCCTTGAAACAGCAACATAAAACTGTCCATGCGTAAAAACTGATGACTTCATATCAATTCCCACATAAGTAACCGATTGGCCTTGTGACTTGTTGATCGTCATTGCAAAGCAGAGTTTAAGTGGGAACTGTCTTCTTTCCAGTTTGAAAGGCACTTGAGTCTCTGCCAGGCAGACCCCTTTAGCTGGAAAGAGATTTCTGAGAACCATAACAGGACAGCCAACCTTCAAGCGCAACTTTGCCAGAGGAAAGCCAGAGCAGTTGATGCTGTTTAGGTACTTGGCAGGATACATGAGTTCACCCTCGTCAGGCCTGTCATTTGCAACAGTATCTTCACTAAAGAAGATGCACTCCTCACCAGAAAAACTGTTCAGCATAAGGGAGTTGAGATCATCCACGTCATCATTGCAGCTTAAAAGAATCATGCACTCTGAAATACTGGTGGAAAGGAGGCTGAAGCTGGGACAGGCCTGGGTAAATATGGCGGATGAGGACTTCAACAGTGTTCTCTTCCAATCTGAGATTTGGAGGGAGAATGATCTTGTCTGAGGGGTCTGTCTTTCCACATTCAGGCACATGTTCTGGTGAAGATGAAGAACCTGGAGAGAGGGCCAGATGTGGGATCTCTGAATACATGCCCCCACTATTTCAGCTCTGGAACCCTTCTCAATGACTGGGAGGATCTGCTGGAAGTCACCACTAAAGACAACCGAAAGACCACTGAAAAGAGCATCTGAATCCCGAATATCCTAGAAGGTCCTATTGACTGCCTCATGAATATGATGGTGCTGCATTGGAGCTTCATCCCAGATGACCAAATCAGCCTGGCGGATAAGATCTGCCAATTCAGAGTTCTTCTTGATGCTACAGAAAGAGGATTCATGGATCTTGATGGGAACCTTGAAGGTGGAGTGAACAGTGTGGCCTCCTTTGAGAAGAAGAGAGGCAATGCCAGAGGATGCGACACAAATGACGATCTTTACTTGACCACGGAGAGAGGGACAGAGAGTGTTGTATATGAAAGTCTTGCCTGTGCCACCTGGACCATGAAGAAAGAAGCACTGGCCAGACTTTGCCTGTACAGCCTGCATAGTGAGATCAAAGGCAGATCTCTGGTCGTGGTTGAGAAGAGGGATCCACTGCTCAGCCAACTGAGTCTGCTGCTCTGTATCATAGTCCTGTTCACGGGCAATCAACGGATTCTGAACTGCTGCAGCCCACTCCTGCTGGACCTGTGGCATGTCTGGCCAGAAGGCCAGAGACTTGTTATGCTGGGAAAGAAGAGTGCTAATAAGGAAAAGGCCATAGTCCCAAATATCCTTATCAGAGGGATTCTCTTGAATGTGTCCGTGCTGAAGGGCACACCTGAGATCATCACAGAGGCTGTGCTTATGGTCATCCCAAAGCTGTCTTGGACGTGTTGGAGAGCAGTCGATAAGGATGGTAACGAAAAGAACCCTGAGCTGATGTCCAGTGGCCATTAGGCCAGCCTCTGCCAGACACTGATGCCACTTGTTGTCATCAGCAAGAAGTCCCAATGTGATGCATGCCTCCTTGAAAGTGGGTTTGAGCTAATGGTTGACTGTGCAAAGAGCCTCAAAGGATGTAGAACCCTTGACTGCCGTGAGGAGAAGGCGGAGATAGAAACATTCTGAATCGCTGGCCTTGGAGGACACATAATACATGCGACCTATTGCGAAACCCTGCTTTCAAGGAGTCCACACTCTCTTTGGCTTTGAGTAGACGAATTGAGTGGGAAAGTCCTGATAGTAGAAGTTGCGGGCCTCCTCAAACTTCTGTTGGCCTTGAACCATGCAGTGAGAGTGGTGTCCTTTGTGGCAGCTTACTCAATGATCTCATTCATTGTCTCTGCGGCATCTTCATTCCAGGTGACATTTTGCATTCCAGGAAGATGGATATTGAGACGATAGACAGTTGGGGAAATGAAATGCATCTCATAGGCCATATTGCGCCAGAAGGCCTCATACTGGGCAACATAGCGGGCATCCAGGTACTGCTTGACCTCATCCAGACATGTGCGAAACTCCATAGTAGTGTGGTCATGGCCCTTGTAGATGTACTTGTAAATGTACTTGATGGCCTTGATGGATGCAACCCACTCGAGATTGATGTGACAGCAATATTTCCAGATGAGGTAAGGGCTGTAAGGCACTATCCAGCGATTGTCAACCTCCTTTCCATTGACCTCAAATGTTCTTCCTGTATCGCGATGATGAAGGACAGCATAAGAGTCCTCAGAAAGAGTAGTCTGATCTCGGAAAGGCTTTGGAAAGTTCTTGGAGCACTTCTTTGTCTCTTGATCCATGCAGGGGGCGGTTGTATTGTGAACACCACAGGGACTATGGACCATGAACTTCTTGACCAACTCGAAAAGCTCTGGCTGGGTGTCTGGATCAGGGAACTCTGCAGAGAGAAGGCTGTCTATGTCCTCAGGAGTGCGAAGTTTGCTTTCAGGTGAAAGATAACCAATGCCATGGGTAGAGGGAAGACCACGCTTCTGGAACTCATTGGAGTGGCTGATGCCTACACACTTTCCAAAACAGTCGTTCTTCATAATGTCATTCATAAGCTCCTCTTGCTTTGCATGGAAAACACGGCAGATGATATCTGGACAATCCTCTGGCTTCTGTCCTGGAAGCAAAGCAGCCTTGACCTCTGGCCAATGTGGATTTGCAGTCGTGGTGAGGAAGAAGTGTGCCCTGCTATTGAAATAACGGTTTACAGCAAGAGCATTCTGACAGATGGCCTGCATATGCCTTGTACAAGAGGAGGGAAGGATAATTCTTGTGCCAATCTGAGCGAGATCAAGCTGAGGGTTCTGCTCCACTGCACCCCTGAGATACGAATACTGCTCCATATGAAGCTTCTTTGGATTATTCCTGATATAGTTGAGGTGCTGCTGCTCACAAATGGCCCAGGAGTCCACCAAATATTCAAAAAAGAGCTTTCCAGAGAGGAAGATATGATTGGATTCATTTGTGTGTGGATGAAATCGATAGGCCAGAAATTTCCGCATGCTAATATGGTCATCTCCTGGCGATTGTAGGGGTGACGATCAGTGCCAGGATCATAGCGAAGACCGATTTTGCCATGTCTCTGGTCATCTCCATTGCTGATTTGTACAAAGTGACCCCATGGTGGTGGTGGTGTTGCATATCTTGATGATGGTCCTGTTCAGGCTGACATTGTGTGGATTGTCCATGCGATAAGTCAATGCATCATCAGGGTCATAGATGTAGAGTTGGGCATAGACTGGAGGCTGATTGGGAGCAGGAAGAAGGGAGCCAGCACGGTGTGAGAGAGAACCATGGACCTTGACGACATAGGGACCACCACCCTCTATGGGCAGCAGATCGCGGCCCACTGAGGTCATTGCAAGAGCGTCATTGTATTCCAGCATGGTGTGAGAGAGAACCATGGACCTTGAAGATGTAGGGACCACCCTCCATGGACAGCAGATCGCGGCCAACTGAGGTCATTGCAAGAGCATTATTGTATTTCCGGATGTTGGTGTGAAAGCCTTTGGCCCTCAGATCCTGACTTGTGAGAAGGGTATGCAACTCTGGTGGTGGGTGATCCAGAGTGGGTAGTCAAATCTTGCCACTGAGACAACGGTTTCCAAACTTGGGATTTCGAAGGGATGACCTGGTTAAACACTCTTCCTTCCAATGTAATGCATGGCAATATGGGCATTCCACATCCATTGGACCCATACTATGAACCAGCCAATTGGGAGAGAAAGGTGTGCGGGCAATTGAAAGGTTCTAAGGGACAGGTGGTAGAGGAGGAGGAGGAACTTGAGGAGCAGGTGGTAAAGGAAGTGCTTCAGGCCCAGGCAGAGCTTGCCATTGGGGCATTGGTGCAGGTGGCTATTATATTAAAGTTAGCATTTGTCTATTAAAATAAAAGGTCAAAATCATTCACCATCTGAATAGGAGCAGCATTCAAAGGCAGAACAGGTGCATGGATCTGAAAAGGATTTAAAGGCACAGGCTATAATAGTATAAATATGAGAAACATAAAGCAGATGAGTAGATATACTTACATTTTGGATCTGAATAGGAGCCCAATTCAGAATAGGATCAGCCTGTCTGGGTGGCTGCAAATGAATAAATAAATATACTGATATAGATCAATCAAAATTCTCACCAATGGAGCAGGAATAACAGGCAATTGCCTTTGAGGACCTCTACGCCTACTTCCAATAGGCTGTAAGGGAGGAAGCTGAGCAATAGCTAGTGCCAAATGAGCAGGAAGATGTTGATAGATAGGAGCAGGAGCAGGAGCATAGTTATTTTGGAATGGGTCATGGAACTGCAATAGTCCCACAGGAGGAGCAGGAGGTAGCTGGAAAGATTGAGGAGGAGGAGCCAACTGAGGTCTCTGAGGGGTCCATCGTTGTTCGGGGCTATCGAGCGTTCATGCGTCTCGTTCATTTCATCGTGCGTTTGATCATGGGGTATCCGTGTGGTCTTGATCCATAGCATGCAAATCTGTTCTCACAGCTGAGAAGAGAGGCAATTTCTCAGAGCAGATGGGAAATTGGTGTTTGATAGTGGCAGTTGAAAGTGGAGCTTCTCCAAAAGATATGGAGGGAATCACAAAACCTCAGAGAGGTGCTTAAGAAAGCAAGTGGTCCAATCTCCCTGCACACTTGTATCTCTGAAGAGGTCCAGAAGCAACTGGCAGACACTTCTTTTGTTGAAAAAGAAGAAGCCAGGGAAGTAGGACTTTGCAGAGAAGTTCACCTTGGTCTCCAATTACTCTGGAAGCCAGACACAGTCCCACACAGGGAGTCCAAATAAGTAGCTATCTGGGGCTATTCAATTGAAATGAAACATCAATACACAGAATACAGAATTAAAAGGACATTTCCATACCAAAGAAAAAGGGCAGCCTGTAGGGTGTGCAATAGATAATCCAAATCCAAAGCACTTCAAAGTTATTTACAATAAGAATTCAGTGGACAGTTCCTACAGAATTCTATTCTATCAGATGGAAGTACAGCTAAAAGCCTATTTGTTGTTTATATGCATTGTATGCCTTGTGCCTTGAGACAACCATGAGGCAGGCATTGTCTGACCATTTCGATTTTTTTTCGCATTTTAATCCATTGTAATGCATTTTCATGCATCTTTACTCCTTCTTTCCCATTTGTCTTCATTTATTTGATTTTATATGATTTTATATGGATTTATTTGGAATTTATTTTAATTTTTTCTTTGAATTTGGTTAGAGGTGGGAACAGCTGACTAAAAATATTAGTCATCGTTCACCTTTTGGGGCAAGTCACCTGACCTGCTCTCTCTTAATTATAAGACAAGCTTCGCTTGCCCGTGCCTTCGGCACGGGGGGGATTTGTTCATCTTATTAGTGGGTGTTACTTTGGAAGATGCTGACTAATATTTTCTGAATTATTAAAGATTTTTTCAAAATTTTACAGATGTTCCGTCGTTTTGTGGAACCATCGGCTTCGCTTCGCTCAGCCTCAGGTTCCCCTGTCACGTTCCGTCGTTTTGTGGAACCATCGGCTTCGCTTCGCTCAGCCTCAGGTTCCCCTGTCACGTTCCGTCGTTTTGTGGAACCATCGGCTTCGCTTCGCTCAGCCTCAGGTTCCCCTGTCACGTTCCGT
>Ga0307508_10003498_pt1 | contig 15836 bp, 15 predicted proteins | sample 9_EM_MG_FD_203089 | JGI IMG/M metagenome (GOLD analysis project Ga0307508, IMG submission 203089) | Populus trichocarpa ectomycorrhiza microbial communities from riparian zone in the Pacific Northwest, United States - 9_EM | ecosystem: Host-associated > Plants > Roots > Unclassified | place...
GTTCGTCCCTCGTTCCCCCCCCCCCCCCCCCCCCCCAAATGGCGGAGATCCCACAAGTGATGATTTTCTTCAATGCCAAACATGCAATGGCGCGACCGAGCGTGCGAACGCTGTGCGGACCGCTTCTGAGAACGGCCGTCTGAGCTGGGATCTTTTTTTTCTTTCTTCTCCTTCTTACCTCGCCGTGTTGGCGGGACGGCGCTGACTCGACGCCGCATGCAGGAAGACGCTGTTGCAGGATGTCGCTATCGCCGACCCCCAGTGGAAGAAAGGAGGTACGTTGCCCGCCGGCCTTTTATATCCCCCCCGAATCCGTGTCCGAATGATGATCCTTCATGAGACCTGTTCTAAGGCTCGCTCTCGAGTCGATGCTTAATTCATATTGCAATTGTTCTATCTCTGACGCGACACTCTCCCCCTCCTCCCGTCCTCGTTCCGCCCGCCCCCCTTTTCCCCTCCAGTTCCTGACCGGGCAGACAGACAATGTCGTTCAAGATGCTCTACTTCGCCGCCGCAGCGGACCACACAGGCCGCGCGGAGGAACTCCTGACCGCTCCCTGTCGCGTCGCCGACCTGCTCGACACGCTCGAGAAGAAGTACCCCGGCTTCGCCCCCGTCCTCGCCGCCAGTCTGCTCACCGTCAACTTCGAGTACGTCGACCCGCACGACCCCCACGAGGCGGAGACGGTCATCGGCGACGGCGACGAGGTCGCTGTCATTCCGCCGGTCAGTGCCGGCTAGGCCGCGCCGAATCCGGGAGTGGCTGCCGTTGTGTGCTGGGTGTCGTGGGAGATAGTGCCCGCTCGTGATCGTTTTTTAATCGTTACTGCGCACTGGACTTACACCACCATGCTCTCCTGTGACCTGTCCCGAATCGTGCCCGTGCTCTACACGCCCCACACGCGTTACAGTATGCCTGCCCCCTTGTCAAAGTGGATGTGTTTGGAAGTAGCACTGCCGCTGCCCTCTTCCGGCTGTTAACCGGTGCTACCGCGGGAGGCGGGAAAAGACGCCGTAGTGGCAAACAGCATGGCTGGGCGACTGGGTCGCGTCCTCTCGTCGCTGGTGGGGGAAGGCGGGGTGCTGTGGCGGTCGACGGGACTGCAGACGGCGCCGGCTGGCCTGTTGCACCGGCAACGCACTCTCTCGGACCGTCGGGATCGGGTATCACCGGCGGGTTGGCCTTTGCGCACGGCGGGGTCCTGCGGACGGACTGCGGGGTGGCTGGAATAAGCGTGGGTTGCGCGGCGGGAACAGTGCAATCGAGTAGTCGCCCCGTGGCGTAGAATGTCTGGGATGGCCTTCGTCTACGCCGTTCTTCCCGTCCACCGGAATGTGCTGGGCCGGGACGCAGGCTCCTCGTGGACCTGCACAGCAGAGGGAGAGAGCGGTAATGAGCGGGCAATCTCTGAGGATGCGACCCATCGAGCCGGCAGTCATGAAATGTCACTCGATGGATCCGCTCCTGTCAGCAGGAATGATGTGTGGATGTGATAATTGTCTGTTCCAAGACCGACACCACTGCCCTAGATATATCTGCTGATGGCACGGTAGGCGCTCTTACTAAGCATACAGTATGGCACACGACAACATTACCTTCAAGATTCCGGCGACCGTTTCGCTCATTTGGTCGTGCGAACACTTTCGCGGGGAGACCGAGAGCGTTCCGGAGAACTAGGAGGTGGCTGCGGAGAGCCCGAGCAACGCCGTTGCGCTAGTCTCCGCCGCGCTGTTCATGCGGAGGGGTCGAACTGCCGGCGGCGTGTGTCGATGGCTACCGGCTAGTGCCTGCACTCTCTCTCCGCAGAGTGCCTACTCGCCAATTGGGTGCGCTACCTTCGTGGGTGCGGGGAAAAAAAGAGAGGAGGGGACGGCGCCTTTGAATCCCGGCCGAGCCACCGACCCTTTGAACGGTGTGCAGCTGTCTTCTGGCCGACGCCGAATAAAAGGCCGGGGCTCCTCCCCGACCACTTGCGAACACCAACCAACTCCTTCCTCGCAGCGACCTCCCTCGTCCACTGCAACACCAAGCCATACATAACAAGATCACCATGCCTGGCTTCCTCCACCTCCTCACGGCCGTGTGGGCCTTCGGCGCGGCGGTCTCGGCCGCCACCGTCCCTCGTCCCGACTCCATCGCTGCTGCTGCCGGGGCGTCGAACAGCACCGGAATCGAGCTCCACCTGATCGACGTCGCCGGCCTCGAGTTCGCGGGCATCGACCACGAGAATTCCGACGCCAAGCACTCGCGCGCTGCTGCTCCGCTCTTCCGTGTCGACTCCGCGCCCGACGGCGCCACGCACCGCTACTACGCTCCCTCCGACAGCGCAAACTCCGTCTACGTTGGCTCCGTGACCTGCGAGACGTCGTGGGCGTCCCCCACCTACTCCGAGATCGACTACGTCGTCTGGAAGGTCTCCAAACAGAGGAAACGCACCTGCCATCAGGATAACCCGGGCGGAAGCAAGTGCACGCTGCTGCAGAGGTACCACGGCGGCGAGCTCTCCATCTGCGGAGACCCCACCTACGGCCTGCCGTGCGCAACCATGGCTTGGGCCGGCGCCGAGATCAAGAAGCAGTGCGGAAACGACGCGATGCAGAGGGCCGGCGGCTACTTTGACTTTGGTATTAGACACATTCGTACCGTCATCCACTAGGGCGAATTGGCTCCAAGATCTGGCGCTTGTGCTTAACTTCATATGCTGTGGTTCTGTTCTGTTCTGTTCTGCATCTGCTGTCCTGTTCTTCGCCCGCTATCATATTTCTTTTCCTGACCGCTGAAGGCAACAGCGTGTGGGTTCGGATGTTTTGCTGTTGAATACTTGATCTGCTGTTCTGCTTTCCTGGACTGTGGCTGTTTTGTTTATGGTCTGTCTACGGTGCTGTAACTCTGTTGTTTTTCTTTTGGTACATATCTACACCGTGTTGATGGGATAGCATTCCGCCTCCTCTTCTTTGCGCACAACACGTCTAGCGACGCAAGTAGATGGCGCGACAATAGAGGTGGCACATTTGAGTTTAAATATAAAAGTTTACCAGAACTAAGTAGATACATAAGTACTTAAGTACCTCTTATGTACTTAGCTGGACCCGCCGAGGCCGTCACTGGAATATGTAGTATCACTCGCCCCGTATCTGCCATTTCCAGTTTTATGACGATGGTGGTGATGATGGTAATAATGATGTCATTGATCGCACGCGGCCCTGTCAGATCATGGCTATGTACAGTCCGTTTCCAGTCGTGCTGTTTATGGCAGCTGTGAGGAAGGCAAGCCCATCGCTCCAGCAGGGCAGATATTGGATGGAGGAAATGGTTTGATAAGATGCGATAAGATCGATGGATTAGAGATACCAAGATGGACCAGAAGGCGGCCGGTGAGACCGGTTCGGGGTAACTAGCAGCCCCGCAAGGGAAAAGCACCGGCAGAACCTTAACTCCTCGGAACTGGAGGCTCAACTGCCCCACCACCTTCAAGAGCGAATACCTATCTCACCAGTGTTTTTGGGTGATTTCGTTTCAATCGCCAACAGCTAACTAGCAGACGAATGGCCAAGCTCTTTGGCCGTGTGCGGGCTGCCTTGACCGTCACGACTGCTGCTTGCTTCAGTGGCTGGCCAACTACATACGGTGCTGCTTGCTTCGCTTCGGCCGTGCGAGGATAGGGTTTGCCCGTGCGAGATTAGGGCTTCCCCCGGATTGGGCCTGAGCATTAGTGACACAGCGTGCGAGCTCGACTCTACTCCGCCTCACTACAAACAGCCTCCCCGCAACATCGATCTCGTTCCTCTGATCCCACACCTCGCCCCGCTCCGACAACAACCGCGATGTCGCCCCCCTCTCACACCGGCTCCGGCGGCAACACGTCGGACAGGACGCTTGGACGCAGTTCCGCTGCCAGACGCGGCTGTGACTGCCAGCGCCCCGAGCTCTGCGGCAGCAACGGCGCCTCGACCAGCTGGAAGATGCACTGCGGCCACTCGGTGGACCAGTTCTGCGTCGAGCGGGCACTGCTCTCCGCGCCGATGATGTACCTTCCGCCACGTAAGTCGCACGCGGTCGAGGAGGGAAGAACGAGGAGCTGTTGCTGACGGATGGATCGGAGGGAAAAGCGGATTCGTCGCAGACGGCGAGCGACGAATGGACCCTGCCCTGCGGCTGCGCCGTCACCTGGGAGCTGTTCCTGCTGAGCTTGAGGAGCGGCCGCACCTCCGACCTCCAGAAGCCGCAGAGGAAGAGGGCCGTCGCTGCCGCCAAGCCGAAGGCCAAGAAGGAGGATCCTGACGTCGATATGATGGAGAAGGCCAAGACGGAGGAGGACGATAGCGACACTAGCCTCGAGAAACCGCAGGGGAAGAAGGCCGTCGCCGTCGCCAAGCCGAAGGAGCCCGACAGCGACACCGACGAGCCCAGGGACGTCAGCGACGGCGTCCAGGTGGTCGTTGAGAAGAGGAGGGTCATTCCGGGCAGGGCGGGCAGGACTAAGCACAAGGCTTTCAAGGTCATCGCCAACAGCGAGTCCGAGGACGAAGACAGTAGTTTCTATCGATACAGCTAGACGTTCTCAGAACCGGGAGGGCGACATGCGTGCACTCTATCTGCATTTCTTTCTCGTACTCTAGCACCAGGACCATTATGGGGAATCTCGGATAGATAGTGTTCTTGAAATTTACGTTTCCTCCAGAGGTGTCTGTTTGCATGCTGCCATCTAGAACGCGCGATCCGCCAGCACCCGTAAAGTCCTGCCTATCCATACATGTTACTTAACTTAAGTACTCGGAGCTGAAGCTAATGACCGCCGCAATTCCGCACCGTGATGGATCCTGCTGCATGGACCATCATTACTCCAGAGTTTAAGCGTGCAATTGTCCACGCTGTCATTCAGATAGCAATGCGCCTGGATTTTGTCTCATCGACCGATGTTGCACGGAATCGATTTGCTCTTTCGGAGGGAGGCGGGCTGACCGCCAGCCTGGTGTGTCAACAGGTGGAGAACGCTAGGCTCGACGGCGGCTCTCCCGAGACCGAGTGAGAGTGGGATGGGTTAGGGTAGAAGTCCTAGCGACACACGTGATTGTGAATCGTACTAGGTCCTTCCCTTCCGTCTTCTCTTCCATCCACAACGACAGCCGCAAAGACCTATACGGTCACGATCGCTGGTACGATCCCTCCACCCCCACACACCCTTCCCGCCATCGCTTCTGCTGACACAGAAAAGATCTGTTATCTGTTATCGCGACGATGCGAACAGTGTCGGAGTCGACACCGACGAGGCACCAGGAGTTCTGGGACAAAATCCACCTGCCGACGGGGGGGGTAAGTTGACCGCTCACAACCCGCAGGAGCCGTGCTGAGTCTTTAGTGGGACAGCACCAAGGTGCTGAAGGAGGAGGGCTGGGGGGTGGGGGTTGGGAAAACATTCCCTCCCCCTCGGAGCAACGTGCGTCTTCCCCCTCACCCAGCATACCAGCGCCAGACTGACTCCTACCCCGCAGTGCTCCACCCTCCCCGAGATGTGTGGCACAAGCCCGCATCGAGGGAGCCCTCCCCCGGCCCGCCCGCGGAGGTCAGGCTGCCCAGATCCCCTCCCCCAGCGGCCTGTTCCCGCCGGAAAGCAGCGCTACCTGAATGTCATTGCGTTCATTGCGCAGCAAAATCTTCGCAAAGGCTGTCTTGGAAGAGTTCATATCTACCCTTTTGGACGTCAAAGGGACTCCACCGGATGACAACGCCGAGCAGTTGTGGTGAGACGACGATACTTCCCCGTTCCAACGCTGCAAAGTACTGACGGATACCAATCGTGGCCCCCAGACTGTAGAGCTTGGCTTCTAGGTTTGTCATTTTATGATTGTCGCTCAGACAAAAGATTGGGGGTGGCCCCCTGACTCGCCGTATCTACGCGGTGAGGGTTTTCAGCGGTGCGAAGTTTCGCAGTTGCCCAGGCGGGGAGGGGGGGGCGGGATGAGTGGTGGGGCGCGACGGAGGCCCGCAACGCAGTTTTGGAGGCTCGTCCAATGGAAGAATCGTCACCATCTCGTCGCGTTTCCCTCAAGTAGGAACGCCGTGAAGTGGTGCTAGAAAGGCACATCCCACCGCCCGCGTGCTGCGTGCACTACCAGATGGGGACATACCGGGACGTGTGAGTGCGCGACAGCTTGCGCACTGACAGCATGTGTTAGACGGAGTCGTTGCCATACGTTCAAGCGCCAGAGCCACACAGCTGGGACCTCTTCACGGCTGTGGGTTTACTCTGGTGGATCGAGCTCTATCGACTTCTCTGGCGGAGCTGTATTCTCCCCGCACTTCCCCACCAGACGATGCTGTCCCTATCTCAGGCCGTCGCGTTCCAGCTCCGCTTGAGGACAATTCAGCTACAGCACATCACTCACGCCGGACGTCACGTGCCTGCTGCCGGAGACTCTTGGCAGGTACAATAGGTATCAGTTCAGGGCGAGCATTAGGACTCCCTCGTGTCTAGAGTTCAGGGACAGAAGGAGGGTTTACGAGGACTGGGGCACGCGGTGTCACCGACGAATACGAAAGTTTTCAACCCGTTACGATTGGACCAAATAGGAAGCCTCCGCCGGTATCACACCCAAGTTCCCCCCCCCCGCCAACTATCCGTAAAATTTCAGTCCCCAGATGAAGGTGTGAGTGGCCGATAGCAACAAGAGCCACACTCTCCTTTCGTTTCCAGCGCAGTCAGAAACAGTACCAGCCTTGTTGGACGATGGATAACCAACGTTTAATCAGTGGCGACCAGGCCGCGCTCCTCGTCGGTCTTGGCAAGGAAGGCGTCGCGGAGGATGCAGGACAGTTCGGCCTCGGAGAGGGGGAGGATGCCGTGGAGCGTGCAGACCTTGCTGAACCGGTAGACGTGGATGGCCTTCTCGTTGGAGGGGGCACTGTCGCCGTCGGCGTGGACGACCTTCTCGTCGGAGAGGAAGCGGTCGTCGTACTCGCCCATGCAGTGCCGGGCGCGCTGATCCATGACGAAGCGGACGCCCGCAAAGACGGCCCCCAGAGACAGCAGCGCGAAGCCGCACAGAACGAACAACCAACCGTCGAAGCCGCACTGGGAGCCGCCGCGGACAATGCAGAAGCCGACCTGGCCGAGGAGGATGAGGCAGGGCAGCACAATGCAGCCGGCTGAGAACAGGAGGATAGCCAGCGCGACGGCGCTGCTCAGATAAATGCTGCGAGCCATTGTGGAGGGAATCTGGGTGGGAGTAGGAATGTTTGTGGTCGTGGGGCCGTGGGGGGGAAGTGTGTTGTGGTGAGGAGGTGGAGGTAGAGGAGAGTCGAGGAGGTGGGTGAACAAGTGGAAGTGATGCGACTGGGATTTCATCTGTATATACGTCCCCGAGACTGGAGCCGTCCGCTCCCAAGGCTGCCCGTTGGATCGGAGAACTGCACACTCGCTGTTTTTTTTCTTTCTTTTCAATCTGACGTCAGCTGTTCCCACTCTGCGCTGGGCATGGGACGGGTATATGGTGTATCCTCTGACTCGGTACCGTCGGAACTGCGACCCGCAATACCCCGCTCCGCTGTCCCACACCACGCTGGAGGCATTTAACTCCTTTTCCGTACTGAAGTTTGCCAATCGTTCAATTTATCAGGCCACCAACAGTCCCTAGCCCAGATATGGGAGCGGTTGGGTGTGGGGAAGACGCCAATATGTTGGTGGCGGAAGTGAGCTAAAGCCCGCCACAAGGGAACTAAAACCGAGTGAAACTAGATACATAGAGAGCTGCGAAGGGGTTGTCTCGCCCCGCTTCGCCCGGCCCCGCCGTCTATGTCCGAAAAGAAGCTGCACGAAGCAATAATCGCCTGGTCAAGGAAAAAGGCTGAGTGCCGCGCATCCAGCAGCGAGTCGACCGACTACCGGCGAGGGAGGAAGAAAGCACAGCCAGACGGCGCTGCCAGCCGAAGCCAGGGCACGCGCTGATGGCATCCCTTTATGGTGTTCCTTTATGGTGTTCGGTCTTGCTTGCTGCTACGGAGCGCAGCGAGAGGGGAAGTGTTGCAATATCTCATCCGTTCTGCTTTGTCATGTGTAGAATCACGTGTATTCAGACTTTCCTCTTGTTCAGCCCTTCTCTCTAAGACAGTACAACATCTATGTACACACAAGACTTCATCGCTCCATCAACCCTCCACCATAATCTTGACAGGCTATGAGCCCGGATCACGCACCTCCAGCGGATTGGCAATCGCCCCACTGGGGCACTGTTGGCGGCGCAACTCCGGTACCCGGCAGACTAGGGAATTCTGTTCAAGAAATGCAGCCGGTGGGAAAACGCCCAGGTAGCCTCTCCAGGACGAGATGGCCCACCGCCATCAGACAGCTCTTTGCCGCCATCCTGGATCTTCCGAAGGGGAAAACTGGCTCCGCCAGCAGAATAGATCAAAGGGATGGGCGCAGGCCTCCGCTGGGCCAGTGGCAGCTGGGCCGCTGCGGTTACCGGAGCCGTGCCGACAGCTGCGCTGGGCCACGGCTGGAAACAGCCCAACAGCCCAGACTGCGCCAGACGCATAGCGGGGAGGATAGAGGGTGCGAACTCCGCAGGGAGAGCGCAGACAATGTGCCCGGGCCACGGGAACTACACATTGCTGTTACGACGGTGCACCAAGAGCAGCACTTCTCCGCAACGACCGCGGACGGAGTGCAGGTGGGGGATTCCCCTTGTCGGGATCGCCGTATTTGCTGCTCTCCTATCGACCCCCACGACGACCGCGGACCTCGGGCTCCGCCTCAATGCTCGAAACCCTCCAGAGGGCCGCCTTCCGGAAGAGAACGGTGGGCGCGCCGGCGTGGTAGACTGCTTCGAGAGTGGGCGATTGTATTTCGTAAGCTGTAACCCTCCAAAGTGCATTGAGCATACATATCTCCAATCCCATGATGTCACCCCTGCTGGCCGCGATCAGTCCACCTCTGTGCATTCGCTTTGGACACTATGTCACCCGAGAGACACCTGTTATCCGTCAAGGTGGTCTTTGAGGCCCTGAACAGGCGCTCGGGCTCTGCGCTCACAGCCAGTATCGTCGGGTAGACGAGGGCCGTCAGATCTCTCCATTGCGGCTCCAGCAGTTCTGCGCAATAGCGGGGATCTGCCCACCTGGCAGTGGGGGGGAGGCTCTCCACTATGTCGATGTTGCCATCGAGCTGGCCGAGAGCTAAGCGCTTACGCTCCCCCTTACTTGGCTAGTTTACGTTGGGCGAGGCACCTACCATCCTCGAAAACAGGATCGGCGTCGAGCGTGCGCTGTCTCCGCGGGCACAGGTCCCTCCTAGATATCTAGACACGTGTCAGCAGCGGCATCTGCTCCAGCGGTCCATTCGGGCTCCCCGTGCCACTTGTGATTCGCCTTCTTCCTTCGTAGGCGTGCCATGGCGGGCTGCCCAATGGAGGGGTCGCCATCGTCGTGCAGGCAGGGTGAGTGGAGGCGTCGAGGGTTGGCGGCGTCGAGGGATGGGGTTGGCGATGTGGTGGTGGCGAAAGGAAACGCCTTTTTTTGCCATATGTAGCCCACTTTTTCGCCGGAATGAACAGCATCCACCGTTTTGAGATACAGTCAAAAAAAATTATTATTATTATCATTTAATCGATAGATGCACGCATGCGAACCATTTTTGGCCATGACGGGCTTGGCTCCAGGAGCCCACGAATAACTCGATACCTCGAGGATCATTCGTCTCAAGCCCCAACAGGGTGAAGACAGGTAATGTAGGGATATCTCTGGGTGCATTGATGGATTAGATACTAGCATGAGGACTAGCCTCTATTGCTAGTGCGGTTGGATAGATACATAGTGTGGGATAGACTTCCACTACGGGGACGGAGGGAATCCAAACATCTGCATCCTACAGGCAAGCCAAAACTCTCCCTAGTCCCCGCCCCCACAGAGGCCTTGACCGGGGTCAGTGTAGGTTGTTTAGGACAAATACAAAGTCCTGGACAGTCCACGACCGGTGAGCTTTCTATTCTATCTCAAGAAGATGATGAGTTTGGAGACGTCCCGGTTCTGGGGAGTTTAGAGGCAGACCCTTACACCTGAGTGTTAAGCCTCACTAGTCTACAACCTTCTTCCAACTGCCTCTCCAGACAGAGCGAGTCTTAAGGCTTCCCGGGCCAGTGAGGCCTGGGAGCAGAGAAATGTCATGACAAAGCATTGGTAGATAGATCTCAGCAAGGAATCCCCAAGCGAACTGGCAAACGACACGGTCAGAGGTCTTGGCCGCGGCACCTCTGGGTCAAAGTCCTAAACACAGCAGCGTTGAAGTTTATTGTCCCCATATTCCACCCTCCAGCTTCCAACACTGCCAGGCCCCCGCCGCAAGCACTTGCCCGTGCCACAGGTGGCTTTCACTTGCGCCCTTAGTATGTAGCCCCTAGCCAATCAGACCAGTTCTTGATTGACGATGTCTCGCTGCCAGATGATCGTCCTTCACCGCCATCATCAATCATCTGTACTGGATCACCTCCGTCCGTAGCTACATACATCATTAGCCTTTCGTGGGATCCATTCCGGCCTCTGTTCCTCCAGGTGGCTAGGTTGGTGGTCGGGCGGTGGGGTAAACCAGCTTCCTTCGAAGTACTCCACTCCGCGGTAGTGCTGCTGGGGATGTTAAAGGAAGCAGCTATTTTGCTTTGTTTGGTACCCTTTTGAGGGATGGGTGTAGCTGACATGGCTGACGGAACCGCGGGCATACTATACTTGGTAGAGGCGGGGTGTGTCGGGGTAACAGATATTGCGCTTTGGAAATCGCTTCGCCGGATGTTGTCGCAGCTGTTGGCCGGTTTTCTCGATGTGTCGGATCACTCGACGGCTTGCTCGACAGTGAATTAGTTAACTGCATATCCACCACACAGCAGTATCCGTCTACCACACCGCAATTCCACTTCCACATCGACAAGACACGACTCGACACCCCTACTTCCCCCTTTGCGCATCGGTCGCCACGCTCTCAGCGATGGCCGGCGAACGTGATGGTGAGTACGGCTATCCTGCTGGCCACGAGAAGGACACGCGCCAGTATGGACCTTTCCGGCCCTCACTGCCAAGCATCCCTCCGAACCGATTGGCGAGTGCGTATCTATCTATCTACAACTCGCACACGCAGCACACCCCTGCTCCCGCCGGCCGTGTCTCAGGGCTGCCGGTACATAAGCGCAAACGTGATGAAGATCTTGAGGCTGCTGCGGATACCAAGACACACGACAAGTCGATCCTCACCGGAGAGACGACGTCTGCTGCTCGCCAACTATATGGGTGCTATTTCAACATCAGCGACTCCTACACAGACGCCCTGGTCGGAGATTATGCTGCCAGCGATCCTATCTATCCGAAAGAATACTCGGAAGAAAGTCCTTGATTGGAAGCGCAATTGGCAAAGCCGAATCTTTGAAGCTCTACGCGAATATATACGTTATTGCTGCCGCTAGACACTAACCGGATGTGCTACGTTGGGCTGAGGGAGCAGTACTGGCACACTTCCACGGCCTGTATGACTTGGAGACGATGCGCTCCTCAGCCCTTTCACCGATTTCCCAAGTCGTGGATGTGAAGTCCATATATTCAGCGCGGCCCTCTGGCGTCTATACGTTACTTGGTACATTCACATGTGCTGGCTGATCTTGAAGGCGATTTCCCCGTACGTAAAGTCGAATAAGCCAGAAGAATGTGCGCTCGCCAATCAAAATACCTTCTCCGACGGCCTCTGCCGAGCTTTTCGGATGGTCGCGCTGCAATTGGAGTTCATGCAAGGAGATCGCTGTCGAGGATGTGCTGACGAAGGCCCCGTGTGGTATGTAGCAGAGGAGGATGCAATAAAAGATGAAGCCCACTCCTCAGTTCCGTCAGCCATCTACATATACATATACTCCCAGGATTAAAGGCGTGGGGGCCCCCCAATATATGGCCCTGACTGGCAAACACAGTGCTGGTGGCTAGAATCTCACCAGGATGTTCAGCAGCCTGTCGATCCTGGTTACTCGTGACCGCTGTGAGTCGGTCGATCCGACTTTGGCCACCGAGTTGCAGTGCATTCACCTCCTGATCATCGCGATTTTTCCTGCTCCCGGCAGCGAAGATGTCGAGAGTGCTATCTATCACAATCACATCCACGCCGAAGAACCATGCGAATTTTCTCATGCCCGGCGACAACCCCCTTCCAACCGGCGTCGACCCTATGTTCCCGTCAAGCAAAATTTTCATTGATTAGTTGCATTAGCCTTGTTTTCACATGGCTGACGGCTTTGCCTGTCTAGATATTTGCTTTCCCCTTGGCTTCGGATAGGATTTAGTTGGCATGGAAGTTTCTCGGAGCAGTGGTTAGCGTCTTAGCGGTTTAACTCCTATCCGAAGCAGTATCTACCTGCAATAATAGCCACAATGAGTGATATATCTACTGCACTTGTTCGTGATGTGTGAATCGTTCCATACTGTAAGTCGTCGTCGGCCCTATATTCAGGCACGTGCAATCCATGTACACGAAGAAACCCCTGTATGTAGTGCTACAGTGCAACTAAATTGCCATATTGGTGCAACGTCCGGATATTTGGACTATATACTCATATTGCATACATAAGGAGTTTAAAAAAAGTGTTGCCATACCGACAGTACGAAAAGGTATGCTATACCCGACGAAAATCTTGTGCCGCCGGGGCACCAGTTACCTGGTGTGTGGCTATAAAACCATGTTCGCCCGCAATGGATAGTCCTCCCGGCGCTGAACATTCTCGATAGCCATATAGCGGGCACCACACCCAACTCTGGTAAATCCTGGCTTCAGCTTCGCGCTTTCGGGCTTGAGCCTGAGCTGAGCCATATATATCGTAACTTGTCTTCCGGTCCGGGTTTGCGGAACGTGGTACAAGGCTCTAGATATTTTCCGCTGGGCACCGCCGCCCCTAAGCAAAGCTGGGAAGCCAGTCATCTTGGAACTAGAAAAGCAGCAGCCCCCCCAAAAAAAAACCAAAAAAAAAAAACCGAGAAGAACTGCATTGGCTGTGCGGCGCTTCCCGGTATGTGGCGCCTTCCACGTAACTATCTATCCGGTGCCTTGGGTGGGGAGTGGCGTCTTTGTGCGTTCGTGGGACGTCACGCAGAAGCTGGCTGCGTTTCAGCACTGAGCCGCGGCTCAGGCAAGTCTAACGCGGGCGGGCGTGAACTTTCTCTCCTATGTCCTTTCGAGTCTTTCGCTGTCTTTCGCTGTCTTTCCTTCTTCCTTTCTCTTCGAGTCTTTCGCTGTCTTTCCTTCTTTCGTTCTTTCTTTTCTCATGGGATAGGCCGGGCGGGGGCAGGGGGAGTTGCCGCGAGCCGCTGGCGGACTGATCGGGGTCGCAGCGGACGGTGAACAGGATAGGACTGTATATAATATCGTCATGATCCAATAGGGTCGCACACGATTAATGAATCATCACCATCATCATCAGGCAAGTCTAACAGACACCCCGCACTTAAGCAGGGCTTCCCAGGAGATGGTTGCAGCCAACCTCACTTCACCTCACTTCATCTCACCCCACCCCACCCCACCCCACTCTATCCGCCGGCCGATAGCGGGTGGGGGGATGTATTCCATTGTGGCGCAATTGATTGGGATGGAAACCAGCAAGCCCGATAGGCGGCGGAGGGTGCGTGGTCTGAAGGGGTTGACATCGAAACGCTTGTGTCGACGGGACTCGGGGCACGGCTTCGGTGCCGGTAAAACGGCGTCCGGTGGCTCCCCCGGTGGTTACTTCGGAGGCTAGTGATGTATCGGTTTGCTCGGAAGCCCTCGGGGGGCCGAAAGGCCGCTACGTTCGGTTCTTGTTTGGGAGACGACGGGTACAGGGCTTCAGTCCTCATTCCGAAATGGAAAGTTTTAAACATAAGCATGTACCGACGGGGATGGGGTGGAGTACTCAGTGCGGGTTACGGGCACATACCTCCTCGTATTGCACTCCACCGCGCCGTGTGCGGACGTCGGGATAAGGCCGACAGAAAAAAAAACCGTTTATTTTGTGGAAAATCTCATTGCGCCGGCGCCGGCACCAGTGGGGGTGGAGCGGAGAGAGCGGAGGGAAAAAAGGCAGGGAGAGAGAAAGGTGGGGGCCGGAGAGGTGGGCGCTGGCGGCGAGGAACAGCCGCTGTCCCCCCACGCCCTCCTCCATGGCGATCGCGGAAGAGATAGGATCTGGGGGTGGCTTCCTTTGCGATTTCCGTGGTGCATTCCACATCCTCTTGGGGCGTGCCTGGGTGAAGGACAAGGGAACTGCAACGAGCCGTCTGCGGCCTCTTTGAGGTGGGGGTCGGACAGTGGTCGGGAACCGGGCATCCGCCACCGCCACGACCTGCGCAGGCCGCACCCGATTGAGGAATAGACAGAAAGAAAAAAAAAAAGTGGCATCGGATCAGGCCTGCGCTGGATCCATAGCAGGGGGGAGGGAGAAGAGGAGAGAGAAACGTGCTAAGATAGATTAGAAGAGCGACCCATCAATTCTGTTGTGCAGGCTCTCGCTACCCTGGACAAGATCTTCCGCACAAAGGGCGACCAGCATCTACTCAATTGTCTCGACATCCTCCTTTGTAGCGGCGATCATCCCGTCCCTCTGCCAGCTTTTCAAGCACCCGGCAGCCTCGAGTACATCGTCCTCCATTCGGCAACGGCGGCGGAGAGAGAGATTCTGCAGCGCTGAAGACCCGTTCTGGCTCAGCGCCCATCGCACGGAGAGCGGGAAAGGCCGCAATCGTCTGTTTCTGCGAACTAGTGGAGCTACAAGCCAGACGATGCTGGCTGGCTTTAACCTTCAACTATGCCGTGGGCATGAAGCCCTCGACTGCCATGAAAGAGAACATTGATGAGCTTCATCTTTGCACTTGAGACACCGGACCAGATGGATGTTCTTCGAATATGCCATTGCTGTCACAGTGTATTCGTGGCGTAACGGGCTCGCTGGTAACGTCCTTATGAAGCTGAATAAGGCATCGCTTCGGAGCAGACCCGAGCAAAGCCCACACGGCATGGACCCTGCGGCGTACTGCGGCTCTTGCGCGCCACATCTCGGCCGATTTTGCCACCGGGTTGCCGCCATCCAAGGGCTTCGGCTCCACCCGCGTCGTGGTGGATTGCTTGATCAAACTGACACAGCTGATTCCATGCACAACCACGATCACAGCCGAAGGAGTGGTGGAACCGCCACGGACTCCCAGAAGCGGTTGTGTCCGACAGAGGGGCCCCAGTCCGCATCCCGATTCTTGAAAAATCTTTGCCCCTGCCTCAAGGCTGGCCGCCGGCTCTCCACGGCGTTTCCAACCCCCAGACCGGCGGACAGACTGAAGGGGCAAATGCGGTGCCCGAGCAACGCCTTGCGGGCATACACATGTCACCTATTTGCAGGACGAGGACCTCTTCCTAGCCGGATCCGCGGGCAACCGCCAGCTATCGGATACCACCACGTTGTCGCGCTTCGTCGCTAACCTCGGCTACCATCTGCGCCACGATTTCGAGCTGGATACCCGCGCGGATACGCCAGAGGAAAGGGTGGGAGACCGAAGGAACTGGCGCTACAGCCGGAAGTTGGACATACCAGCAACCGGACGGAAACGCCGCGCCTCCCCAGTCCCGCTACTCCACGCCGCCGCGCCGCCGATGGCCCGTTTCAGGGACAAGATATTCCGCCGCCACCTCCAGCGATCGTCGAAGGCAAAGAAGAACGGGAGGTGGAGGAAATCCTCGACAGCAGAAGGACCCAGGGCCGGCTGCAGTGCCTCGTGAAAGTGGGGGGGGGGGGGGGGGGGGGATACCCGGAACCCCCCGGGGAACCCCCGGCAAACCTGGCCGACCACCCAACCC
>Ga0307508_10003499_pt1 | contig 15835 bp, 18 predicted proteins | sample 9_EM_MG_FD_203089 | JGI IMG/M metagenome (GOLD analysis project Ga0307508, IMG submission 203089) | Populus trichocarpa ectomycorrhiza microbial communities from riparian zone in the Pacific Northwest, United States - 9_EM | ecosystem: Host-associated > Plants > Roots > Unclassified | place...
CTGCTACTACGCGTTGCTCGTTTGACCTCATTACCGCAGACCTACATTCGGACGTGTGCTAGAAACGCCGTGTTAGGCATCACTGGCCTACTTCTCGTACGCGTTGTGCGTCTGGCCTCATTCCTCGCTGACTTATATCTCGTACGCGTTGCTCGTCTGCTGTCATTCTCCTCGCTGGCCTACATCTCGTTCGCGTTGCTCGTCTGCCGTCATTCTCCTCGCCGGACAACATCTCGTACGCGTTGCCCGTCTGGCCTCATTCTCCTTGCTGGCCACTGCTACTACGCGTTGCTCGTTTGACCTCATTACCGCTGACCTACGTTCGGACGTGTGCTAGAAACGCCGTGTTAGGCATCACTGGCCTACTTCTCATACGCGTTGCTCGTCTGCAGTCATTCTCCTAGCTGGCCTACATCTCGTTCGCGTTGCTCGTCTGCCGTCATTCTCCTCGCCGGACAACATCTCGTACGCGTTGCACGTCTGGCCTCATTCTCCTCGCCGGCCTACCTCTCGTACGCGTTGCTCGTCTTGCCTCATTCTTCTCACTGAATTTCATCTCGTACGCGTTGCTCGTCTGCCCTCATTCTTCTCGCTGGCCTACATCTCGTGCGCGTTGCTCGTCTTGCCTCATTCTTCTCACTGAATTTCATCTCGTACGCGTTGCTCGTCTGCCCTCATTCTTCTCGCTAGCCTACCGCTCGTACCGGTTGCTCGTCTGCTATCATTCTCCACGCCGGCCTCATTCTCCTCGCTCTCCTACCTGTCCTACTTGTAATACGCGTTGCTCGCCTGCCCTTATGCGCCGCTGTAGCTGCTCTGTACTTCGACGAGATTTGGGACGTTGGACTTTGTATCATAATGTATATATAGATTTTAAATACAATAAGTGATTTTCTGTGCGATCGAAGAGCATAGCCAACTGCGTGTAGTAGCATTATAACTAGTAATGAAACTGCTCACAGTGCACACTCGTTGCTCCCGTAAGCTTCCCTAGCTTTCCTAGCTTTTCTAGCTTCCCTAGCTCCCGTAAGGTGGTGGTTGCGTCGGTAAGGTTGGTGGTTGCGTCGGTAAGGTTGGTGGTTGCGTCGGTAAGATTGGTGGTGCGTCCGTAGCTTTGCTAGCTTTGCTAGCTTCCGTAAGTGGGTGGTTGCTTCGGTAAGATTCACTATCCTTACCGGAGCCACAGATGCTAGCAAAGCTACCGACGCAGGTCGTTCTTACCGACGTGCAGGGATAATTTCTTAATTTTTTCCTGATGATAACCGCCAGAGGAGTGTCCCGAGCTATGGACCGCATACCGCAATGTCTTGGTTGCATTGGACAAGGCGAAGGGTATCGGTCTTCCCCGATATTAGCTGTACCGACCATTGGACGAGGACGATATCATACCAGTAAACAAACACGACTTCCTCTTCGATGGGGCCCTTGGAGACCACATCAGAATCATTGCTCACATGCGTATCGGTCAGGTGCTGCAGAAGATATATGGAGCCGACACTCTCGGGGTCTTCAAGGTTGACCACCAGAAGCTAGATCTTCCCAACCTTCCGAAAAACTATGTCCGGATGGTCCCTCACCAGAGCGACCTGCATTGCTTGCCAACAATGGGTCTGGATGAGACTACCGTTGACGGGACAGCTATGGTGTTGGAGGACATAATGGAGTACTGTGGGGTTGAGCTGGGCAAGCTGAATGACAGAGCTATTCTGGCATCTGGTGACCAGATGTCAAATGCACGGACCCGGAAGCTAAAGGAACTCGGAATTCACGATGAAATTCAAGAGCGACATGAATGGGCTATCCAGAAGCCAGGCCCACTGCATATTTCGATGGCCTATCTGCAGGGCTTCATGAAGTGTCATATGCTGGGAAAGAGTGGCAAGGATCCGACGTCACTTGCGAGATTCGCAGCTATGTTGGCGAGAAGCAGACTGAGCAAGGATGGAAAGATGATCGACTTCAACACCGCAAATAGATTCGTCACCCAAGCATGGGAGGCCCACGTTCTGGGGGCTGCAGTCTGTCAGAGCCGAGTGGGATCATCAGATGGTGCCGGTTCGGTGAAGGATCTTGGTGAATGCCTGAAAACTCACAACTGGGTAAAGCTAATCGATGACGTTGTTCGAACGTATTTTCCTACCCAGAAAGTTGCCCACCAAAGGGAATTGGCCCAAAGGAAGGCCAGACATGAGTACCTAGACATCCAAAAGAAGGTTCTGGAGATTCCCGCTCAAAGCAGGACAGCAGCTGAGAAAGAGTTCTTAGGTATGTGCAATTGTATCAATTATAAGAAAATCATCTGATGTTAGCGGGATGTATTGGAGTAAGAGCGCGAAACACCTTCATTACGAAGAACCAAATTAAGTATCATGATGTCGCATACGAAAATGCATTACTACTACTCCAACATGGATTAGTACATGTCGACATGTATCGCTCAATGAGGGAAGGTAACTGCAGTAGCTAAGAACGCGATCTCGAAGTCGCTACAATCTTCTTCAATGGTTGTCCGGGAAAAGGCACTTATGCGAAAGAGATGCTGAGAAACCAGATGGCAAAGAAGTTGCTATGGACCGAAGAACATGCGTACATAGAAATGTTCAACCGATTCGTCAACATCAATGGACGGTCATCTTCACACCTTGGTGTTGACGAGAACGGTGAGATCAACAATCGACACATAATTGACGATTACAATGAGCGGGCCACTTGGCAATCCCTGGACTGGCACAAAGAGGTTGTATCGGTCAACATCATGGCATTCCGTGCGATTCGCGAGGCAGTGGAGAGTTCAACAGGAGGATTAGCTGGTGGCTCCCGCCATAGCAACGTTGACGATCGGTTGGACATACAGAAAATGGCAAAGGCCCTAATTCAGGAGGGAGTATGCGAGAGAAAGCAGGGTCGGTACAGATCTGGAGGCCGTCGAAATCCTGTGGTGATTAAGGAAACTGTCGACATATTTACAGCAGGGAGGGATAAGATATGGAGGACGCCTGCATGTGATAGGATTCTCGACGAGTGGAAGGAGTGATCTGGAGATTGGCCCGTCTTGCCAGCATTAGCCGACGATGACTGGGATGCCTATCTTGAGGAAGCGGTATTGCAATTCAATAATGGGATGGAAGGGCTAATGCCAATGAAAGTATAAGTCTGAATGAAGTGGATTTGTTTGTAAGGCATATGTCACAGCGCAGGCCTCGGCGATGGAAGGTTTAGGTTTGGTGGTTGGATTCCGGCGTGTCGACACCTAGGCTCAGAAAGTGTGTCGACGCCTAGGCTCAGAAAGTCTGTCGACGTCTAGGTGTTGCGACGCCGGTCTCGGTCATTGCAAGGTTTGAGTTGCTTGCGTGTCCGAAAGGATTGAGTTCTGCTTGTGTGTTGCATGAGAGAAGTGGGTATGAGTACACATGTGAGTTGCGTGTGAATACACATGTGAGTTCAGGGACAATGTATATAAGGAGGACGTTCTGCTGTGTATTGCTTCTTCTCTTCATGCAACCTCTTGTATTCTATTAAATCTATCAACCTTTCCTCCGGTTCCTCCTCATATCGGCAACGCTTGTCCAGCGTCTGCTCGTCCCAGCACTAGTCCCGTCGACGTTTGCTCGTCCCTGTCTGGCACTCGTCAAGTCGACGTTTGCTCGTCCCTGTCCGGCACTCGTCAAGTCGACGTTTGCTCGTCCCGGCACTTGTCCCGTCGACGTCTGCTCGTTCCTGTCCGGCACTCGTCACGTTGATGTTTGCTCGTTCCTGCCCTGTTCCCCGTAGTCCATTCCCTTGCACCTTCCCCGCTCCCCGCTCCCGCTCCCGCTCCCACTCCCGCTCCCGCTCCAGCTCCCGTTTTTTATTCGAACCATCCGAATATCTTAGAACCTTTGGTCCTCATTCGCCACCGTTACAGCGTAACGTAATTGGTACTCTTTAATATGGCCCAGCTCAGCGAGATGACCAGTACTGATCAATAAGATCCTGTCTTTCTTTAACCTTGGCTCTGGATGGCCTACCTCGAGGTAACTTTGGTAGAGTATCGAATAGAGTCTTTGGGATAAACTCCTTCTTGTAACGCAATGGTGGTCTTGGTTTACCCTTGTCGTCTATGCCCTCAACTCGTTCTGCCGTTCGATTAGGTAGAGGGGCCACCAAGCCTGAGACCTCGTGTGGTCTTCGCCCCCCTCGGTCACCATGTATCTGTGCATTCTTAGCCACATTCTGTTATCATTTGCCTTGTGAGTTTGTAATACCTTAGCTTTTAATAGAGTAGTGTAGATTCGCTGACTGTCGATGTCACCAAGTGGGCGTGGCTTGCCAGCGTGCTGTGTCTGAGCCAGTACTGCATCAACATCCTCCGCTGATGCCACGGTATCGCACTTTCTAGCAATGGCTAAGATAATATGGTCTGGTAGTAAAACTGAAGCTTTGTATGGTGTATATATACCATAACGAGCTGTTTCCTGCCACACCGTTTCACGGAGATTGTGAAGCACATCAAATATGGCATCCTTCTTTGCCCACGAGGCACCACCCCGGCGTGTGACTGTATGGACTGAGCGTATATCGTCGATGAAATTATCTTCGTGGTTGACAAGGTCAGGGTTGGCATGATCAGAAGCAGGTGGAGTTTGGGAAGCAATTTCATCTGATGGAGGTAGGAGCCGGCGTAGGGCTTCGGGAATTGCGTCGTCTGAGACATCAGTGTGTCTATCACAACATGGCAGCGGACTAGTTGAAGTAACATCCAAACGTAATCTGGCAAGACTAAGTTCATCGAACTGCAGTAGAAAGGCTCCGCGTACACAGCCGGTGGTATTAATAACCCATAGAACTCCTCTGCATACAGCAGGGATTCCATGCCGCTTTCGTTTCTCCTTACTCGCAATTTCTTTGGCATCTGACTCCTCTAGTTCGGTGATATCGCTCTCCGAGGTATCTGATCTGACGTTAGATGTATGACGTATGCACGGTACTGCCTCATTGGTACTCAAACCATTATAGCGGTGTTCGACTTCTTCATCGGAACAGGAATTTGAGGGGCTCTCAGATCTTCAACTTGGTATAGCGGTCAGGACTCTCTTCGAACTCTGAGTGAGTATTTGACTGACATCATACAGTTGCGGCTCAGGTTCTGGTGCATCTATATCCCGATCAAGAGGATCTTCAACTGCTCTGATAGCCTTCGATATGGCAAACGCTTCAATAATTGCGAGAACCTTTGGAATTACCCTTGGCGTCTCGAATGCATCTCGTGTGAGGATTCCCAACGTCTCGTCACTAGGAGAAATCAGGACTCGACCGGAGTGATACAGAATAGCCACGCCAATTTCCTTCAGGTTCCTAGCTGCTCTGCCAAACCGCTACCACAGTGACGCTGCAGTGAGCTTCGTAGTCACCTGCCATTGGATGACTCTGTGGACACTTGGAAAATCAATTCCCATTCCAGCAACCTCAGTTGCAAACAGGACCCGGACTAGCCCTGCTTGGAACGCCGACATAACTCGATTTCGACGACTTTGGCTCAAGGCAGTTGTAACTTCGGCGAAGGTCCACGGATATTGACGTTTCCAGGTTACCGCTACCTTGGCAAGCTTCCAGAACTCAGTGCAGGCTTTCATGCAGTCATTGCAACTATCGGAGAAAACAATAGTTTGGAATATATCAGCAGGATGTCGGACGCCTTCAGGTACAAGCCAGTGGAGATTCTCGTGAGCTTTGAGCCCTTTAGCTGTTTGGCGGGTATGCAGATATATGTTCGGCCGGTCAATTGATCGATGAATGAATCGCGTTTCGGGTATGAGATCCAGACTTCGGTGAATAAACCTTCTTCCATATGGGGTGACAGTAGCCGACAAGGTCATAATAGGAACACCAGGGAAAAAAGGTCGTATCGAACCGATCGAACCCCACTGGGGTCGGAAGGTACGCCATGCATGCGTGAGATGTGCCTCATCAATGATGATACCAATGATTCTTCTTCGTAGTATAGTATCCTCCGCCGTCATTCGAATGAAATCTTTGTTACTTTGGTTGCAGAACTCAGGCTGCATCAGAACCACCTGAAAGTCACCGTGAGTGACTTCTCCAACTAGCTTGGTATTCGCTCTCATGCTCTCTCTGTTGATTGCACAGGCCCGAATGTCGAGGGATTTAGCCGATTCCACTTGATCTGCCATTAGGCTGAGAAGCGGGGAGAACACAACTATGATACCAGAAACATTCGCCATGTTGCATAGCAGGTAGCAAAAGGATTTTCCCGTGCCAGTACCAGTGATCACGCAAACATCTCATCCAAGCAAGAACTCAGCAGCCGCTGCAATCTGCCAGTCCTTTTCCTCAAAACCTAGGTGTAGTCTTTCGTTTCTGCTGGCAAATGCAGTTTGCACCTTTGTCCGCATCTCGTTGACACCATATGAGTCGTCTTGAGAAACATTGACATGCCTCAATCTGCCGCCATCTATAACGCGCTGTAAAGGTGGTGGCGAATCAGAAGGAGGTGCCACTGTATGGCAAGGGCTAAATTCGACTCTCCCGGATGTGTACATGTCGTCGGTATCATTTGTAGAAGAAACAGTTTGGGAATCAGCGGTGAATGACAGTGTCTGAGATGCCTTGCGGGATGTCAAATGAAAGCTTTCACCCTCCTGTTGAACAAGTCAGCAAACATAGTAATGTTGATTGCTTAAATGATATTGGACCCATCCAACCTTATTGACTCCATTGTAGCCACCACCTCGTGCAGGTATATCTCCGCTTCGACCTTGTATACCTGATCCAGTATCTTGTCTTAGAGTGCTCGACGCCTGGTTTGATGCCATATCTGTATCTCGGTGGAATTTTTCTTGCCGGTATTGGTGTGCTTTATACGGTGGTTGTAACGGTGGGAGTGCTGCGGCGGGGTTCTAAAGTACTCAGGCGTCTTCTAGGATAAGAGCCGGAGCAAGAGTGGATGCAGAGGCGAGAGCAGGAGTAGGAAAGTAACCAAAATGGTTACGAGAATGAAGGACAGAATACGGAGATGGACAAAATCAGACGGATTTCTCGGATAGAGACGGGCTGCACTGGGCGCGCGTTGCTAAAACGGAGAAATCAAAGGAAGCGGAGGAAACACCCTGTGGTTACCCTAGTATGCTAGTCACATTATACACCTCAACTTGTATACCAGAGCTGTTAGATCTCCCCACATCCCCCACAGAAGGAATCTTAAGATATTCGGACCAGCCAGCGGTTGGTACTACCGATGCAGAGGTTTGGTTAGACCCATGAGATGCCGGAACGATTTCTGGTGGTATAGCTACATCTCAAAGGCGCAGTCACCATATACCACCGTCCGATAGCATAATGCATATGACGACTATGTTAGATCTCCCCACATCCCCCACAGAAGGAATCTTACGATATTCGGACCAGCCAGCGGTTGGTACTACCGATGCAGAGGTTCGGTTAGACCCACGAGATGCCGGAACGATTTCTGGTGGTATCGCTACATCTCAAAGGCGCAGTCACCATATACCACCGTCCGATAGCATAATGCATATGACGACTATGTTAGATCTCCCCACATCCCCCACAGAAGGAATCTTACGATATTCGGACCAGCCAGCGGTTGGTACTACCGATGCACAGGTTCGGTTAGACCCACAAGATGCCGGAACGATTTCCGGTGGCATAGCTACATCTCAAAGGCGCAGTCACCTATATACCACCATCTAATAGCATAATGCATATGACGACTATGTTAGATCTCCTCACAATACTACCATGCCTTCCACCACATCACGGATCTAACCAGACCTCTGCTTTGGCCATACTGACCACTGGCTGGTTTGAGCGCCTTTGAGTTCCTTCTGTAGTTGATGTGGGAAGATCCAACGGCACTGGCACACAAGGATGAGCTGTATCATGTGACCTGTGTAGTCAGCTGATCTATGTCGTGATGCTATCACACTAGGCTTCCACCCCACCCGTCTCTCCTAACAACTACATACACAACAACCCTCCACAACCCCCTTCCCAATCTTGCATCTCCGGCTGGATTCCATGTCAGTCTTTGCGACTGCAACACGAAAAAGCCCTACCATCATGGCAGAGTCGACGAGACTGACGGTAAAGGAGGCAATCAACCGTGGCCTGCTTACCACGGCTCAGCTCTCCAAGTGTGCACCCGTTCAAGGTTTGAAGCTTGTCCAGTCGGCGCAGGTAAATTGTCGCTCATCTCTTCATACATCTATGTGGAAAGCTAAATCGATGTAGAACCGTATGGATTGGGATGCCAAGTTGAGGGTATTCGTAGCTCTCTTCTACTATCACTGGCATGCCATCGATCCATGCACCATCCGCGCACTGGCACCACTCCTAGTTCCTTCTACGCCTCATGTCATTGAGGTCACGCAGATATTTGATCCAATTAGCGAGCTCTATTCTGAGTTGCAATCCGATATCTGTGATGCTCACGAGCGTGTTGCGCGCAGCTGGCTGGCATACAGAGATGGTCAAGATCTGCTAAACAGGCAGACAGAAAAGCGGTACGTAAAAAACCCTCACATACACCTAAGCAAAGTACTGATGACGGTTGGCTGTATATAGGCAGCGTCACAACAAGGTTCCCTTCCCTACAATCAGTCAAATAGAGAAGTCTCTCAACCTTCAGATCAATGAAGTTGCTGCCCTCTGGACCCCAATCTACGATGTCATACACAAGGGCCATTGGGATCCAACCCAGTTCCATCAATACAGTCGCGAGCACTATGAATTTCTGCGATACTCATCCCACAAGATCATTTGTGACATGATCGAGAATCTAACCACTGGAGGATCATTTGCCACGATGAATATCAGTATCGACTCACGTATGCGTACACTCATCGCCTGCTCATCGAAAAAGATCAACAATCTATCCTGGCCTTCACTCAACCCTGAGCTTCCTCCGGACTCTGCGATTCAGACTTGGAGTTCACGACCCGATATGTACCCACGAGCTAACTCTTCCGGGGGCCTCATATGTCTCCTTGAGCGTCTGGGTGGAGATCTGCCAGTTTATGGAAGCAGCGTCCAACCTAATACCATCGACGTCGACAGCATCATCACCTCAGTCAGAGGACAGGCCTCAAACACCGGGCCCAACCCCATTCTTGCTGATACCGCTCGTCTTGAAGTGACTCGTCTTGAATCAGCTGGTCTTGAATCTACTCGTTCTGATGGCAGTTGTAGTGATTCATTTGCGCCTCAAGCAGTGACATCTACCACCCCTACGGCCGAATGCCTATCAGATGATGACGATCTGTATAGTGCTCCCCGGGACACTATCGTCAAGCACGTCAAACTCTTGGGCAACGAGGCTCGAGTCCCTGATCCAAAGTTGACAACTCCACGGGTGCGAGCTCATCCGGAATCGAGTTCTACTGCACCAAAGACACCACCACCGGATGGACGCACTACCCGCATACCAGTGTCTCAATCCAGCGCAAAGCCCCGTGGTGAGACTAGCCCGTCTCCCAAAAACACCGTTACCACCTACAAGTCAACTCCAACGGGATCCCAAGCCATTTGTACCAGCGAATCCGAAACTGAGAAAGACAAAATCAACAGCGGCTCGGAAGATGAAGACTAATTCGATCCTGTTACCCTTCTTGATAACGATGCATATCCTGGCCTCTCGACCTTCTTGCAGATTGGTGGAGAGCATGTCAATGTCACCGACGAGATGCTAAGCAGGATAGAGCAGATGGTCAATGCAGAGTGGGAGGCTGATTGCCAAGTTATTGCTGGTGTCGTCGAATCTCACAATTCGTGGGAAGAGATAACTCGACGTGGGCTTATTCTTGGACGGCTAAGTTTCACTGGAGCTGCTAACTATGTCATGCAAGGTCTCAGTGCCGAATATAACCAAGCAGCAGAGATTGTGAGGCACTTTGGAAAGAAGATGGATAAGTGTGAAGATATGATCGAAGAAGTGAGACGTGCAAGAATTCGCGCTGAGCAGAATCGCTATATTCTCGATGGCATATCTGCTAAGTCCGACACCGTCACCCTGAAAGCTGCCAAGGAGAAACACAAGCAGGTGATGGAAGAATATGGGCCGGGGATGAGCTTGACTACATCCCCAGGACAGAAGCGCAAGTCCCGAGACTACACTCATCGGCGCAAGACGTTGAAAAAGGTTCGCCGATCTGGTGGAGGTAGCTCTTCATCCTCCTAACGGATTCCCTCAGGATCCTTCTCAGGAGTCCCCGCTTCTACTCCGCTTTGTACCAGGCCGAATCAGGCATTTGCATCGTATCACCGCAAAACACCAGCAGTTCAAACCTTCGATGATATGCACGCCAAGTCTTCAGCTCGCGAACGTCGTACTACACCACCGGCCCGAATGAGCACCTTTGCGGAGGACTTAGAGAGTCTTGACAACTAGCTCACGTTGCAATGGTTGCCTTACCGGCATATGCACAATACCCCCTTGCTCTTACTTGTAACGTAGAGTTTCTACTTTGTGTTTGTCAAAATAACCCATTTCTCTGTTCATCTTCTACTGCTGTCTGGTATATGGGTGTCTCCTCAATTATGGAGTATGGTGTAAATTTTTTCAGGTATCCGGGTTAAGTTTGAGAATCCATCTAGTATGTGAATTCCAATAGTCTGCACCATCATGGATGTGTTATGACGACACACTCGCCACAGCCAAATTTTGTTGTGTCGGGCGTTAGGGTGCAAAGCCCCTATTTCGGAAGGGGTTTCTTTCAGACGTTGAAACGAAGCCTGGTTTTGAGCTAGCGAAATAATCAAGTGCACTTGACAACGGCTGGAGCGAGACAAGATGTATGCCAACTGCTGAGACTTTCTAAATTGTGGTTGTGGGGATCGAGAAGGTTGAGTGAGGGCATCATGGGCAGTTGTACCTGGGTGTACGGAAACTTTTGGCCTAGTACTTTATATTTCTTCTCTTCAGCTGGATATTGAAGCACCCACCCCAAGCCACCTGGACAAACCAAGAGTTGCGTTTCAACAGCGCCCGCTGTCTGGAGAAATGCACCAAAAATACAACATGAGAATTTTCCCTGACCTGGGATGAATCGGTGTCCATAAACCTGACGGCGCACCTGATCGGATATATCTCAGCGGTAACCAAAGAGAAATAACTATTTAAAGCAGTGCGAATTGAATTCCACCAATACCTAAAGATAATGGAAAAAGAAGTAGCAGATGCACTCCTGAAGCAGTGGCCATACAATGGCAAAATCGACCTCCAAGTGGGAAGCAAGGCGTCATGGGAGCCCACTTATCCGCTCTCGGAAGTAGAACTCCAAACTCTCCGAGAATGGCTAAAAGAAATGGAAAAAACAGGGAAATTCAAGTGCTCCACATCGCCAGCACGCTTACCAATCCTCTTCATACCAAAACCACACGGACTAGGACTCCGCCTATACATGAACTACTGAGCACTGAACTGTGTCATGATTACAAACCGCTGCCCACTCCCGTTGATGCAGGAACTGCAAGACCCCATCTGGGGTGCGCAATGGTTGATAAAAATGGATCTGAAAAACAGATTCGACCTCACCCGAGTCCGGGAGGGTGACGAATGGAAAACAGCATTTCGGACACGCTACTGACTATTCGAATTCCAGGTAATGCCATTTTGACTCACCAACACACCATCCACATTCCAGGAGATGATGAACCACATATTCTCGGACATGTTGGACGTTCGCATAAAAGCCTACCTGGACAACATATTGGTCTACGCTAAAACCCAGAAACGACATGACCATCCGTTCAGGGATGTCCTAAATAGATTGAAAATGAACGGGCTAGCGGTCTTACCAGAGAAGTGTGTATGGAGGACAAGAAGTATATTCCTGGGATATATTATTGGAAGGGATGGAATAAGGATGTTCTTCAGGGAAAAAAAATCTCCGTTCCAACAGAGACCGGCGTTAGATGTGTTGAGAGTGTTGGGCAAAATCTTAGATTCCAATTTGGTGTTGATAGGCAGTTGGCATGCCAGTAACAGCCAATAGGTAGCTTCTCCATCCAAACGCTACGCCAGGCGTGGCATCTACTATCCACGCAGAATACCTTACTCATTTCCATTGGAAGGTAGTCCGGAGGTTGAATTATCCTTATCACGTAGCGCTTCCATCGAAACGCTACGCCTGGTGGCACATTTACTACCCGCGCAGAATACCTTACTCATTTCCATTGGAAGGTAGTCCCGAGGTCGAATTATCCTGTCCGTGCAGTGCCTCCGTCCAAACGCTACGCCAGGCGGTGCATCTGCTACCCGTGCAGAATTTCTAACTCATTTCCGTTGGAAGGTAGTCCGGAGGTCGAATTATCCTATCCACGCTGCGCTTCCGTACAAACGCTATGCCTGGCGGCGCATCTACTACTCGTGCAGAATACCTTACTCATGTCCGTTGGAAGGTAGTCCGGAGGACCAAATTATCCTGTCCGAGCTGCTCTTCCGTCCAAACGCTACGCCTGGCGGCGCATCTACTACTCACACAGAATACCTTACTTATTTCTGTTGGAAGGTAGTCCGGAGGACATATTATCCTGTCCACGCTCTGCCGAATGCACCACCTGGTGGAGTGTGTATTATTTTGGCAATACACGCCTCTCAGCCATTAATTCGATACTTGATGCTGTTGAAAAAAGCTTCTCTTGCTTGGTGCTCAGTGTTACTCTTTCTTTGTGTCGAGCGGAGGGGCGACGGGAGCGAGTGGGGTAGACTACCCAATAGGGATAGGCGTGACGCCTGTGGGACTCTGTACAATGTTTGCTTTCTCTCGTTTTTCCTTTAGACTTAAAAATAACGATCACGGTTCCCAAAAGATCGCTCGCTGCTCTCGCCCAACGTGAGCATCAACTGAACCATCGCCGCTTCTCTCTCACTCCCTTCAAGTCCTTCTTCCTCATCTTCCTCGCCGTCTCCTATCGCTCAGCGCCTTGAAGAAGGACCCTGCCCGGCTTGCCCCTCAAACCTCTACTATTTGTTCAGGTTATGAGCCCGGAGTCGTGACCGCTCCATCCAACGCTCAATCCTCGCGCAAAACGTAGCTCTCAAGGGAGCCAGCTATAAACGCGGGGGCCGGCAAGTCGAGGCCCATTCTTCTACGTCTCCCTGCCTCGTCGGAATCTACTGCTCCATTCAGTACTAACTCGATCAAGAAAACGTCACCAGTTCCCCTCATCACGATGTCGGAGAAACCCTACAAACATGCGCTCGGATCGATTGAACTCCTCAAGTCAACAAACTACGCGAAGTGGAATAGGAACTGCCGTCGCATCCTCAAAGGTATTCGTGCTTGGAACATCATTACCGGCAAGGAAGTTGAGCCAAATGCTCCTGTTGGATTCAATGCTGCTGCCATAGCCGAACGGGCAGTCCACACCAATTACTTGGAACGTCGGGCACAAGCGGCTGCCATCATCAGTGGATCTTGCTCAGAGGAAGTCCAAATCGAGCTCGAAGGCATTCATGATCCTGCAGAAATGTGGACTGTCCTAGCCGCTCGAATGGATGCAGTCAGTACTACAGTTGGACGAATGATGCTTCTCCGAAAATTTCTAGATTTGAAACCGACCATTGGCGAACCGATCCAGAGCTATTTCTCTCAGCTCATGGAAATGAAGAATCAACTGGCTGGTTCTGATGAAGCCATATCTGATGCCTCATTCAAAACCCATATTTTCACCACCCTCCCCTCAATATTCTCAGTTACCATCGAAATTCTCCAATCCCGCGCCAGTATCACGATCCAGGAAGTCATGGATTCCCTGAAAGAATGCGAACGCAACAAAGCTATGATGACCAAACCGGACGCTGTATCGGAAGCACTCTATAGCCAGCAATCGAAAAACGGAAAAGGAGGACAAGGTCGTCGGAATGGAAACAAATGGTGTACCAACTGCAGGATGACCTCCCATGATACGGAGAACTGCTGGAAACTGAAGAATCAGGACGGCAATAAACGGAAACGAGAAACCAATCAAGACATCTGTTACTATTGCGGAGACGAAGGACATATGCAAAAGGATTGTCCAATTAAGATGAAAGCCCAGGCTGCTCGTTTTGGAAACCAAGGATCATCTGGCAGACCTAGCGGTAATGGATCTGGTGGATCTGGAGGAAATGGATCTGGTGGAAGTGGATTCAGTGGCAACTGACGAAACCGATCTGGTGGCAGCAACCGAGGAAATGGATCGAACAGAAGTGGAAACGATTCAGACACAATAAACGGTCATCACCTAATTGCCAATGAACCAGACAATGGGGAGTGACATGAGGGTTCCACCTCCCTCAGCTCGGAGGTGATGGTCGCAACACATCGATCGGCAACATCAAGACTCAGAACCTGGGTAATCGACTCAGGTGCATCCCACAACTACAGCAACAATATCAGAGACTTTCCGAAAGCCTTGTTCACAGAGACGAAGATGTTAATTAAACTCGGAGACAACAGCACGGTACACGCAAACAAAAAGGGGATCGTCAGGCTTAAAGGCGTCGACATTGAAGCGTTCTTTGTCCCAGAATTCCGAATCTCGCTACTGTCCGTCAGCCAGCTCTACACATCCGGACTCACGGCGACCTTCAAATATGGAGTGTGCTCGATTACCGACTCCCACCGGAAGAGCGTTCTAAAGGAAAGACTAGAAAACAGACTCTACACACTCACAATCGAAGGATCCGCATATATCTTGGAACTAAGATCTTACAACCGCAAAACACGACATTCCAACTCGATAGACATCTGGCATCAACGATTCGGACATCTCAACTACGTTGATGTGAAACGGATACTGGAAACGACACTGAAAACACCCTGGAAACTGCCGGATTCTGTGAGTCTATGTCAAACATGCATCCAAACAAAACAACAACAACGTGTCACGCACACCCCATCATCTCGCACTTCAATCCCATTCGCACTCATCCACTCAGACCTCTGTGGACCTATCAAACGAAGTATCGGAGGAAGCCAATACTATATTGTATACATTGACGATTGTACAAGATACACGGAGGTGTACTTCCTTGTGACGAAATCGGCAGAAGAGATATCAGCGAAATTCCAAAATTATCAAGCCTGGGTCGAAGCACGGGGATTTCGTATCAAACGATTTCAGTGCGATAATGGTTCAGGCGAATACAACAATTCGGTATTTCTCGCACTATTAGGTGAGAAAGGAATTGCCTATGAACCGGCACCACCATATACGTAACAAAAGAATGGAGTTGCAGAAAGAATGATTCGCACGCTTAATACCAAAGCGAGAAGCATGATGTGGGAAGCAAATGTGCCGACCAAGTTCTGGTCTGAAGCAATACGCACTGCATGTTATCTCCACCGGCGATCTCCAACCACAAGCCTATCTGGCAATCGCTCCCCCTTTGAAGCTCTATTCGGAACCATCCTGCCCATCGAACAGATTCATTGGGTATAGTGCACGACACTGATGGTAAGTCAAATACCCCAAAAATCTTGTGGACTTTCTCACTTTCGCTCGCGAAAGAAATCTCCCGTTGTCACAGCTGGTGACCAGTGGTGAGATATCAATGCCCGTCATTTAATGAACGGAAGAGGCTCCCGTTGACATGGCCATTAGTAGCTGGCGGGATGTAACCTATGGTCCGCCGAAGCAGCAGATATCTGTGGAGGGTGAGCAAGCAACGAAATTCAGCAGATATCTGTGGTGGGCGAAGGAGTATGTGAGAAGCCCACCGATCTTCGGTGTTGACAAATCAGTACTCAGAAAAATCCTGACAAAGCCCACTGATCTCAGTGTTGACAAGTCTAGGTCGATCCTGAAAAGGATAAATGCCGGAAGCTGTAGCAGC
>Ga0307508_10003500_pt1 | contig 15830 bp, 22 predicted proteins | sample 9_EM_MG_FD_203089 | JGI IMG/M metagenome (GOLD analysis project Ga0307508, IMG submission 203089) | Populus trichocarpa ectomycorrhiza microbial communities from riparian zone in the Pacific Northwest, United States - 9_EM | ecosystem: Host-associated > Plants > Roots > Unclassified | place...
TCAGAGCTCGCCCCAGCCTGTGACTTTCACTCATGAAATCTCACTCGGCCTCAATCCTCAGATTGAGTCCGGCTAGTCATACTAATTGCATGTCTTGGGGTGTCACCAGCGCGCTGGGTGTAACACCTGAGTCCCCAAGCACCGGCTTGAGGGGCAGTCTTCAGTCCTTTGTCCTGGCAGCCTTCCTCTATATTCAGAGATCTTGTGCCCACAGAATCATGTAAGACAATCTTCATGTTTATCGATCCATATATTTCAACACCCATATTCCTTTTTCACCTTTCAATTAGCCCACCACAGGTTACGTCGGACATTCTGTATGCGCCCTATACCTGCTGGCTGTCATCTCTCCCTCCCAAGGTCCTTCTGCAGCTCCGTCAGATCTTCCATCCAATATAGCTTTGACCTGCTGCCCCACCTCATCCTCCTGGTCTGGCTGGTAAGTGCTCCTACCATGGCCTCCCACAGTACTCCTGCTGCTTCCTCTACCTGTTCAAACATGCTGGTGGCATCTAGTACTGCAGTTTTGTTCCCCACTCTTAGAAAGCATTGCTGGAACACCACTTTCTTTCACTGCATGGATTTCTGCTCTTCCTTGCTCTTTCCAGTCCCCTTTCATCCACTAATGTCATACCCTGTCATCTCCTTGCTGCTCTCTCAGCTGCCAGGGGTCCCTCCAAGTTTATTCCACACTATAATCTCATGGTCAGAGCTGGTCGCCTATTTGCTAACAATGTTCCAGTTGAGCTCAATACTCAGTGAGGTGAGGATGAGGTCAATGATTGAGTGATTGTTGTTGCCCACCTGTTGGGCTTCCTTGGAGTTCCACACTACCAGTGAGTGGTAGCTTTTGAGGTTCACACTGAATGTAGCATTTCATCTCAATAATGCCCTCCCATTCCATATCTGGCTCTGGGTGTTCTTGTCCCCAACAATGAGAGTCTGGTTATGTCTTGCAATTGCCTCCCAGTTGGCCCGCTGAGTCAGCTACTCTCTGCTAGCACCGATCTGCCCGTGATCATAGATATTGACAATGACGATCAAGGTACTACTCAGAGGCTTGACTTCCAGTGCCTGCACGTAGTTTGCACCACCCCTTGTTAGATCCTTCAGCTTCATTACCTGATACTAAGACTCCCAGTTGATTGCCACCAAGTACTTGGCTGTATTTCCCTTCTCCCCCCTAACAAATTTGAAGCTAGGGTGTGAACTTGTACTATACTTTTCTCTCTTCCCCTGGGGTTCCAGAATCAGTACAAGGTTCTCTTCTTTCTGAACCACTGACTTCAACACCGCCTCCAATACTTGACCCCCCTAGTGTAGGTATGCCGTAGCACCAGCAGCTTCTGGGTTCCTGATAGGCCCACTATCAGACACCTATAGATGGGGCATTGCCACTTGATTCCATTCCAGTTGCCTCTATCATGTCTTCTGTCCAGTCTGGTGAGATCTCCACCAACATGTGTCACAGGAGCCAGTTTAGCAATCTGTCGGCAGGTGCTGCATTTGGCCAGGCTGGTTGAGCTGGGTGTTTGGGCTGTTAGGTAGGAGTTCCCTATTGCGGCCCTCCTGCCTGCATGCCTTGGATGATCTCAATAACAGCACACTTTGCCAGGTATCTGGCATCCTGGGAAGGGTGTCCACCCCTGCAGTTGGGGCACTTCATTCCCATATGCAGACATACCTTTCGTACCTTTTCACACGTTACCACCTCTCATCGGTGCTCCGCAGCCTATGGCCACCAGCACCGCTGGTATAGGTGGCTTCAGCCTGCTGGCACCGGAAAGCTCAGAAACCTCATCAGCTGCACATGCTATATAGGGTGTCAGCCTTGTTAGGGATATAGAGGAAGGCACAGAATTTGTTTCCCACCATCCACATTTCCACCAGCAGCTTCTAGGCTGCCACCTTGCCTGGTCTCTTGAAGACCACCCATGCCATGTTCTGTGGGAGGCAGCCAGCCTGGAAGTGCTGCTCAACGGTCCTTACTGACCGTATCCACCGTATGAAGAATGGGGGGGTCGCAACACCTTCGTTCTCCACCTCAATCTGCACCCTAAAGTCCGTCAGCCCATTGGGATACCAGTACCAGTTGTAGGGCACTAAGACCTTGAGGTATGCCCAGGTTTCGTTAGTGTCAACATTGATTATCACCAAGAAAAAAATTTTCCTTCTTGAAGTGTAGGAACTTTGCCAGTAAGGCCCCATAACCCACTGGTGTAGACAGCCTTCCCTACACCGAGAGTTGAAAGCCCTCCATATGTACATGGGCTGGCACCACCTATCTAAGTGCAATGTAAATGTTAGAATATAGGGATCGGTAGAGATGAAGATTACGAATTGGTTTATTGATACAAAGTCGAAGGAGGGTCATTCTCTCTATATGCAACAGGCCCAAGGGACTTTCCAGAGAGAAAGGATGGAAGACTGTCTCCTGAGCTGGTGCTTAGAGACTCGGGCAGCTGTTATCTCCGGACATGTCACCTCAGGTCTATCATCTCTGGATGGCTTCTCTGGTTTGTCATCTGCGGACACATATTATTCTAACACTTCCCCTTATATGGAACATAGAAAGGAACATAGGAGAAAAGTAGAAATTGAAATAAACTGTATACTGACAAACAGTAGTAGAGTAGTGAAAAACAGTGAAACCCCCAGTATCCTTGGATACCTCATTAAAACTCATAACTTTGTAAAAAACCTCATGGGAAAACCACAGACATAGGAGAAAGAGTGCATCCACCAAAGAATAAAGAGAGAGAGAAAGAAAACTTGTTGAACCACCTGCCTGTGCTTCACCGGAAGCTTCCCCTGGATACCAGGCTAATTTCCAAGAAGATCTGATAGATGATCTGTCCCTTTGTCAGCATTGAGAGTAGAGAGTAGCTTCATCAACATCGAGTGTGGTCTGCAGCTGTTCTATGGGATGCTACTGCAGCTCCAGCATCACTGAGCGTGCCCATTAGCTCCACCATCACTGGGCGCATACAGCAGGTCCATCAACATTGAACATCAGGACAAAAAAATTGGCGTTGGAATGCAGTATTGCATCAGGTGTGTTGTAAGCGTTGATACACACTGTAGCCCACTTTTTTTCATTGGAACATGTTCAATGCATTTGTGATAATCCCTACATAGTGCTTGCATTTATACACTAAATCTTATATGTGTCAACTATCTATACAGATTATTCATTCGAATGTTACCTCTGGCAAGGTATCAACTACCCATGGAGCACACACTCACAAATTGTATTCAAACACCACATCTAGTGTATATTGCCTGTCCACACTGTGTATCCGTTGGAATACTATTTCTAGCAAGGTCTCAACTATCCATGCAGAGCTCCCTTATGACTTGCACTCGAACACTACATCTGGCATACATCATCTATCCACCTGGTGTATCCATTGGAAAGCTATGTTTGGTGAGGTGTCAACTACCCATTTAGAGCATTTATTTGAATGCTATGTTCAGCAACATGTCAACTATCCTTGAAGAGTATCCGCCCAAATGCGACCTCTGACTAGGTGTTACCTATCCATGCAGAGTATCCTTGCAACTTGCGATCAAATGCTTCATCTAGTATACATCACCTGTGCACACTGTGTATCCATTGGAATACTATTTCTAGTGAGGTGTCAACTATCCACGCAGAGCTCCCTTGCAACCTGTATTTGAACGCTACAACTGGTGTATATCGCCTATCCATGCTGTTCATCCATTGGATGCCATTTCTAGCAAGACATTAACTATCCACGCACAGCATCCGTTTGAATGCTATTTCTGGCAAAGTGTCAACTATCCATGCAGAGTACCCATTCGAACACTCCCTCTGACAAGGTATCAGTTATCCACACAAAGTACTTTTGCACCTTCCATTCAAATGCTTTATCTGGTGTGGCGTCAACTATCCAGGCAGATTACCTCTGCAACTACTGTATGGACACTACGTATGGTGTGGCATCTACTATTCACAAAGTCTAAGGTTCATCATACATGGTGAAAAATATCTGTTTACAAAATTCAGGAACAACAACCTTCACACCCTAAACGATGGAACATCAAGTGACAGTATGCAAAGAATACATTTGAAATTTGCAACAAGAGAGAAATGAATTGTGAGTAAAGACAGCATTTGGTGACAAGGTGAAGTATGAAACTCTGACGTGCAAATCCAGTGAACTAATGCCCCAAGAGAATCCTGCAAGAGAATACAGAGAGTGAATTTGGCAAGCATATCCACGAAGCAAATTCAGGAAGTGAATGCAGCGAGAGAATCTAGTAAAAGACAGTGAGAGGATCCAGTGAAAGAATCAGCAAGCGAATCAAGATAAACAGTGGGAGAATCAGCACAATAATCAATGAGAGAAATCCAGCAAATGAATCAGCGAGGGAATCTAATAAGAGAATTCAGCAAGTGAATCGACGAGAGAATCAGTGGGTGAATCCAGCAAGCAATCCAGTGAGCCAATCCAGCAAGAGAATTTAGTGTGCAAATTCAGCGAGCAAATCCAGCAGGAGAATCAGCAAGAGAATCGACAAGAGAATCAGTGGGTAACTCCAGCAAGCAATCCAGCAAGCTAATAGCAAGAGAATTGAGCATGCAAATTCAGCAAGCAAATTCACCAGGAGAATTCAGCAAGTGAATCGATGAGAGAATCAGTGGGTGAATCCAGCAAGTAATCGAGCAAGCCAATCCAGCAAGAGAATTGATCATGCAAATTCAACATGCAAATTCAGCAGGAGAATGAGCAGCAGAAACCAGTAAGAGAATCGCTCAATCGAGTGAATCCAGGGTGCAAATCGGTCAGAGAATCAACAAGAGAAACAGTGAGAGAAACGGTAAATGAATCAACATGAGAAACAGCCAGAGAATCAGCAGGAGAATCAGCAAGAGAATCAGTGAGAGAATCAATGAGAGAAACAGTGAGAGAATCGGGCAGAGAATCGGCAAGAGAATTTTGTTGCAATTGCTTCTCGCCACTCCAGTGTGGCGTGTTGATGAAAGTGACACCATGGTGAGCAATACCATAGCAACGGTGTTGGCAGCAATGATATGGCAATGGCAACAGCAGCAACATGGAGAGTAATGGCAGGGGGACCCTGGTAATGATGGCTGGGCATTCTTCCATAGTAGTGTCTTTCATATTCTTTCTTCTATACTCCTACATACTTAGATATAGCATAGAAAAAGACCAAACGCACCTATCTGAGCCGTTTCATCAAACTTCAACGATCAAATCATTTTGTCCTGTCACTTTCTTTTCTCTCTTCCTCTCTGCTTGTGAAGACTCTCAAAGGAACGATGATCGGACAAACTTTAACAGATTATGAGTTTAGAGCTGTAACTGCTCCAAATACCTACAATACCTCATGCAGATCATCTACCTTCTCAATCATCATATTCTTGTATGAAAAATAGCTCCTCAGGAGCCAGTGGTAAACATGGGGGCAGGCGATTCAAAGGCCCTGTTCTTTAGGTCTCACTTGGAAACTTTCTTCTTGAAATCAAGTGCAAACCATCTCAGCGATAGAAGATCCATGACCAGTGACAAGCATTTCCCTCCTTGCACATCGATACGATTCTCATCATCAGTGAAGAATCATTCAAACACCTGCTGGGCAATATCTGCCTTCTCAATCGTACCAACTACACAGTCTGGAAGGAAGACTATATAAAGGTCCTACAAGGAATAAAGGCTTGGGACATCGTGATGGAGAGGGAAGTAGAACAGGAAGATCTGGAAAGACCCAAAGACTTCACCAGAAACACTGTCCTGGCGCAGAAGGTGTAAAAGGACTACAAGCAACGGAAATTGCAGGTCTTGGCTATCATCTACAGTTCCTGTACCAATACTGTCAAATTGTACATCAAAGGTATAGACGATCCTGTTGAGGCGTAGAAAGATCTACAAACACTGCCAACTCCTCCGTTGGATGAATGTCACTCTTTCAGAAATTCAGCACTCTTCATCCTACTCCCAGACAGCCGCTCAATGCCTCTTAGCCGAACTGCTTGATATTAACACTGAGCTCACTGGTTCCGAAGAAGCAGTCCCCAACATGGTCCTGAAGAATCACATTGATATGACTCTTCCTCCCACCTATGCTGTCATGATCAAGATTCTTCAATCTCGTTGGAAAGTTACAGTTAAAGAAGTCATTGACACCCTCAATGAGTGTGAGAGAAACCGATCGATGACAACCAGACCTGATGCAGTCTCTGAGGGACTTGACATCCAATAAGAAGGAAGAGGTGGACGAGGTGGCTACCAGGGACGATACCCAGGGAATGAGTGCTTTCTGAAGGGGTGCTGTGATTGGTGTAAAACCGGCATGCACGCTACCGCCAACTGCTAGAACAAGAAGAACAACAAATGAGCTTGAGATCAGAATGACTGCTACTATTGTGGAGAAGAAGGACACATGAAGAATGACTGCCCTGCTAGAAGAAAAGGACAGGCCATACGAAATAGCAGAGGAAACAGACGTGACAGACGGGAAGGAATCGTACACACCGGACTTAAAGGAAATGGACACGATGGAAACAAAGGAAACACTAACAAGAGACGTAAAGGAAATGGATGCGACAGACACAACGGAAACACACGCACTCACAGTAGCTCTGCTAACCAGCAATGACTTGCGGGGTCTACCTCGCTCAGCTCAATGGTAATGGTGGCATCATATCGATCGGCAACAACAGCAAGGACTTGGGTAATTGATTCTGGAGCATCTCACAATTACAGCAACAATCTTTGAGACTTCCAGAGGAGCTCAGTTACGAAAACGAATATGATCATCAAGTTGGAAGATGATCATCAGGTACAAGCAAAGAAGAAACGAATTGTATGTCTGGGAGGAGTGGATATAGAGGAGTTATTCGTTCTGGAATTCCAAATATCTCTCCTGTCATTAGGACAAGTCGACAGACATGGATCCACAACAATATTCTAATCAGGGATATGCTCGATTGCTGATGCAAAGGGACAAAAGGTTTTCCAAACCAACCTTGAAGATGGCCTATACATACTATCAACGGATGAATCAGGACATATCTCTGAAATCAAGAGGCTGCGAACAGCTCCACATTCAAACATGATAAATATGAGGCATCAATATCTTGCGCACCTTAATCATCAGAACTTGAGACGACTACTGGAATCCTCGGGCAAGTGCGTTACGAATTCAGACGTTCAGCCACTAACGGATGCTATAGACGATGAGCTGCCGATCACCGTTAAACTTGTACCTGACTAGGAAACACCACGATAGTGTACAACCTGTATTCACACGAAACAACAACAACATATCATAAATACCATGGCATTCCAGACATCAATGCTATTTGAGCTTGTACATTCAGATCACTGTAGGCCTATGAAGCACAGTATTGGAGGCATCCAATATTACATCATCTATATTGATGACTGTACAAGATACACTGAGGTGTACTTTCTAATCAGAAAAACCACAGAAGAAATATCAGCCAAGTTTTAACAATATCAAGCATGGGTGGAAATACAGGGATTCCACATCAAACGTTTCTGTAGTGACAATGGATCCGGAGAATAAAGCAACTCGACATTCCTAGGTTTACTGGGAGAGAAAGGAATTACATTTGAACACTCCCCCCTGTACACCCACACCAGGAAAAAAGAAAATTGTGTCCAGACCTTCCGGATGCACCAGACGGTCAAGACGAACTGGACGCAACCTCGCTAACCCGGATGCATCATACCACGGCGTGGGGCGTGTGAACGCAGCTACCACGGTGGTGTGTGTTCAGAGGCAGCGTACTAGGGCACCGTGCATCTGGATGCAGCTGCTATGGTATATTCGTTTCAGAGAAGGAGTGTCAGGGCATGAACCTTCAGGACGTAACGCTTGTGTTCCAGACGCAAGGTGTCCAGGCAGATGGCGTCAGGACGACACCTGCCATGGTACCTCACGTCCAGACGCAGCTATCAAGGCACAACACGTCCAGACACAGCTGTCAAGGCACAATGCATCTAGATGCAGCTGTCAAGGCACAACGCGTTCAGATGCAGCTGTGAAGGCACAATGCATCCAGACGTAGCTGTGAAGGCACAACACGTCCAGACGCAGCTGTCAAGGTACAATGCATCTGGATACAGCTGTCAATGCATTACGTGTCCGGACGTAGCGGCTGTGGCACATGCCTTACGGACAAGGAGTGTCATGGCAATCGAGCTCATGACGCAGCGCATGTCTTACAGATGCAGAGGGTTAAGGCAATTTTCTTCCAACTGAGCAAGTCAAGGCAAATGTCTGGACAATACTTACAATGGCGCATGACACATAGGTAACTACTGAGCAGTCACAATGGTAGCATCCAGACACGACTGTCAGGGCATGGTACATTGCAGCAAAGACTATCAAACGATTGTGACTCAATCCAGTTCTATTGATTACATTTAATGTACATCTATTTACTCGCTTACCCTGTGCAAGCACCTAGCTGTGTGACATCCAATGATGATAGTGGCTGCAAGGACAATTACGAATAAGACGCGGTGAGAAGATTAACGTACTTCGTAAGATTATTGGTACAGCTCTCTAAGTGACAGTAGGAAGTTATAGAATACAACGCGATGAGTACGATGTCAATGAGGATGTCGGCAGCATGGATGGTATCGGAAGGACCCAATGAGTACGATGTGAGGATGCAGGTCAGGATGATACCACATCAGCAAAAAAATGAAAAGTTGAAGTATATTGCTTTTTTTACAGGTGAGACATAAATTTGAACTAATATTTCTCGAGGTTTCAGCTAAAAATAAAGCACTTTTTTTTTTTAAATCCTTACGGGAGCAAAATATAACTTCTCCACTTATGGGAGTTAGCGATGCTTACGGGAGCTATGGGAGCTACAGGAGCTCCCTAGGAATTCTCAAATTTTTTGCTGATGCTGCTGCAAGGACAATCGCGAATAAGATGCAGCAAGAATTTCAACCTGCTTCGTCAGATTGTTAGTGCAGCTCTCTAAGTGACAGTGAGAAGTTGTACACTACGACGCAATGAGTACAATGTCGATGAGAATGGCGGTCAGGATGATGCTGGCTGCAAAGACAATCGAGAATAAGACACGGTGAGAAGATCGATGTACTTTATGAGATTGTTAGCGTAGCTCTCTTAGTGACAGTGGGAAGTTGTACTATACAATGCGATGAGTATGATGTCAATGAGGATGGCGGTGAGGATGATGCTGGCCACAAGAACAATCGTGAATAAGAGGCGTAAAGAAGACCGACGTGGTTCCTGAGACAATTAGCACAACTCTCTAAGTGACAATGGGAAGTTGTGCAATACGACATGATGAGTATGATGTCGAGGAGGTTGTCGGTGGTATGGATGGTATTGCAAGGACACGATGAGTACGATGTAGGGATGGAGGTGAGAATGATGCCGGCCACAAGGACAATCACAAATAAGACGCAGTGAGAAGATCGATGTGCTTCATGAGATTCTTAGCACGGCTCTCCAAGTAACGGATAGTGGGAAGTTATACAATACAATGCGACATGACACGTACAATGTTTATGAAGATAGCGGTGAAGAGTTTCCCACAGCCCGGATGATAGAAAGTAAGATGGTCAAGTGTGATGGACATACGATGAAAGGTGAAGAAAAAAGGGGTGCAATTATGTCCCGTACTACTGTATTTTGCAAGTAGAGCTGTGGTAAGTGTGCCGAACAGTGGTAAGGGTGCTGAGCTGTAGTAAGCATGATAAACCGTAGGAAAGTGCAGGCACTAGCAAACGCTACCTTTGAAGTTGCATGCGAAATCACTCGTAATGTTTGAAACTGGCCAATTCTGCTCCCAAAGTTGGTAATACCCTGCAACCCGCAATTTACATTCCCCCAATTGTTTCCTGTCGTATCAATTCACTCTTACCAAAAATGTAATCCGTATTGACTCCTGTTTTTCAAGGTAGTGATGCTGAAGAGTTAAATGATATACGTATTGGAGTGTTATATTGTATGAAATCTCCACAATTGGTAGCTACAGCATCCCAATGCTGTAAAGTAGGAGCTAGTATGCACAATGATTCAACCAGACTAAATTGGTATGACAGGAAAGAATTGGTAGAATATAAACTGCAGGTTCCAGGGTATCGACGACTACGGGAGTTGAATTCACCAGTTTCGCGTATTGCGAGTAATTTCGCATGCAACTTCAAAGGTGGTGTTTGCTAGCAACTGTGCTTTTGTATGGTTTGGCACACTTACCACTGCTTAGCATACTTACCACTGCTCAGCACACTTACCACAGCTCCGCTTGTAAAACACCACAGTACAGGCCGCAATTACACCCCTTTTTTCTTTGCCTTTCATCATACGTCCCTCGCACTTGACCATCTTGCTTGCTATCATACATGCTACGCCAAACTCTGCACTGCCATCCTCATCGACATTGTACTTGTCACATCGCATCGTATTGTACAACTTCCCACTGTCACTTAGAGAGCTGCACTAACAATCTCATGAAGTATGTCAATCTTCTGGCTGCATTGTATTCGTGATTGTCCTTGCAGCCGGCATCATCCTCACCTTCATTCTGACAATGTACTCATTGAGTCCTTATGATACCATCCATGCCACCAGCATCCTTGTCGACATCATACTCATCGCGTCGTATTGTACAACTTCCCACTGTCACTTAGAGAGCTGCGCTAACAATCTCACGAAGAATGTTGATCTTCTTGCCACCTGTTATTCACGATTGTCCTTGCAGCCGGCATCAGCCTCAGTTTCATCCTCATTGACATCGTACTTGTGGCGTCGTATTATACAACTTCCTCCTGCGTTTGTCCCTCTGAAAGTTGCCCTAACAATCTTAGTAAATTCGTCGATCTCCTCACAGCATCTTATTTGCGATTGTACTTGCAGTCCGCATCATCATTGGATGTGACACAGCTAGGTGCTTGCACTGAGTAAGCTAAGTATGGTAAATAGATGTACATTAAATGTAATCAATAGAACTGGATTGAGTCACAATTGTTTGATAGTCTTCGCTGCAATGTACCCTATCCTAACAGTCGCATGTAGCTGCTACCACTGTGACCGCGCTGTTACCTATGTGTTGGGTGCTATCATAAGCATTGTCCAGACATATGCCTTAACATGTTCAGTCTGGAAGAAAATTGCCATGACACTCTGCATCCGTAAGACATGTGTTGTGTCTGGAAGGAAAAATGACCTGACTCTCCTCGTCCATGTTGGAATATAGGGATCGATAGAGATGAAGATAGTGAATTGATTGTATTACAGTATTATGCGGGCACAAGATCTCTCTATATACAGGAAGGCCGTCAGGACAAAGGACGGAAGATGAAAAGGAACACAGGAGAGAATGAGAAAAACAGAATTCTCGGATGCATTGTTAAAACTCGTAACCGTGTAAAAAACCCTTCGAGGGAGAAACCACGGACATAGGAGAAAGAGTGCATCCTCCAAAGAAAGAGCAGGAAGATGAGAGGGAAAGAAAAAGGGAAAAAAGAAGGGAAAAACTATTTCAACCGCTTAACGCATGGTCTGTTAACCACTTCTCCTGAGTCCTGGCTTACAAGCCCAAGCCCGTGAGCATGCTTCCAGTGAGTCTCGCGAGGGAGATTCTTCGTCATGATGTCGGCGAGCATGTTGGATGTCGGAAGGTATGTGGTTTTGATAGCGTTCCGTTCGCAGGCATCATGGACGAAGTGGAAGCGGACACTGATGTGCTTGGTGCACTCATGGAACTTCGGGTTCTTTGCAAGTTGGATTGCACGTTGGTTATCGACGAAGATTTGCTGGGGCTCTGTAGCCTTGCCATATAATATGCCAGTGTATAAAGTGCGGACCCAGATGGCTTCTTTTGTGGCGTTGGAAGCACCTATGTATTCGGCTTCCACCATTGAGAAAGCGACGAGCGGCTGCTTATGCGCACGCCAGGTAATAGCACCTCCGGCAAGCATGAATACATAGCCAGATGTTGATTTTCGGTCATCGGGATCTCCAGTGAAGTCTGAGTCGGTGTAGCCGGTGGGCATGGTGGCTTCGGAGTCTGATGCATTGTACTGGATAGCGAGGTTGGCCATGTGTCGCAGATATCGTAACGTATAGGTGGCTGCTGACAAGTGCTCGGTAGTCGGGGTGGAGGAGGATTTGCTGAGCATGGAGACGGTGAATGCGAGGTCTGGCCGAGTGCATAGCATTAGCCACACCAGACTGCCAACAATTGACTGATACCGTTGTTTACCATCTGAGTCAAGAGTCTTTGCTGTGCTGTTTGTCGGATTTAACTCTGGATCTGATCTTTGCAGCTTACTTCCAGTAGGCTGTGGTCTCCAGTGGCCGTTGCAGTAGGGAAAAACCATTTGTCACAAGCAGCTTCCTGACAGCGCGCTGTTGGTGGATATGCAGTATCCATCGTGATCGGTCACGCTCCATCTCTATACAGAGGAAGCAGCGAACTGGGCCGAGGTCGGTCATCTTGTACTTGGCGCAGAGGAGGTGCTTGATTGTGGTGACTCGGTTGGCCGACGGAGAGAAGAGTAGCATGTCATCAACATGCAGCAGTAGAATTATTGGTGTGTTGTTTTTGAGCTGATTGCTTGGAATTCCAGATGGCCAGTGGGGAATCGGTTCGATTGGTTAAGGTGATGCTTGCCGAGAGAAAGACAATCAGACTGTACTCGCATCGCTGGAGACCGAGAGGTCTGAGAAAGTGGTCAATATGCTCATACCTGAGACAGGGGCCTGCTTAAGTCCGTAAAGCGACTTTCTCAGCTTGCAGACTTGAGGTTTGTCTGCCTCAATACCCTGCAGCAGAGCCATATAGATGTCACCGTCAACTTTGGGATTCAGGAAGGTGGTGACAACATCCATTTGTTTGAATTCCCAGTCGTGGACAACAGTGAGGGCTAGCATCATACGTAGGCTTTGCAACGTTGCTACTGGAGTAAAAGTTTCTTCGAAGTCAACCCCCGCCTGCTGTTCAAAGCCTCGGATAACAAGCCTGGCCTTATACCGAATGCCACCTCCTGGCAACTCCTTGGTCTTGAAGACTTACTTGGAGCTAATGGGTGTGACACTGGCTGGAACGTCTTCCAGCCCGACATAGTCCCAGGTTGAGATTTGAGCCAAAGATCTGAGTTCCTCATCAACCGCATCAGACCATTTCTGGCCAAACCTCAGGTGTGCAATGGCTTCCCAGTAGGACACCGGATCTGCAGAATCCATTGGTTCCTCTTCCACCCGGATCCGGTGGGCGACCGCTCTAGGTCTCTTCCGAAGATCATACCGGCCAGTGTTTCCTTCCAAATCAGTCCGCTCGAGGCACTCAGTCTGAGTCCGACCGCCAAGGCGTCGAGTCGGAGTCTGCCCGAGGAATTGAGTTCACTCGAGACGCTGAGTCTGAGTCCGACCGCCGAGGCGTCGAGTCCGAGTCCGCCCGAGGAATTGAGTTTGCTGAAGGAATTGAGTTTGCTCGAGGAATTGAGTTTGCTCGAGGCGCCAAGTCCGAGTCCGACCGCCAAGGCGTCGAGTCCGAGTACGCGCGAGGAATTGAGTTTGCTCGTGGCGCTGAGTCCGATACTGACCGCCGAGGCGTCGAGTCCGAGTCCGCCCAAGGAATTGAGTTTGCTCGAGGAATTGAGTTTGCTCGAGGAATTGAGTTTGCTCGAGGTGCCGAGTCCGAGTCCGACTGCAGAGGTGTCGAATCCGAGTCCGCCTGAGGAATTGAGTTTGCTCGAGGAATTGAGTTTGTTCGAGGAATTGAGTTTGCTCGAGGAATTGAGTTTGCTGGAGGAATTGAGTTTGCTTGAGGCGCCGAGTCCGAGTCCGAATGCTGAGGCATCGAGTGCGAGTCCGCCTGAGGAATTGAGTTCGCTTGAGGAGCCAAGTCTGAGTCTGACCGCCATGGCATTGGGTCCGATTATCGTAGCATCAAGTCCGATTGTCGTGGCATCAAGTCCGAGTACCATGGCATCGAGTCTGACCATTGTGGTAATGAGTCCGTCTGAGATGAGTCGACATCCATTCCGGACGACAAGTCCACATCCACCCTTCAGGCCTTCCACAGTTGTGGTGAAGTATGTGAGTACATGTCCATTTATTAGTATTGAAGGGTCAACGATATCTGACTTGCCACTGATGGGGGTCTTGTATCGGTTCTTGGCTTCGCTGTTGATGCCGTCCTAGTATCAACATCAGCTTTTTGTGGATATTGGCTCCACATCAATGGCAGTCTCACCATCGATATCGGTCTCGCCATAATTCTTGCGATTTTCCACTCTTGGTACGCCGGCCGGGGCAGTGATAGCAGCTTCTGAGGACATCCACCTGCTTGACGGATCTGCTTAATCCGGTTGCACTTCCACCCAGATCCGGGTGGATGTAGTTTATGTCTGAGCAGCGAGACTGTTCTGAAACTGGGTATTTCAGTAGATGTCTTCATGTCTGGAATGAATACTCAGCTTTTGGAATAGATTCCACATATGGTCTTTGTTCAATCGGTATCTCAGTGGAGAGCCGACTTAGGAGCAAAGGCGATTCAGTAGCAAAACCGAAAACCACTGGAGTAGTGATTATGCTGAAGTTGCTAAATCCATTGAAATGGCCGTATCCACAGTAGCCTTCAAACGCGCTACAGTAGCGGAAATCTCCGCGTGGTTCTCTGTTGGTCGACAGCTTCTTTTTCGGATGGCTCGTAGGATGGCTTGTAGGACCGCTCGGTCTCATAGGCTCGCTCGTAGAATCGCTTATAGAATCGCTTGTGGAATCGTATGTAGAATCGTTCATATTATCGCTCGTAGGATCACTCGTAGGATCACTTGTGGGATCAATTGGGAGATCGCTGGTGGAATTGCTCGTGGGGTCACCGTATCCAAAGGTCCTTCAGCTAGTAGGCCAACGCTTCGCTCGGATGACAACCGACTGATGCTGACTGATGAATGGTTGCACCATTCAATGCGTAAGGCTCAAGTCTGGGCAGTCGCGTTGGCTGGTAGGCCCCTCTATGCCGAGAATAGTGATGCGTTGTCTGGTTGGCAATGTTGTCAGATGTGATGCAGCTCCAAAAAGTTAAGGCTTAAAAAACAAGAGTGCAAGGATGAGACGCAGAAGTGAGGCACAAAGCGGCATATACGGTGGGTGCGATTATCGATGGGTATCGGATTGGCAGAGCGTTCAATCCGGGCTCATAACCTGTTGGAATATAGGGATCGATAGAGATGAAGATAGTGAATTGATTGTATTACAGTATTATGCGGGCACAAGATCTCTCTATATACAGGAAGGCCGTTAGAACAAAGGACGGAAGACTGCCCCCCCTGAGTCGGTGCTCGGGGACTCAGTCATGTTCGGACGCCTCCTCATCTCCGGATGCCTCCTCATCTCCGGACGCCTCCTCATCTCCGGATGCCTCCTCATCTCTCATGTCCAGATGCCTCCTCATCTCCAGACGCCACCTTATTCTGACAGTCCACAAGGCAGACGCTGTTGGAATATATGGATCGATAAACGTGAAGATTGTATTCCAGTATTATGCGGGCACAAGATCTCTCTATATACAGGAAGGCCGTCAGGACAAAGGACGGAAGACTGTCCCCCCGAGCCGGTGCTCGGGGACTCAGTCATGTCCGGACGGCTCCTCATCTCTGGATGCCTCCTCATCTCCGGACACCTCCTCATCTCGGGACGCCTCCTCATCTCCGGACGCCTCCTTATTCTGACACTTCCCCTCGTACGGAAGATGCAAAGGAACACAGGAGAGAATGAGAGAAACAGAATCCTCGGATGCCTCGTTAAAACTCGTAACCGTG
>Ga0307508_10003501_pt1 | contig 15822 bp, 23 predicted proteins | sample 9_EM_MG_FD_203089 | JGI IMG/M metagenome (GOLD analysis project Ga0307508, IMG submission 203089) | Populus trichocarpa ectomycorrhiza microbial communities from riparian zone in the Pacific Northwest, United States - 9_EM | ecosystem: Host-associated > Plants > Roots > Unclassified | place...
GAAAAGAAGGGAAAGATCACACTGCCAAAGACGCTTAACAAGGCAACTGGAAACATGAGCAAAGGTACATCCATGTTCTCTGTGGGTAACTGGGGCAGCGAAATGCAATCGTATGCTATCTCGGTCATGAAGAAGGGTCCTGAAAATACTGCCGACATCATTACCTCTGCATACGCATTGCTCGACCGTGGCCCCACTAATTCTAGCCCCTCTGACACCAATACTGTTGATCTGCGTGCTTTACTGTGGTATTTTTTTACTTGGTCTGTACTACAGGAATTAACTGACACATTTCTCTAGATCTCGTCTAATTGTTCATACAGCTGAGCAAGTTCAAGTCACAAGCATTCGGCCTGATTCTAATTATTCTTCCATGCTGATCAGCCCGTTCATATCCACCTTCTTCCACTTTTGCCAAATTTCGACCACTTTAATTACCCCTTTTCATACCTATTCTCTTTTTCCAGTGGACAATATGGCGCATCCTGTGCTGCTTTTTCTACTTTTCCCCCTTGAGATGCTTCCATCCTAAGTACGAAAAGTACGAACTTTTTAATGGACAATATGGCGCATCTTGTGCCACTTTTTCTAATTTTTCCCATTGAGCTGTGATCACAAGTGCGAAAAGTGCAATAAAAGCGACGTACAAGTCGGATCCAAGAAAACGAGTGGCCTTGAGCGGCTTGCGCAGCCTTGCGCCTCAATGTGACAAAGTGCCAACAAATTGCCGAAAAAGTCCGGATAAGGCCGGATAAGGCCGTGAGTAAAGTACTGATGGAGTCATGGTATCAATTGTTCGGTGGACGATATGCCAAGGGTCAGCTTCCAGACCGACCCACTTGTTGACTTGAACGTCACTAAATGATGGATGTGTACATCGAGGCACCTCGTCAATAGAAGCGCTTAACCAACACCTCCGTACCTACGAATGACGCATATCTCGTGCTTATCCACACATGGCGCGATCGCGAGCAGTTCAGAAAACTCGTCCCCATTTGCGTACTCTCCAGTGTTGATCGCCATAAAAGGTATCAAGATGGTCTTGTCCCAAGGGCCCAACAGTCACGCGTCAACCCCGTGTGAGAGGATATGTAAGCCAAAGGAAACAGAAAAGTGCGAGGAGACGCGCGCCGCATGGCGGGATCAAACGTGACCACATGGCTAAAGTCGAACCGATGATCCGCGACAGGCCGTCATCCGAAATGCAACGCCACATACGCACGAACACGCACGAGTCAATAGACATCTTACCTACCCACACACTCACTCAGCGGACAACGCGTACCGTGACTAAACAAGTGTCAAGACGACGGTCGACTGGGGCGGTACTTTCAACGGTGCATTTCGGAGGGGGAACGTCGTCCCCCAGGTGATCACAGCCACGATGGCATCTGCAGGTCAGCGCTGGGATGAGTTTCGACGACCCGCCGAGTTTGAAACGGCGCACAGATATAATAGCATATGCACGCGGAAACTAAAGGACTGCGACGGGCGCCGTCGTCAGCTCGGTCGGGTAAAAACGCGTAAACATGATGGTCCAACGTGATGCCGAGTTTAGCCGTCGGGCATGGAGCGGTGCTTGAAGGTGCCAAATGTCTGTGGTGGGACGGGCAATTCGACATTGGTAGCATCCTCTGTAGGCGGGCACTGGGTCCTCAAAAAGAGGGCGCAAAAACAGACCGTCTCGGAAGGGATATCACGGAAGCGTCACCGTATCCGTCCATTGGCAATCCATGATGGCAGCAGCAACGAGAGAACAATACGTATAGGGGCGGCCCCTATGATACATAGCTGGAGGTTACAAACATGGTGAACCCAAAGCCCGAATTTCAGCAGATTAGTTTGAAGTCCGAGCTCAACTCCAGCCCGGCGGCATCGCAACTTGAACCTACGCTTTCAATCCATCCTCCACCTCGCGTACCAAGTTTACCCCCTTCCCCTGTCTTCTATCTCGCCACCTCTCCAATCCCCTCAACACCGCATAACACAACGCCGCAGCCACGAACCCAACGTAGACACCACAATCCCCCGATCCAAGCCTCGCCACCGAGCCTACATACCACGCTTGCGACATGAATGGCACCAGCGCACCAAACGCACATACAAACGCCAACACTGCCGGAACACTCCGCGGAAGCAGTTTCGGCGCGTCCCACGTCGCGACCGGATACGCAGTTTCGGTAAACGACGCACCCCGGAAGAGGAGGTGCTCAGTGATGACGATGGCCGAAAAGGCGGTGCTCCAATATCCGATGACGCCTGTCAGGGTTTGGTGTTGAGGTGGGCACGACGGGGGGAGGGTTGCTTACTAAGTATGTCGACAAACGTCGCATAAAACCTTTGGGCACCGACGATGGCGACGGGGATTAAGCTTTAATTTCAAGTTGCAGATCTCATCATCGTGTGCAAGGAAACACGACGTACATCCCTTCGGAGACAAAGATATACACCCAGCGCGGCACGAGGGAAAACCAATGCGCAACAGACATGAAGCTCGTGCTGAACGTGTACATGGTTGGTGCACACGCGCTCGGTACACTCAGTGCGACAAGCACTGTGAGGAACTTTCCAAAACCGCCGAGTGGGGTCAAAACGCCGTATAACAAGCCTCCCACAGACGAGCTATCTTGAAAAGCAGCGTTCCACACAGGGACATTGGGAGCCGCTGCTGCAAAGGCTGCTCCGAGCGTATGACCGGTGATCTGTCATCGAAGTGAGTAACAAGGACACCTGCATGTCGCAGAACTTGCACTTGGGATCACAAAACCGAGGTACGTGTAGAGGAAAATCCGTGCGCTGTACATCAATCCCAGTCCGTGATTGCAAAGAAAAAAAGCTAGATGCAACCTACGATGATGCAGCAGGACTGTGGTATACACCATAGTCAGAGATCATTGGACACCAGCTAATGATGCTCGACGCAATAGTAGACGCAAAGGACAGGATCAAACCTGGGGTAGGAGTGGGAACCACCGCTGACTGGTTAGCATACAATTTGGGGTATCCGAGGGCCAGCATGACGATGAAGACGATAACATTCGGCAGCCACGCAATGCTCTCATACCTGGACAATTTTTAGCCAACTTCACGAAGCAACGTTGAAATCCTTACCAATGAAGGAACCGATAACCAAGGAAGGTCACCTACGAAACGCTCAGCGCATGACGAATGGATCCAACAGAACGCTACGGACAGCAAGGGAGATCACACTGATGATCACAATACCCAGCGTATCATCCAGATGCGAGCTCACGCTTGCTAACGTTTGCCCACCGATGATGCAATTCAGAATCAGGAATCCTTGCATCGAGAAGACGTTTAGAACGCTCGGTATGATGGACCCATAATATCTTGAAACACGTTGGGAACTATGTATGCCAGACCCATTAATGGTCACTCACCCCCACGAGAAGCGCGACTGCACCATCGCACGCGTCCCCAGCTTTGGTCCAAACACGGCGCTACACACTGTTCAGACCCGTGCCCACATCCGAGGGCGGATTTACTCACAAGAACGCCGGGAACAGGCAAAACCTAACGTTCTCTTGTATGGGCCACAAGAACCGATGCAAAACGACAGGGTTCTCACACGAGGTCGATCACGACGATAACCACGATCGCATCGCGAACACCCAACGAAAAGAACGCGGGCCCTGAGGTCCCCGTACCGAAGCTGCAAAGCACAAGATCACTTTTTTCCTGATGCGCATCCTTGGTACGTTGGCCACGTACGCGAGAACGTTCATGTTGGCCGAAAACCACACGAAGAACATTTGGTACCACCGTGTTTCGACCCGCTGTGCCACCGGAATGGGTGCGATACTGCGATGATGTCATGTTGAACCGTTTCCAGCGAAGCGAGCAGGGACGGGACGCACCCATGTGTTTCTACGCCATGATGACCCAAGAGGGCCGTAATGCGCTGCAGGAGTCGCAGCGGTGTGTACTCGCTGTCTGCTTCACGGCGTTCCGAGTCGCTACTGATTCCATTCTCCGACACTTTTACATCCAGGACTTTGTCGAGAGCAGGTGCCGACATTTGTAAACATGTAGTCAGTGCTGGTGCAGGTCACTTAGAGAGTCTTAGATACATCCGTGCAAGGATCTTAGCACCTTTAATTTAATCTGTTTTATTATTCCTCTTGTGAAATTTCACTATTTTACAACTAAACGAGTTTTTTTAAAAGAAAAGAGACGAGTCAAATTAGCACATATAATATATTGCGAGAGTCAATCATGTGAATAACATTGATGGAAACAAACCTGAGGGTAACAGGCAGATTTACCTTGAGTGCGTCGGTTCAACGTGTAATATGTACATTGATTCCGCATTGTGGCGCAACGAGGCACGAGGGGAGCCACAACACTTTGCCGTCTTCGGACAGGCGACGTTACGAGGCGGCACGTGCCCGACATTCTCTTTCCGGTATACCACCCGGGCCGTCTCCTTCAACTTTCGACCCCTCGCCTGTCCCGTCTTTCGTCGTACCCATTCCCTGGCCTCTTTCCACGCTCTCACTCGCGATGTCCAAAGACGGTGAGCGGATGTGATCATAATATTCCACGGTGCTCGAGTTAGGGTTAGGGTTGGTGCTTTCGACCCCAAATTGGCAAGCCTGTATGGGTGGCACTGCTCGGTAGCCCTACTCACATCTCACGCCGTCTCCTGCAATCAAATCCCTCCGCGTCTTCGATGTCGACTACGCATGCCTGGATAGCGACCCACCAACTCCCACCAACTATACGACATGGGTGTTCATTCATGGCTTAGGCTTCAATGGAGGTTCGATCGCTATTTTCTCTCTTTGAGACTTTGACACGTTGGCATTGTCATGACGATTGGCATCGGTGTCGCAGCGGTCTTCGAGAAACTCCTCCCCCTCGCGCACGCGCACAACTTCCGCATCGTCAGTGTCTACAGATGCGGCCATCTGCCTTCGAGTGGCTTTCGCGGTGACGACCTAGCGGGGATAGGGACCCGAAAGAAGATTGAAGATGCGGAGCCGTTTTTGCGCGCACAGGATGCTGAAATCGCGATGTTCCTCGTCAACCTTGCAACGGCGCAGGGCATCCCGCTGGCAGACCCAGATCTCAGCAACTCCAACGTTGGTGGCATCGTCCTCATCGGTTGGTCTCTTGGAGGGATACACGCGCTTGCCCTGTTGGCATATCTCGATGAATTACCAGTGGACACCCAGTTGACGCTTCGAAAATACCTCCATACGGTATTATCTCACGATGAGTCCACCGTTCACATATCCATATCGCCCTCATACCCAGGCCTTTCAGACGCCAGCGCACTCGTGCTCGGTATACCCAGTGACATGCCCAGACACAGCACGAGTTTATTGTCCGAGACCGACGAACGCAAGCTTTTCGATGCTTTTTTCGACTGGGTGACCGCACACTACATTCACAAGAGCGTCACCTCGGAGGACCTTGACGACCTCGAGTTCAACCACCCCTCTGATATTCCGCACTCATTAGATGACCTTTCCTACTCCCAACGCGCCAAATACACGTGTCCAGACGCGTTTTCGTATACCGGTCGCGATCGAAAACTCCTGTTTTGCGACATCACCGCGTTCGCGGCACTCACCAAGCGCGCTTTGTTCGATAAAGCCCGCGCTGAAAAGTTGCCCATGCAAGTGCGGTACATGAGCAGTGGGACCAGTTCAGGGGCGTTGATATGGCCCTTGCGGATGTTGCGCAAATACGCAGAGAATCCTCCAGCGGAGCTGTACGGAAGCGATGCGGAAAAGGCGAGGGATATCAGGATTATAACTCAGGCGGAAGGAAACCACTTTATCTTTTGGGAAGACCCGGAGGAGGCTATTCGCCAATATAATGTCGCGATCAACTTGTAAACGCTATGCTTGGACATGGCAGGCAGTTTGGATCGTCAAACGTCCACTAAGGCTTGCAATGCCACCATGATTTCAATTGTGCCTCATTCTTGCTGCCATGCGGCTCGTGCGACACATCTTCTGATGCCGCTCGGCGTCACCGGCCATTTTTCGCGCCACGACGGGCACGGGGAATAAATTACGGATGACTTGGCAGCGACAACGGCCCATCATATGCACAGCCTGTCTAGCTACGCCCCAGGGGGCCTCACCGCCATATTATGGAGCATCAGGGTGCCAGGGATCACTTATGGCTACTGGTAGCGACTGCGCAGCGCGTTCGTCCGACTACTGCGTATCATTGTGCCTGCCCAGTCGATGAAATAGTCTGGTGACCAGCCCGTGAAAGCGTTGCGTGTTGTTTGTCGGTGGCCAAAGTCGGACCTTGTAGTGACAAAATTCGAGCACCTCCTGCCCTGTGGGGCCGTGATTGTACCCGACCAACTTGAATTCGCAATTTCAACGATTCCTTCCAGATTCAAATCAAACCGTCAATAATAGAGACTCTGATATCTGCCGTTCGGCCAGCCACGGTGCTTATCATCGTTATCTTTGCTCGATATGCATGCATGTCGGTCGTACTCTAGCAACACGGCCCGGGACTCTTTCAACGAGGTAGACCCAGCGACATACATATCAGAGCCCAAGCATTGAATGCGACGAATCGTGTTCGAGAGCCTATCGAACGGCGACAATAACCCCATGTGTACGAGAAATAGACTCTACGGCTAGATACCTCAGGAGTTCATGGTCATGTAAATAGTACATACCGTAGTAATGCATCCATATACTATCCAAACAGAATATATCACCAACAACATGTAAGTATGCGCAGGTTAAAATTTATGCATGGCATCCTATAGTACGCCCACATGCTCCGCCCATCAGCCTGCGGTTGCCTGCCGCCGGGCTAGGAAAGACTTGACTGATTTCGTCATCCTTTGTATCAAGCTGTAGCCGTAAAACACTGGCCATGCGACACGTTTCAGGAAATCACGTCCGCCTGGATGGAAAGAACTATGCTCTTGCAAGGCGACCATGGCCCACGCGGTGATCACCGTCAGGATAACAGTACTCTCGACATACGCAGCCAAGGTCTCAAGGGAGCCTGAGTTGATCTCTACGACATTCATTCCAAACACGCTCTACCGACGTCACCATCATGTGTCATGGACGGGGGCTGACGTACGGACAACTCACCGAAAGGTAACTGGCTGGTAGAAATATCATCGTCAGGTACGAAATCTAGCGATCACTGGTGAGCATCACTAAAGCAGTGACCGTCGTCAACGTTCACGCTCACTTGTTTCACCGCTGCGGAGTCTCGCATAGTTGCCCTGGTCAACTCCTGCATGCTTTTGCTGTCTTCAATGTTGACGGTCGAGAAGGCCTGGTTACATTCCATTAGAAAAGCCAATGGCTGGAGAGTATCGCGAGACCAACCAGGTCCATCGCATTTTTTAACCGGTCCGATTGTATCTGCCTCTGTTTTTCCAATCGCTCGATCTCGGACAGCAGATTCATTGATTCTTTCACCAACAGCGCATGGGAAACCTCTCGTTCAAGATCAGAGATCGAGTCCTGGTCCATTGTCGGGTTTGGCGTGTCCCGCACGAATTCGACCGATTTGCGAAAGTCACGGAGAAGTTGTTGGTAGTAAAAAAGGTGAGCTTGCAACTTGTGCAACTCTCGCGTGTACTTCAAATGTGTCGTACTGTCGGCAGATTCCTACAAAACCTATGTGAGCACAATAAACCTCGAGAAAATAGTGTCTTACGAGTTTCTGGCTCAGATGTGCATAAAGCACTTCGAGTGCTTCATCCCACGCATACAATGCGTACCACAGGATGGCAAGAAATACAAAGGTTGGATCCTTTGACTTCTCATAGATTTTCTGCCAATATACACTATCACCAGTTCTTTGCACAAGAGATTGAAGGCGTCTAGCTGTCGTCTTTTGGAGTTCCGATTGGTGATGGTATGATATGATGGTATTGTGCACCGTATCGCGGACCATATGTATGGCGAGTAAATCTTGTAGTAATATCTTTTTGTCTGGGCAATCGTGAGCAGGAGCATGTAGAATGCAGTGCGACTCTTATACACACCGGAGAGAATGAGAGGGGCCTGCGTGTCGATAGTTTGCTTCGTATCTAACCCAACTTGGTCATTATCGGCCTTGAAATCGAATGCGACAAATACCTGTGAACGGTACCAGCCCCTTTTCTGGTGGGTACTGTGTCTCGTTTGATGGCGTGGGGCTGACCCTCTCCTGCTCATTGTTGACCGTGCGTATAAACGGGAGAACGACGGTGATATCTAGGCAGTATGAGCCGGACGTAAACATGGCCACGGGTGGATCACGCACGATCGCCTTTTTTGGGGTGCGGGTTTTCTTGGTATCGCGATGGAATCCAGTTTGCGGAGGAGGCAAAGAAAAAAGGCTCAATGTCGTATCTGGGTGCCATGAGTATAGAATAGGTGCTCGTCACAGGCCACGCACGTCGCACCCAATATTTGCAGCACGTTCAAGGTAATGTTCTCGACGAAAAGGGCCCGGACGCGGAGGTTCGCATCCAGCTATCAAATACCTCGGATTCGCATCGGTGACATGGTGTGAACGATAAACGCTTACTGGTTTCTGTAGATCGTCCCAAAACTGTTCTGCTGCTGCAGCGTCCGAGGGTATTTGACGAGTCCGAGCATCCTCGCTTGGCCTGTCGAATTTTCCGTCCTTGAATACGTCCACTTTGTGTATTTGACACATATATTGACCCTTGCAAATAGTCAACATGCGGCATCGTAGCACCTGTTCCGGGGTCCAATTTCCGAAATGACTCTGGGGATATCTGCTCCACGGTTCGTGAGCGCCAGGCGAAAGTTGTGGGACCTCAGCGTCGTCTTGGTCGAAATCCATCCATGGCCATGGTGCTGAGGGTGCTGCATGGCGGTATCTGTACAAAGAGTTTAATATCCTCTGCGGGAGACACAAAGGGCGTTTAAATTCACTTGGGTGCTGGCACCTTTGCTTCCTCCCGGATGTCTGACACGTCCAACTGAGTCGCACGCCTTGCACCATGCCTCGGACGAGGGAATGTTACTTGAATGCCGGTTGCCGTGGTCATTGTCAGAGGGAAGGGGTGAGGGAGAATGAGATGGTGAGAGTGCTTGACATGCGTGGCCTCATAGCGGCGCTAGGCGCGCGTTCGGCTTACACGAATCGCCGACCTGAGAGCTAGAAGCGATAGTACCTGCCAAATCGATGGGCATCCCTAAACGTGCGAGCATGCTGCGGATCATGTACTTACCCACGGGGGGTCAGAGAGGCCATATTTAAGTCGCTTGGCACAACTCATTTCCTGCTCACGCGAGCGTTTCGGGCAACGTGTAGTAGTACCCCAACATTTTGAGACAGTTGAACACCCACTTTTGTCAGTCTAGCAAAGTGTTGACAGAGGCGCGTTTTATCAAGTAACAGCCATCTTGACCGTACCCATGGATCGCCTGGAAGAGTCAGTTGTGGATACCAAGCAAGTGGCGCGGAGAGCTTCAGGCTGGGCAGGCACAAGGTGGCGCATTTCAATGGAAGCCCAGATCTCAGAAGCTACATAGACCATATTACGAGGATTATGTATAAATAAAACGTACAAACCCATCCCTCAAGCAGCCGACCTCTTCTGACCACTGGCAGCAGATCGGGGACCGCTTTCTCCTTTTGATCTCGACTTGCCACCCGTCGCTTTGGAACTATTCTTTTCCTTGGGCTGCCTGAAACACATGAATTCAATACTGGTCGCTCGCCGGCTTTCAGCTAGTATCTTCTTGACGTTGTCAAGGTGCCCCTGTAGGTTCTCGTCCCCGGGACGTCGGGCATAGGCCATGGATATCTTGTTGTACAACTCGGAAAGCATTTTGGTGGCTGCAGGCGAAACGTAGCGGGCTAGGGTTTGATGCATAAACTCGATTTCAAGAGTCGCCTGCGGCAGTTATAAGCCTCGGGGGAGTCCCTAAATAAGCGACATACCCGCAACATGCCACCCATTCCAAAACGTTTGACTTGCTGGAAAGAGCGCAAGGCCTCGTCTGCGGCATCCTCAACGAGCGCGAATAGAACGCGATCGAGTAGTCCTTCCGCAACGCGACTGACTTGTGCATGGATCTCTACGAGCGTCATTGACGCTCGGAACATGTAGGGCCGGATTTCTGTTTGGGATTCAGCGCTCTCGTATATCAGCGTGATTCAGACGTCATGCTTACCAGTCGGTTGGGGGGTCTCGTACCAGTCCATCTCGCGGTCCAGAATGCCTTCCCGTAATATCTTGGTCACCGTGCCAGACTTGGGCTTCACATACGAATCAAATAACTTCCTGTCCAACGTTTGTACCACCTTGACGAGAGTCTGCAAGCAGAGGATCGTAATCACTCTTATAGATATGGTAACAAGGAACGCACATTACGATCTTCTTCTTTGGACATACCAAATGCACTTTCGAGCTGAGAGATCAGGTTGGGGATCAGGGTTCCAGAAAGGTACACAAAGTTGGCCGACATGAGAAGGAGTCTAGTGTCCTACCCAACCGTCAGAGTCGAATCCTTACTGATATATCGTACTTACTACATCATTCAAATCAAACGGTTTTGATGGCGATTGTTGACTTGGACCCGAAGTCTCTGTCGTTATGGACCACTCGGGCGAAGTCAGATGAACTAAACCATCCAAAAATGTGTAAACCGCGTCCAGGAATGCTTTCGTGATCTTTGCCACAAACGCAGGTGAGATTTGATTCTGCTGTATGGTTCGGAATGAAGAAGAAGTCGACGATAGCTCAATTCCTCCAGCAATTTTTAGTGCAGACGTGGTCAGATGTCTCTGGAACACGTCAAGGAGCGACATAAACTGTGTCACAGAAGGGTCCGGCGTAGAGGGTGTCCACGTCTCGAGAAGGTGGAATAGAGTCGCATCTGTTGGCCGTCGTGGTCAGTACCTTATATGAAGAAAGTTCGAGGAGACAACCTCGTAACCAGACACGGACGAGGATGTCCCCAAATTTCCATCGAGCGCTCTCCACCAGATTCCTAAGATTTGAGCCGGCCTCAGAAACGATGTCCATTCCTGTCACTTCACTGGCGCAATCTTGGATCTCCGCGAGGATCTTGACCAAAAAGTGGGCGGTGGTCAAAGAATTTGAATGTCTCGGAAGCAGTTTTGGTAAGGAATCGCTGCTATTCCTTTGCATCACAACTACGTCAGAAAGACTGAAGAATTCGGACAAAAGTGAAACATAGAGCTTCACAATGTCAAGCGCCATTTGGCTACATTGCTGAGCGCTTCGTCGTGAGCCAGATGGCTGGAATTGTTTGGCGTTGGTAGATCATCACGCGAACAAAGGTCGAACGTACCCTTTTGAACTTGCCCTCTATAAAGCTTCTGGCAATCTTCCAGAAATTAGGAAGGGAAGAGAGTAACGTCTCGGACATGTTCTTAATCATCTCGGAGATGGCCTCCCAAACTTCATGACCTCCGCCCTGGGCTGCAAAATTTGGTGAACTACAGCCAGGCTGACAACCATGTTGGAACCCACCGATCGCCGTTTCAGGCTGTTTCGTCTCAAGGGAAGCAAGACATAGCTGTAGTTGAGATTTCAATGAAGCGTTGAAACCGTCAGGATCACCTGTTTCAGGAGGGACCTGGGCCAATGCATCTGGGAGAAGATTAGAAACGCGTTACTGGGGACGAATGCACCCACTGTTTATAACTTCGGCACCAGATTGATACGAAGCATTGATTTGCTTCATAACATGGGTATGCTGGCCATCGAAATAAGTCCATATCGGGTCTTCCGATGTGTTCAGCTCTAATAGAATCCTTCCAGACAATCAAGGATTGACTGTATCAAAACAATAGGTGACATACTCGATCGTTTTCTCCTGCTCCTCGACACTCCGGCTCGGTTCTTGTAGTTTTGACAGGAGAAGAGATTTCATCTCCGTCATGACCTTTTCGACATTGGACCACACCTTGTCCAATATCCGTTTCTGTTCGGACGCGGCACCGTCCGGCTTTCCGTTGGCCGAGGACTCGACTGGCATCATTTGTCCTTGCCGGGAATCCCGAAGAAATTTGCCCTTGTTGTACGTGCGCAACGCAGCTTCATATTTTCCCTGTGTGAAGAAAACCCGGTCACGATAATCACACGCCAGTGAAGTAGTTCTCCGACTGACCGCTTCGATGAATTCCGCGAGAGATCCAGGCAGACTGAAAAAGAATTTGGAGCGTTCGAACACAGAAAGCGTGGTGCGCAGTCTCTGGGCCTTTGCAGAATTCTCCAAGACGGGGAGGAAAACTTGGTTAGCCTTGACGGCAGTACCTATGCAGACACACGCTCAGCGGGGGAGTCGAATGGCGGAAACACAGCGTGCTGGCCTACGTTTCAGGTGATCCATGAGTGGCTTTGATGCACACTCGCTGGCGTCAGACAATAGGCCTTCCTTCATTTCAGCATAGAGCGCTTGTGTTTCGTGAGCGACGTTCAGAAGTGTACTCGTAGGGCATACCGTCCGTAGACGCTTTCACCGCGACGAAACGATCAAAGTTGTCCTCGACGAGCACCCGGACCTGTTCCGACCTCGCGTCGATGGACGTTTGGAGGTGGGATATGCCGGCGGCCAAGTCTTGGTACGTCGCATTGGGGTGAACCGCGGCCAGGAAAGCCTTGGGGTCGAACGACTTGGAACTTAGCATTACAGTGGCCTCTGTGCGTCTGTCAGACCCAGCTCAAGACACGACGACTTGCAGGTTCCTACTCGTTTCAGCGTCCATGCTCCTGAGACTGAGAGGCGATGGTCAACAGGGTGTCAGGGAACGATGGAATGATTAGCGCACTCAACAGTAGCACCTAGGCCCAACGGATTGCCGTCACCATCCCCACCGACTGCGGTGACGAAGTCAGACAGTGGATCTTCCAAGTCATAATCCACTTCTTCCCACTTCCTGGTGGTCATGCATGTCAACGGGTCCTTTCATAGGTCCTTGAAGGGCTCACGTTGGATTGAGTGTGGTGAGTTTGTAGGCCTTGAGCAAGGTTGCCTCGTCTACACCGACACTAACCTTGCTCGCTGGCATCTCGAGGCCTTGTTAAATGTGGCTGTGCGTAGCTTATAGATGCACTATTATACCATTCTAATCAAGTGGGATATTAACCTAACCAACAAACGAAGCATGTTGACATTGATATATCCATCGTCCATTAAAGATTCTGCCTCGGTGATCCCGACCAGCTTACACAGGGAGCATAGTGTTGAAGACATAATCCCAAATCTTGCCTGCATCCCGTGTGTCAGAGGGCACTCTGACGAAGTCACAGCGACACGTACTGGTAACTCCGAACCCGAGCTCAAAGTTCTTATAATGATGAGCCAAGTGGTATTTCTTCATCTCCCGCATGTATGCAGGGAGCCTGGTGTGGTGTAACCTGCAACGGATGAACATGCAAACCAGGAAGAACGAGGGCATACTCACGCATAGTGCATGCAATCATACAGAACGTCTATAGAATCGGTGAGAATCGGGGCTTAGCAGCGTGTCAAGCAGGCAAAATACCCACAAAATGTAAATGCGCCAGAGATGATACCATTTGCAACAGCGGTCGGGAATATTGTGTGTGCAAGCCGTGTAAACGGCGCCTGAAGGACGGTGAACAGGATTGGTGGCATGACAAGCCTCAAACTAAAAACGATGAACAAGACACATGTGCAGCAACAGCTAAACTTACCGGTCCATTGGCATATAGTGATGAATACCATGAAGCAAGAAGTGTAGAGTCAAGAAAATGGGGTGGTCGGGTAAGACTTCATCGATGTGGAAGAGGAAACGATGCATCCCATACTCCAACATCGTCCAGATGAAGTTGCCCAGGAAGAAACAGAGCAACGTTTTAACGAATGCGTCCATCGACACAAGAGACAAGACGGAAAGGGGAAATAGGGGTGCCTCCCGGAAAGTCGGTGTTGGCATGGAGAATTGCGACGCCGAGCGCAAGAAGAGATTGGCCGCGATGGGTAGCCATACTATGGGTACCACATACCATGTCGTGCGTGTGCACAACTAATTGCACGGTGAGGCCGATGGCTAATAGGGGCATCAGGTAAACTCACCTCGAGCACGGTAGGACCAAACAAACGCGCCGACTCTTTCAAATGCCGTGGTTGGTGAACTTGCTTCAGGTAATATGACTTGCTGTAGAGAAGATTAACACTACACGACATGCCGCCATGGTCGAACAGACCTAAAGTTGGCGTTCCACATTTGCCAGAGCAAGGGTTCTCGGAGGTTGAGGAACTGGGTCTTTGCAAAGTCCTCGGCCGAGTCCGTATCTTCCGGGTGGAAGTCGTCCGTCGCTTCCCAATCTTTGCACGACGTGAGCCAAAGCTGCGGAGAGGCAGGTAGAAGACGCACCGTCGCTGACGGTTGTCGCTTCCGTGCCCAATCGACCGATGACATACTCCTCCAACATCTCGTATGCTGATTCCGAATGGTCGTGCGAGTCGCTGTCCCTCATGATGTTTTCGACGTCCGTGCCGGCGTGACTGAGGATGAGGTCGTCGCCTCCGGGATGATCGGTGACGAAGGCGGTGACATTGTAGACCTTGCCCTTGTGCGTGACCCAGCAGCTCTGTGCTGACTTGTGTGCGTCGAGGTCTTCGAGGGTGTAGATGCGCACACGTTTCGAGACAGACATGGTCGACGTCGACGTTGATGGGCACGCAATAATCTTAAATTAGTTTTCCAAGTCTGACCACTTGTCATATTCCCCCGCTCATTCGGCATCTCGGCATAGATTACACTCTCTCACCACTCCACCGCCGCAAAATGTGCTTCATCACCTTACCGCTCGCAGTCTTGGGCAGTTCCTCCGCGTCCATACCATCCCCGACGAACCACACCCACACCGGCATATTCTACAACACTGTCAGCGCAACCAAAACCACAGACCAACGACACACACCTGCGGGTTCAAGTTATTCCGGACAACTTGACAAACTTGCTCCTTGGACATTGTCTTGCCCGGCTCGAGCACTACCCACGCTCCGACGACCTCGCCGTACTTTGCGTCTGGGACTGCCACCGCTGCCGCCTCTCTTATAGACGGGTGTGCTGTCAGAACGTTCTCTATCTGAACGGGGAACAAATTCTGGTGGAGACTCAGGTTATGGGACCGCGAGTAGTATCGTTCACGACAGCTTACCTCTCCGCCACGAATGATGATGTCCTAATACAACGTCATTTATTCTGCACCGCGAGCACATCAGAAACAGACCTTGATTCGACCAACAACTGCAACGCAACTCCGGTCAGCATCACGCATGACATTTGAGTCATAGACATACTCCTCAGATGGCCATCTTCATCAATTATCCCTTCGTCACCTGTATGCATCCACACAACAGATTCATCTTCAGGATCTGGACGCATGACTTTCTTTGTCTGCTTCTCATCCTTCCAATACCTACCAAACTCAATCAAAATGCGAAAACCAGGAATGCACGAAACGCACCCTTTCTGGAGCAAATAGCCTGTGACGCACAATTCCCCAGGCGTTCCAACAGGAACGATCTTGCCTTCCTGGTTTATCACTTTCGCTCTCACATGAGGCTGCACCTTGCCCACCGTCTCCACCCGTTTGACAATTGGGTCCGCGGGTGTGGACTGGAATGAGACTGGACTGCGGAACCGGGTTAGTGGATCCCCGAGTGTTTGCGGAGGTCAATCCCACCTCGTCTCCGCTATGACATACCCACCATGAATCAGCAAAATACGTCAGGGGAACAAACCTCATGACGCACTCATGCCATATGCCACAGTCAGGTCCACTAAATTTAGCTTGTCAATCAGCTGGCGCATCAGATCAATGGGTAT
>Ga0307508_10003502_pt1 | contig 15821 bp, 9 predicted proteins | sample 9_EM_MG_FD_203089 | JGI IMG/M metagenome (GOLD analysis project Ga0307508, IMG submission 203089) | Populus trichocarpa ectomycorrhiza microbial communities from riparian zone in the Pacific Northwest, United States - 9_EM | ecosystem: Host-associated > Plants > Roots > Unclassified | place...
AAGGCAACTCTCAGTTTTGTTCTGGGGCCACACGCGCCATCCGAATGGCGCGGGCGACGCACACCCGCTGGCGCGTGCCCAACACGCTTCAGCCATTACACTGCTCCAACTGCTTTAGCACGTATTTGAATTGTTTCAAAGAAAATGAAAAGACGAAGAAGCCCCCCACTGCATGCTTAGCAAGTTTTTTTGGCAATAATAATTTCATTATTACACTGTTCCAATCCACAGTGATTTGTGATTAGATGAACAATAAAAGGATGACCAGTAAAACCACAAGAGTTTTAGTTTTCATTGTAATGAATAGATGAAGTTTTGAAGCTCAGTTAGTCAGGTTATCTTCTGTCGTCAATTCTAAAGACATCTATGGCGGTAAAGTGCATGCCACTTGATTTGTTAACCTTGATTAAATGTACAGAGGAACTTTAGAACAAAGGCTGCGCCTGAGCTTAATTAGCTGACAAGAGTCGAATACATTCACATAAGACCTAGCAGAGGGGTTCCAGATCTAAAATTCCAAAACAGCTTCAAGAGTGTCCACACTGTATAGCTTGCATATAAATTCACTATGGCGGCCAGCATTCATCTAATCTCATACAAGGTCACGGTATATAAGACAATCCACAAAATGTCTACATGCATTGGCTTATAACATCAACGCAAACCATTACTTTCTGCATCCTCCTTAAATCCAGCTTCAGTACAAACTAAGCCTGGAGCAGCTCTTTTGCCTTCTCCAACCAAACATTGTAAATTTCATCCGAGAACAGAACAAAATGCACCTACAAAGAGCAATTTAAAACAGAACCAATAAGATTTCAAGGCTACAATAATTGGTCCATATATTATTGGTACGTTTCTGCTATCAAATCACAGAAACATCAAGGGAAGACATGATAAATTAGCCTGGTATCAAAACTCAGGTTTTTGCTTGATATTTGCAAGCTACTGCATCCACTGGACAAGTGTTGATGGAGATGGCGGTTTTCATTGCTATATGGTGGTGTTAAAATGTTGAATTAACAAGTCCAGTGATAAGCACAACAAATTCCATAAAAGCTTAATCTTCTTTAGTTACTTGGAATGATTGATATGAATAATCCCACCTCAAATGTTTTTGTTTTTTTTTCTAGAATATCCCAACAAGAATATTAAAAGTGATTCTATGCACAGAATGCATTCGAGGAACCAACAACATTAGCAGAGGAGTTCCATAGAGATATAATGACAATCTATAGTTTTGTTCTATCCTAGGATTCTATTTAGTGTTTATTCCAGATCATAACAGTAACAATTTGCTTAAGGAAATTCTGCAATGGTCAGATAATCAAACAATGTAAAAAAGCCAGATCCAACTTGCAAGTTGGAGTGATATTGGATTCCCATATGATGATGTTTGATGAGAATAACATAATACGTACCTCTTTCAAGTCATCAGCAAATTCTTTAACTGTTGATATAGCCACTTTGGCAGCTTCCTCATAAGGATAACTGAAACAAAATAAAAATTAAGAAAAGAAAAATTGTGAGAGATTGATGATACTGTCACACGGTTTTCACAAACACCAAACCGTGAAAATTTCAAATCTGGTATTCAATCCAGTACTCAAAAGCTTGAGATTCGGCCCTTATAGAAGGCCATTGTCACAAAAACAAGCAATCAATATGAAAATTCGCTTCCCAATCAAATCATCCTAACTCAGGCATAAAAATCAAGAGCTAAAACCATTAAAGAGCAAAGTTTTCCATCTATTGACAAGAAAATTGTACAATTGCAATTAGGGTTTTACCCTTGACCATGCAAATCTATGTAAATAAAATTTCAGGCAGTAAAAAGCCCAGGTGGTTCCCTTTGGTCAACAGCTACTTACCCATAAACACCACAAGATATGGCAGGAAATGCAATGTACTTAATGTTGTTGTCTTTAGCCAAAATCAAGCTGTTCCTGAAACCATTGTAGGCAAACAAGAGATGTTGTTTAGAATGATAAACTAAACTAATGACAAATGATGCTATTAAGGTTATGATATACCTGTATGCATTCCTAAGTGAGGCTTCAGGGTTACCATCAACATCATAGATGGGGCCAACAGTGTGAATCACGCGAAATGCAGGCAGATTGAAACCTCTGCATATATTCAACGTGTCATTAATACAATGATAAATATGTTCAAGGATGGAAAAATAAACTCCATAACAAAAAAAAAAAGTCAAGCAAGAAGATTATACGGAGTAATTCTTGCTTCTCCGGTGGGGCATCGAACTCCAGGTCGGACTTCAGGGACAGTATAGCATGCATCTCGTAGTTGCGGTCCAGCAGCTCTATGAATGGCTGACAGAATGAATTGGAATTCCAAATTGTTACAAGCTTTGTCAGAAAAATATTACAAATGATTTTTTGAGTAGATTGAAAAAGAAACAAGGATTAAATAAGAATACCTCCATCTGCACCCCCACCTCCAAGCATTCTTTCATTTGCTGGATTAACCTGCAGAAGATGATAATTGAATTTAATATAAATGCATGCAATCAAATATAAGGAGAGTGTGTGTGTGTGTGTGTGTGTGTTTATACTATATATAAGAACTTGCATTATGCACCCATGGAAATGGATTAGCACCTTTTGCATTACATGTGACTTCAATAAACCCATGAAGGAAAAATTAAACCCATCACCAAACTGACTCAGGTCTAGGAATCTATGGAAACTCCCCCATTTTTTTAATAGCTAGTGAAATTAGAACTCAGATGGCATGGTAATGGTTCTAAATTGGCTCTGGCCTGTTTTTAGCACAAAAATATAACAAAAAAAAGGAATAAAATCAAATCAAATTGACTTGCAAGAAGTACTTATCAACTGGTGCAGTTACGCTAATTGGTTAGAGGGGAAGACAAAATAATTATAAAATTTTAGGAAACCCCATTTTCACATGTAAAACAAACAATCATGAATTTTCGTAGCATGAAACTATTAAGATAACAACACTCGTAGCATCAAGCTAAAACGAATCAAGAAAGAACAAAACCCAGGAAATAAAAATGAAGGGTTTACAGCTTACAATAGCATCAGAGGAGCCATCAACAGACCACTTGGTGATGTCTCCTTTGTTAATTTTGAGAAGACAAGGAGACATGGCAAAAACATTGGTGTTTCCTCCATTATCACATGGCAAGGTGGAAACCCCAGCTGCAGAAACCCCAGCTGCAGAAACGAAAACACCACCTAAGGCGTCCATCAGAGATGATGATGTCAAGGGAGTTTTGAAGAGGAAATGCTTTTTGTTCTTGTTATTAGGGTAGGAGAGAGTCCTGTTAATACGAGGTAGTGGAGAGTTGTTAGAAACGAGGGATGTTGCTCGACTTCCTCTAAGTCCTCCTATTATGGGTGCTCTGGCCGCCCCAATCATTCTGGTGCTTTTATTTATTTTGGTCTCCTTTGGTCTTCTTCTTTCGCTTTTGAGCGGATCTGACTGAATAAAATATTAAAATATTATTTTTTTTATAATCTTTTAAAAATATCAAAACCTTATAAAATATTATTTATTACAATAGCATTTTTATTTATTTTTTTTACTTTAATTTTTTTAAATTTATTTGTTTTGTTTTATATGAGGTTATTTCAGTATCATGATCTCTATTATAAGTTTGATATGTTTACCTGGGTTAACTTGAGTGATTTATTTATCTTTTTTTAATTAATTTTTTTTTTAATTTTATTTTTTAATATTGCTTTAGTTGTAAATCTTTTAGTTTGTCTTTAAACCCGTTAAATCAATCTGGTTGTATTAGGTTATTAAAATAATTATGTATCAAATATATTAATATACAATTGACTCTTTTAAATGGTTTTTCACCATTGAAATACGCAAAAACAAAAAATATATATTTATACTATTTAAAAAATTATATTACCAATTTGATTTTTTAAAATAGTATCTTCCAATCGAGATGCTCTAACTAATATTGTTGGGGAGATGCTCTAACTAATTGTGTTGGTGGTGGAAAAAAACAAGGATCGATCCTATGTTGGCTCTTTTGTCGCAAGCAACATTCCACTACCCACTTGGTTACAACTTTGGGAAATTTCCCTAATGAATTAATTAATTGGTGAATTTATTATTATATTATATTATGAAATAAAAGTTATAGGTTTTTCATTCAACCATGGACATTGTTTACTTAGGGACAAAGCACTATAGATTGCATTGATCATTTACAGTCCATGTGGAGAAATTTAATGATAGAAATGACTTCAATTTATGGCATATTAAGATGTGTGCCTGTAAGTTCAACAAGATTTATTTAAGGTACTAAAAGGTATAGACAATTTGTCTAAAATGATGGATGATGAGAAAAAAAAATGTCATGGAATTGACATTAAGTTATATTTAGCTTTGTTTGTTTGATGAGGTTTTGAGAGAGGTTGTTAAGGAGACTACAACTATTGGACTATGGACAAAGTTGAAAACTCTTTACTTGACCAAATCCTTGACGAATCGATTGTATTTGAAGCATTAGTTGTATACTCTTCAAATGAAATAAAGTATACCCATTAAAGACGATCTTGGTGAATTCAATAAAGTACTTTCATATTTGTGAAATGTTGATTTTAAAGTTGGAGATGAGGGTGAGGCTTTGATTTTATTATGTTTATTACCTTTTTCTCATGATCATTTTGATGATACTTAGTTGTATGGACGAGATAATATTAGTTTAGAAGACTAAAATCATATTTAAACTTCAAGGAGTTTAAAAAACATGTGTTAGAGAGTCATAATGATGATCATGCAAATGGCTTGATTGTGATGGGTAAAACAAATAATAAAGGTCCAGATAGTAGAACCATGTCTAGATCAAAATCTAAGTCGTGAAATAAGGCACTTTAGAAAGAATTGTCCTAAGCAAAAAGATAAAAGAGAAAAGGAGAAAACCTTTGATGTTGCAAATATTGCTAGTGAAGAGAAAAAATTTTATGACGTTGAAATTATTCTGGCTGTGTTTGTTGGTAGCTTAAGTGATGGGTAAATTATTGATTCAACTTACACATATCATATTTTTCTTAATAAAAGCTCGTTTAACACTTATAAGTTTGTCAATGGTACTCCTTTGTTAGTAGACAACAAAAGACTTTTTGTTGTTAGTAAGGGTACAATTTGAATTAGGATGTATGATGGCATTGTTAGGACATTAAAGGTTCGATATATTCTAGAGATAAAGAAGAATTAATTTCTTTGAGTTTTCTTGATTCCCAAGGTTATAGTTATTAGATTAAACGTAAAGTTCTCAGGGTTTGTAAATGTACTCTTATCGTGATGAAAATAAAGTTGGTTAATGATTTCTACCATCTTTAAGGTTCAACATTTATTGATTGAACTAGTGTATCATCTTTGATTTATTCAGATAGTGTTTCTACTTAATTAAGGCACATGTAACTATACCATATAAGTGAGAGAGAAATGATAGAGTTAAGCAAACAAGATTTATTATATGGTTAGAAAACAGGTAAATTAGATTCTTTAAGCATTGTGTTTATGGTAAATAGTGTAAGGGTGAAATTTATTGTGACTATTCATCATACCGAGGGTATTGTGTATTATGTTTATTCTGGAATTTAGGGTCCTTCTCCTATTATGTTAAAAGATAGAGCATGATATATATATATGTTGATATTTATTTATGATAACTCTAGAAAGGTCTAAATGTATTTTTTAAAGAAAAAAAATGATGTGTTTGTCACCTTCAAGTAGTGAAAAGCCTTGATTGAGAAGTAGAATGATAAGAAGATCAAGCATTTAAGAAGTGATAATGGTTTGGAATTATTCTTAGTTGAGTTTAATGAGATATGCAATAATGAAGGAATTGTTAAACATCGTATTGTGAGGAAATAAAACACTCGTAAAAAGAGCCTATTGTATGCTTTCACAAGATGGATTGTCAAAAATGTTTTGGGTTAAAGCAGTTAACATGGCTTGTTATCTTGTGAATAAGATCTTCATTAATAGTTTTAAAGTTGAAGACTTCATATAAGGTACGGTCTAGTTCTCCTATTGATTACTCTAAACTAAGAGTATTTAGTTGTCTTTTTATGCTCATATTAAGAAAGATAAACTTGGGTAGAGAACGAGGAAATATATATTTTATACCATGCATATAGGGTGAAGGGATATCAATTGTAGTGTGTTGATCCCAAATAACCTAAGTTTATTACTAGCATGGACGTGACCTTTGATGAGTTTGTTATGTTTTGCAAGGAGAAGGAGTCAACCATTATTGATCTTGAGATGGAATAAGATACCAACAAGAAGGTGGAGTTTGAGGTTAGAGATTAAGAGACAATAAAGAAAGATGCTTTAGTTGGGCCTATCGAAGAAGTGGTGCAAGATATAGATGATAAAAATGTACCTAAAAAACAACATTACATTATTGCAAAAGAAAGACAAATAAGACAGATAAAAGCACAAGTTAATTATGCTTATGTTGATTTAGTTAATTTTACATTGAATATTGTAAAGAATTTTGATGATCATGAGTTTTGTTCTTATAAAGAGAAAATTTCTTGTAAATAATCTTCTCAATTAATACTTGATATGAATAAGAAGATTTAGTCTCTTTATAAGAACCAAACATAAGAGCTTATTAAACTACATATGACTAGAAGATTGTTGGGTGCAAATAGGCTTTTAAGAGGAAAGATGGAGTCCTAAAGATTAATGATTCAAATTTTAAAACACACTTAGTTGCTAAGAGCTTTACACATAAAAAAAATTATTGACTTCAATAAAGTGTTCTTCATAGTTGTGAAAAACAAAGTTTCATCCAGGTATCACTTGTTATGATTTCTTTGTTTGACTTAAAGCTTGAGCATATGGATATCAAAATATGTTTTCTATATGATGACTTAGAGGAGATGATTTATATGTATCAGCTAGAGGATTTTGTTTCTCAAGGTAAGGAAGACCATGTGTGCTTATTAAAGAAGTCATTGTATGACTTGAAGTAGTCATTAAAGCAATGGTATAAAAGGGTTGCTACTTTTTATGCTTGGACATAGTTACTTTAGGAGTGACTATGATAGTTATGTGTATTTTAGAAATCTTTTAGATGATTTATTTGTATACTTATTGTTGTAAGTTGATGATATGTTAATTGCCTCTAAGAATATGTCTAAAATTAATAATTTAAAGAATCAATTGAGTTGTGAGTTTAAGAGGAAGGATTTGAATGCAACAAAAAAGATTTTATATATGAAAACACAAAGAGATCAAAATGTTGATAAGCTATACTTATCACAAAGAAAGTATCTTGAGAAGGTACTTGAGTGTTTTGGTATACAAGATTGCAAGCTAATTAGTACTCTACTTACAACCCATTTCAAGTTATCTTTAGCTTTATAACCAGAAAATAAGAAGGAGAAAGTGCATATGTCATGTCAGGTGTTCTATGTGCTAGTGCAGTTTGAAGTATTATGCATGTTATGGTTTATACGCGTTCAAACATTTCATATGTTGTTAATATAGTAGGTTTATAGAAACTTCTAGTAAAGTTTGATAGTAGGCCGTGAAATGGATACTTTATTATCATAGAGGTACTATAAATGTTGGTTTGGTATATGACATGGGTAGTAGCATTATAGGTAGTGTTGAGGACTTTATAGATTTATATTGTACTTGTGATTAATATAAGATGAGGTTATTGATAGGTTATGTTTTTACTCTCTCATGGTATGTTATTAGTTGAAAAGCAATTTTGCAATCCACTATTGCCTTGTCTACAATAGAGGTTGAGCATATAGAATTGACAAAAGCAGTGAAAAAAGTTTTATAACTAAGAGGTTTGGTTCACAATCTTGATTTGTCAAATGAGTTAAATGTTGTCATTATAATATCTAGAATGCTATTCATCTAGCCAAGAACTGAATGTATGATGAAAGGACCAAACATATTGATGTCATGTATCAGTTTATTTTAAATATCATATCACAAGGTGTTGTATTAGTAAAAAAGATTATTATAGCTAAAAACCTTGCATATATATTGATGAAGCCTATCTCTAAAGTCAAGTTCAAGTATTCCTTGAACTTGATTGGTTTTTGTATTACTTGAAAGGTGGTTGGTGGAGGTGATCAAAGAGGAGTTCAAGTTTTCTATGTTGGCTCAATTTAAGCAAAGGTTGAGATTTGTTGGGTTTGTTCTAAATTATAGGCTTATATGAGAGAGAAAAAACTCACATATATAGTCCATATAAAAACCTAAAACTGTCATATTTGAAGGTAAGATTTATTTGCGAGTGTTTCATTCTCTACACTTTGGTGGCTAGAGAAAGGAGAGAAAAATGATTTTTGGGTTATTTCTGGAATTTAGATGAGAAAAAGTTTATGTGACACCTTGTAATCTCCAACTTTCTCGTAGTGAATTTAACTGATCTTCTCGCTCATGAAGCAAGTCTAAGTTGTCAAACCATATATATTTTATATGTACTTTTATATGATTGATTGTGATTGTTTTTTATATCTCTCTATATACCAATTGGTTTAGATTTGAGATTTTTCCACTATATCAATTATTTCCCAAATGAAAAAACATGATGAAAGATTATTTTACAACATTAAAGAAAAGGTAAATTACAGTCTCGCTACATATCAACATGTAAATATTTAAAGGAAAAACAAATTGATCTCTAATATAAGAATTTGATAGGGGTCCATTTCCCTGCATGTATTACAGATGACATTCATTCCTTCTATGGAAACAAACTATTCTAAGCTAGACCAATCAAGGCCAAAATATCTAGAATCACATATAACATAATTTTGATTATTTAACAAAATTTAACAAAACCCAATTGCTCATTCATAACCAAACTTTAGAAATTAAGGTTGTCATTGCATTTGAAAGGCTAAGACTTATTTGTGACATAACCAATGATGTACATCTTTTGTTTTCCCTAATAAAATACAAAGAATAGGCCAGATCAAGATAGAGAGCAACAATAATGCAAACGTGCAAATGAGACCAACATTAACGAGCGCAAAGACAATTAAGCATACAATCAAATTCCATGATAAATGCAACACAAATGAAAAAGGGGTGGGACTAATAGTTCGGAAGGAACTAAGGAGATGCATATGTATAGTAGGAAAAATGAAAAAAAGCTAAATAGACAGAAGAAAAAAGGTCAAGAGAGGGAGAGCGAAAGCTGTAATGGGAAACAAACTTTAAACAAGAAAAAAGAAAATAAAACAACCATAAAGTGAAAAAATTTTATAAGACAACAAAAATAATACAACAACCAACGTAACAAACAACATGTAGATGATCCTACTAAATTCTAGTTTTTTTTAAAAAAAGTAAGAATAAAAAAAAACATGTAGTAGAAAAACGATGGAAAACCTTGAAGAAAAACAAATTACAGCCACTAGCAACAACGAGCACCACCAAAAAGTAATATTTTAAGCAAAGAAAGGTAGTGATGATAAATGATAACTAGAAATAAAACTGGATAAATCGAGAGACATGTGTAGATCAAGATATTTAATCTCGCAAGACAGGATATTTACTCGATTGTGTTTGCTAAATTTATTTATAAAAATATTTTTTTATTCAATCAAATAATAATAGAAATAGACATACATATTAAATTTATTGAATAAAATAAAAGGAAAAAAAATATTATGCAAGGTTACATATATTAGAAATATTATCTAAAAATAAATATTTTTTATTTTAAAAATAAAGTTCATCTATATAAAAGATAAAAATAATTTATAGATGAATCAAAAAAAATCTTCAAAAATTAAATGCATATAAAATAACCAAAAAATAATTTTTATTTAAAATAGGTTCTCTAAATAAAATAAAAGAGATAAAGAGTATTAATCTAAATATAAATAAAAAAATAATTAAAAAAAAACACACACACACACATATATAAAGCATTAATTAAAAATATAAAAAAATAACTTTTTTTAAAAGAAAACAAGGGTCTGCCTGTGGGCCTGTCAGGACAATCCTGCGTAGATGAGCCCTTTTTTATTTTCACAACTAGGGTGGATGACAATCCTCCTATTAGAGTTTTTTTAGGAAAAAAAAAATCAAACAACGTGTTATCTATATTGCTCAGTTTGCAACCATGGTGGTGGCTGATAAAACAGGGCTCATGACTTTTTCAACCAAAAAACTGAATTTCCAACTCGTTTGTTTTACTTAAAATTCCTAGAAAATATCATAGACAATTTGATAAAATCATTTATAGTCTAAAAAACCATCATTAAACCCGAAATCAACCAGAAGCCAAAAATATTACCTAGATCATATATGTTTTTCTTGGTAATTTCAAGGTAAAAAAACTTTTAATGCTGGATTTTGACGACTTTCTCTCATCTCTCTCACATCAGGAGCAAAAAAAATAAAGAAAATAAAATTTGAGATCAAAATAGATTTTTCCCTTTTAATTCTAAAAACTAAAAAGATAGAATATCTATAATTTATAAAATATATGAAGTACAATAAACATTTTACATAAAAATTTTAAAATCACCCATTTTCTACGTGGTTTTTACTTTTATTTTAGTTTTTTAATTTCACCATTTGTTAACAAATTTATATATAACTTGGTTCAGTGAAGATCAAATTAAAAAAAAATTAAAAAAAAAATAGCATTGTGAACCCGTGCATTCACAGTGCCATTTGAAAGGATCAGCATTGTATTTTATACAGTGAATCCCCGTGCGTTTTAATTTTTTAGTTAATAATAATAATAAGACTTAACTCCACTTGTGGACGAGAAAGACAAATCACTCTCTAATGGCTCTACGCTCTCTCGTTTCTCGAAAAACCCTAGGCCTAGGCTTGAAGCTTCAATTCCGTGGATTGCAGACATTCTCCCTGCCTGATCTCCCGTACGATTATGGAGCTTTGGAGCCTGCAATTAGCGGGGAGATCATGCAGCTCCATCACCAGAAACACCACCAGACTTACATCACTAATTACAATAAGTCCCTCGAGCAACTTCATCATGCCATGGAAAAGGGCGATTCTTCTGCTGTTGTTAAATTGCAGAGCGCTATCAAGTTCAACGGCGGAGGTTTTTTATTTCTAATTTTTTTCGATATTAAGTTTGATGATTCAGTTTGTTTAGGGAGGACTACTTTGGTAGAGAGGAGAGCTTGAATGGCCATTGAATTTGGTTCTCTTTGGAAAGGGTTTTATTTGTTTGTTCATTTGTGGGAAATTTTTAATTCGAACAAGAAAATTGAAATTTGGAAAGAGAGTTGCATATTTTATTTGATAATTATTTAGCAGCATTTCATTATTTCTGGCCAAAATTGATGCTAAGAAGGGATATTTGCCTTTTCACTCTGTTTAGGTTGGTCATTGATAAACTGGTATTTGGACATTTCTTGTTATGATGAAGCAGACACCGAGTTGAGATGCCATTAAATGCATGACACTAAGAATAACCAGCTCAAAGATTATCTAATATATTTAGTTTGATTGCAAAGGAAAAGATTGTAAATGCATTGTCTTCTGCTTTGCATAGGAAAGATCTACCCGCTGCTCTAGGATTTATTTATTTATTTCTGAAACATCTATTTTCTTGCTTGTTGATTTGTAGGAAAAATCATTTGTCTTTTATTTATTGTCTTTCAAGTGGTTATCGCTTCATCTTTAGGTTGTCCATATGATCATGGAAACTTGCAAAAAAAAAAGAACCAGCTTAATACTCAAAACTTTTTGTTTGTTGACATCCGTACTAATGTTTCCTTATCAGTTCTTGACTTAATTATTCTCACGCAGGTCATGTCAACCATTCAATTTTCTGGAAGAATCTCACTCCTGTCCAAGTAAGTTTTATTGTTTTTGTAGATACGTTTGGCACCTGCTATTGTTTCTGTACCTAACTGTAACGCTTATATATGGCAGGAAGGAGGCGGTGAACCACCGCATGGTAGGCTGGGATGGGCTATTGATGAAGATTTTGGTTCTCTGGACTCATTGATTAAAAAAATGAGCACAGAGGGTGCTGCTGTACAGGGCTCTGGATGGGTGGTAAGTAGGCCAGCTTGTTTAAACTTTTAAGGTTTTCAATTTTAACATTAGTTATAATATGCTTGTTTGCGTCTTCCTTACACACTTCTCTCTTGTTGCAGTGGCTTGGTCTGGACAAAGAATCAAAGAAACTTGTGGTTGAGACCACAGAAAATCAGGTAAATTTACAGATTTTGTTTCAAGTCAATTGATAATGACTAATTAAATTTTCATCAGTTGCTCAATTCTTGCTGTTTCTAAATTTTTATCCATTCATCATATTAAGAAAAAAGCATAGACTTCTTATGACAATACTAGATAGACATAGAACTGCTTTAATTTATATGATTCTCTTATAGAACAATGGTTAAACTGTAATCTGGATCTTTTTGCTATAATCTTTAATGTATAAATAAAACAATGATTAAACAGTTATCTGGATCTTCTTGCCATAATCGTTATCTATTATTTCTATGATTGTCTTTGGAGCTGGTCATTGTCCTTTCGGATAAGAGAATGAAGTCTATGTTGGCTAATGATTAAACAGTTATCTTGTTTGTTGCTTGTTTGTGAGTTCTGTAATTATCAAACTTTTGCAAGTTAGAAAAAGGACTTGTCAGTGCAAGTGCTGAATTTGGTTGTTTTACGTATTTGATTTAGATTCTAGATGAGATAGATTTCCCCAGACCTATTTAGTCTGCAGATACTTGTTATTATTCATTATTGTTAGTTGATCTAATTATGCTTATGATTCTTGTGACAGGATCCATTGGTAACTAAAGGACCCTTGGTTCCATTACTTGGTGTTGATGTTTGGGAGCATGCATATTATTTGCAGGTAGAGTTTTTTTTTCAATCTAAATTATGCAATGTGGTCGCTTTCTGATGTTTAGTTCTGTTTTCTATGTGATGAGAGGACCTTGTAATAGTAGGTTTTGATTATGTTTGGCCTATCTTTATCACCATGGGGCTTTATGTGTTAGAATGTGTTGGAGAGTTTTGTTTAAAGAAACTTTGTTGGTTGGTGAGCATCATGAATTTCAAAATTGTTCCTCTTTGTTGCAAGAGTGCATGAGGGGTGCAGAGTATAGAAATGGAGTAAAAGTGTCACCTGCTTACAATAAGAAACGTGAAAGTTTCTAATCTTCCTTGGATTATATTATTTTCATGGAATAAAGGCTTGTTGGTGATGAAATGAGTGGTTAGGATTCTTTTTGAGTCCTTGAATCTGAGATCAATTTGCATTTTGTGTTTTCCTCGTGCTTAAAGCAGCAATTATTATAATATTTGATTGCACCCAAAACATGAAACCAGGACTTCATTTGTTTTGCCTAAACAATCTTTGAGCATTCCTCACACCCATTTTCCATTATGAACTTTTACTTTGCATTACATGTTGAGCTCACTCAGCCAGTTTGTGGATCTTGATGTTGGAAAAACGATAAAAATGACAAGCAATCATACCCTCCCCCCTCCACAACTTATTGTGCTGGAAAAAAGAACTTGTCATGTGACCAGTTAGTGAAAGCCCTGCTTTCCTCGGTATTGTCTTAACTATTGTTCTTGTTTGGGCTAATCATAAATTTAAACACCCTTTTGTTTGTTTGCAAATCTCTCTTATATGACTTGGAAGTTTATTTTCCATGCTGCAGTACAAGAATGTCAGACCTGATTATCTGAAGAACATATGGAAGGTAATGAATTGGAAGTATGCTGGTGAAGTTTATGACAAAGAAAGCTCCTAAGTCGAAGCGCGCCTGTTCCGTGCTGGTTTTGGACACAGATGCGGGTTCTCACAGCCTTCCTGGTTAGGAGGAATAATAAAAGATGATGCAGTATGTTTTTGTAAAATATGAAGATCCCTTTTCTTTTTCCCCAAAAAATCAGTTGCTGATTTGTAAAATATGCAATAAATTACCACCGTGGTTCGTTGGATGTTATCCTCATGGAGGTGGTGTGCTGATCCTTGTTCAATAGAAGTTTTTTCCTCGGAAAGGGGCAGGCAATTATACAAAAGAAAAAAAAAATTGAATTAAATGGGGGTGATGATAAATCGAAAATTTTATTAAATTTTATCTTTCAATATTAAAACGATAATAAATTGTTTTTTATTTTATATCATATAATAAAATAAAAAAATTAAATAGATCAAGTGGAATCCATAACTCAAGTCGTAAGTTGACTAAATATTAATTAAAGAGTCGGGTTATATTTTTTGGAATATATATATATATATATATATATATATATATATATATATAGGTTCTTTTTGCTGCTAATTCAATCATTTAGTGTAGGGTTTTTATTGAATTTTATCTTTTAGTATTGGGTGGATGATATATTAATTATGATATTTTCTATCATATAACAAAATAAAAAATTAATTCGATCCAATGGAGTTCATAATCTAGATCATAGGGTTATCACGCTTATTAGATATCAATCAAAGAGTTGGGTAGGGATCTTTTAAGTTTAAACTGTTGTGTCGAGTTTAATGAAAATACAAGAAAGTTCTTATCTAAATGTGTTCTTTTATGTTTTAGAAAATTTACGTCCAATTAACAGCGAAAACACGAACGAATAAACTAGTGTATGTGTGTGTGTTTGTATAACACACTTTTTATTACACACTAGTTAGCAAGTGGTTAATTAGTAGTGTTATTAGCACAAACTAAGCCTTGTGGGGAAACAATTATTGTATTTTTCACTGTTCATTCTCTCACAAATCATTGTGTATTTGAATAATAATTTTTCTAAAATTTTTGGTTTGGTCCATAAACTTTTTTTTTTTTGTGCATAAATGAGCCCTTTTAAAATCAAATTAGCAACTAATTGTTGTTTTTCTTTAGAAAATGGTTGGATAGAAAGACAAAGGATCAAAGTGAAAAGAGCAGATAAAATAAGTGGCGGCTTTGAATACTCTAAATAAGTCTATTGAATGCATCTTTGAGCTTCTTTGCCTTTGATCTTGTAATTGATCCATCTAGAACTTCTAATGAGTCTTTTGGTACGGTTTTAATCGCATCATCCTATCTCTTCTCAAAAGGATTCGACCTCGAATCATCACCTATATCAACCAAAGAGAGATAAAAAAAAAAAAAAGTAGCACTAACACTATAGTACTTGGTAGATTCACTTTGCAAGCATTGTCATTAATTCTTTCAAGGATTTGGAATGAACCATCTCCTCTCGGCATCAATTAGACCTCATATTCTTTTTAAATGTATATACCTATACTCGATCAAGTGGTTCAAAGATAACCCTTTTTCAGCCCTTATTAGCTTCAAATACATATTACTTACTCTTTTTCTGTATTTACAATTGTACACTTTCATAGAGAGCCTTCACTACCTGTGATTTTCTATTGCCATCAAAACTAACCTTTTCATCAACAGGTAAATGAATTAAATCAAAAGGACTTAAATGATTACGCTATAAACAATTTCAAAAGGTGAATAATTAGTAGTTGAATGCTCACTCCTATTATATCAAAATTCAAGAAATAACAGTTAATCTTTTCAATTCTTCAATTTTTTTTGAATGATAATTCTTAGCAACGTAGTCAAAATCTTATTAATTCTTTTTCCTTTCCGCAGGGACCAGGAGATTGGATCTAGCCGTAAGAAGAATACTTGGCTGATAAATAACTCACTTCTTGGTCTTCGACCCCCTCAGTCACTACAAACGCCCTCGATCAGTGCAATGGGATGTGTTTATTTATCTATCTCTTGACTCGAAATGGGAGCAGGTTTGAAAAGGATCTTAGAGTGTCTAAGGTGGGGCCCGGAGGGTCT
>Ga0307508_10003503_pt1 | contig 15820 bp, 11 predicted proteins | sample 9_EM_MG_FD_203089 | JGI IMG/M metagenome (GOLD analysis project Ga0307508, IMG submission 203089) | Populus trichocarpa ectomycorrhiza microbial communities from riparian zone in the Pacific Northwest, United States - 9_EM | ecosystem: Host-associated > Plants > Roots > Unclassified | place...
TCTCCACCACGTCCGCCCTCTCAACAGGCTCCGAAGCCAAAGTTACCCAGAGCAGCACCAGCCACACGCCGAAGAAGTGAAAGAATGGGAGGGCAATAGATGGTAGATTGTGGGACTTGGTGTTTCCAATTTTATATTGTATTCAGCTTTTATCTATTTTCTAAGATTTTCTTGAATGAGGTGATAGTGCTCAAATATCAGCAGTGTAACGGCTGGCGGCCGGAATGGGGGAAACAGGGGAAACGGAGAAGACAGGGGAAACAGGGGAAATGGTGGAAATGGGGCTCGAAGATATTGGTTTGAAAACGGGACTCGACGATATTGATTTGTAGGATTTTTATACAACGGGTTCGGTTGCATGAGAGAAGTGAGTACGAGTGTGCATGTGAGTACCTGTGTGAGTACGAGTATGCATGTGAGTTGTGTGAGTACGAATATGAGTATGAGTACACATGTATATATGGAGGGCTTTCTTCTGCCTGTTGTCACTTCTTCTTTCTCTCTCATGCAACCCAGTAACCCATTTCCAGTGGTGTCCTTCCAAACGTTGAAGCGTTCCCAAACGTTGCGCCGATTCAGACCAAAAGTTTCCAAACGCTGAGACACTCTCGAACGAGGGCGAGCGCTTGGACAAGCGGACGCCGGAGACGGAGGAGATGGAGACGGAGTTGGGAGTGCACTTCGACAAGCGGGCACTGGAGACGGAGACGGAGTTGGGCGAGCGCTTCGACAAGCAGGCACTGGAGATGGAGACGGAGTTCGGCGAGCGGGGACTGGAGACGGAGGAGACGGAGTTGGGCGAGGGCTTTGATGAGCGCATGCTGGAGACGGAGGAGATGGAGTCAGGCGAACACTTCGACAAGCGGGTACCAGAGATGGAGACGGAGTTGGGCGAGTGGGGACCGGAGACGGAGGAGACGGAGTCGGGCGAGCGGTTTGACGAGAGCATGCCGGAGACGGAGGAGACGGAGTCGGATGAACGCTTCGACAAGTGGGCACCGGAGACAGAGACGGAGTTGGGCAAGTGCTTCGACAAGCGGACGCCAGAGACAGAGGAGGCGGGCGAGCGCTCCAAGCGGACGCTGGAGTCGGAGGAGACAGGGGAGTGCTTCGACAAGCGGGCACCGGAGACGGAGGAGACAGAGTCGGGTGAGCACTTTGACGAGCGCACGCCGGAGATGGAGGAGACAGGCGAGCGCTTTGACAAGCGGACGCTGTAGACGGAGGAGGCGGGCGAGCGCTTCGACAAGCGGGCACTGGAGACGGAGGAGACGGGCGAGCACTTCAACAAGCGGGCACCAGAGACGGAGGAGACCGGCGAGCGCTTTGACAAGCGGACGCCTGAGACGGAGGAGACGGGCAAGTGCTTCAACAAGCGGGCGCCAGAGACGTAGGAGACGGAGTCGGGCGAGCACTTCGACAAGCGGGTACCGGAGACGGAGGAGACGGAGTCGGGTGTGCACCCCAAGTGGACGCCGGAGATGGAGGAGACTGGCGAGCGCTCCGACAAGTGGGCACTGGAGACGGAGGAGAAGAAGTTGGGCGTTCGCTCCGTCGGCGTGTGCCGGTCATTCGCAGCGAGGCACAATGGTTGTGACTCGTAACTATACCTCTTTCCAGTTACAATTTGTGGAGTCTTGGTGATGTTGCGAAATTTCTTTGGCAGGGTTGCAAGATTGTCGAGTATTCGTGGTTTTCAGGTTTTTGGGTTTCAGGGGTTCGTGTTTTAGGTTACACAAATTCGAGAAACTTGACTGGTTGGTTGTTATGGGCCTCCGTAAATCTTTATGTGGCAACAATGCACGGTGCGTGACAAACAGTGCAGATGCTTTTGTCCGTTCGAGTGTGCCGTCCGTTCGCAGCTTGCGAACTGACGCACTCAGAGAACGGAATGACGGACGTCTGTTTCACCCAAACAGGGCCTAATAACTTGCTTGATAGTCCTCCATCTCGACGCATCTGGCAAGTGACTACCCCAGAATCGTCTTCCAGTATCCTTGGGGTCTAATATTCCTTAGGCACTTCATCTATCAGTACGATTGCTTACAGAGTAACTTGTATGGCTTCCCAGGCCCGTCATAGCTCGACCTGATTTCTCCGGCATGGTCATGGGATTGTAATATCTCAGTGTTTTTATTCTTTCTTCCTGCCAGGTTGTAATTACCTACTTAATTTGATATTTTCCTGTGGTTCAGCTTTGCAGGTTGCAACGGCTTACAGCCTCTCTCTCACCGTCTCTCTGTCTTGGTGCCGAGTGGCGGCTGAAAAAGCGCCGCTGGTATGATGAACTTATCTAACATATCAGCCGGCTACTGGTGTTCTTAGTAATATTCGGTAGGAGATGGCCTCCTCTCAGTCATAGCAGGTAGGTACTTAAGGCGAAGGCAGTCCAGCAGCCGGTATCTCTGCAAGGGCGTCCTAATGGGCAGTTTCATGTTGTAACTGCGAGGCCGTACAGTACGATTGCAGTCCCGCATCTAGAGAACCCTTCGAAACCGACGCTGTGAGCTCTGAGGGTATCCGGTAGTCAGTGCGGCAAAGGGAACGTGCCAACTGAAGTCGCTGGAGGGCCGCATACACGGTGGTGATGCAGCGCCTGAGCCGCGGTCTCCAACTCACTCCCTACTACGATTGTGTGCACAGCCGGGTTTTTCTTCTCTTTTTTCTTCTATTCATTACTCGTATGTGACCTGCCTAGATCATGATGAGATACACACTGTCCGGGTTTCCTATTGCCCGCGCGGGGGCAGCACTTTGCAAGCTCCGCTTTGCCCTCCACCTAGGCCTGTCCTAGGAAAGAATAGATTCGCATGAAAGAAATCACAAAGAGAAGAACAGAGGAAATCGTGACCGCAAAGAAAGAACCGAAGGAAAGCAAGCCTGCCGTTACTCGTCTGCGGATGCCGTGAAGGAGGGCGTGAGGAGAAACAGTGGCAGTTCATCCCCAGCACCCAAACCTCGGCCTCCACTCTCCACCACTTCCCAGTCTCTGTGCTCCCACGCAGACACCTCGCTCCTCGCGTCTCCCTCAGCCGAGACCAGCCTTCCCACATCCGTAGTGGAGAGGAAGTCTAATACCACCTGGCTGTATCCACTGTTGGCGAGGTGGTTCCGGATCTCTTCCCCCTCCCCACCTCCTTCTACACCTCTGCCCACAATATCTTCCGCTGGGCCTTCCACTTGGGTCACGTCTTGAAGGGGTGATCCCGGGTTTGCATCCAATACCAACACCACCAGAATTGAGTTATGGGCCGGTTCTTCGTCCAGTGGAGCTAATGTCCAGTGAGGAAGTGACCCATCTTCAGCTGGGAAAACCTCAAGGCAAGCCTCTTGGAGCTACTCGCAACTGTTCTCTCACGCCTCTGCCTACTCGGCATCTGGTACTTCTCCATGGAGGTCCAACTTCCAGTCCATTGGAGGGCTTCCGCCCGCTTCGTTCCGAAGATCTCTCGCTTGACGTGTGCGAGGGTTTGGGAATTGCACGAACCTCCGTGTTATCGGGAAAAAATTCAATCTTACTGAAGCTTACGGAGGCATCAGAAGCTTAGCGACGCTTTGGAGGCTCAACAGAAAGTTGTTCGTCGCTAAGACAAGACATTTACTGAAGTACACCGGAGTAGCAACCATGCAATTTCATTGAGAAAATTACCACAGCAAAGACCGCTGTGGAGCTTTGAAACGGAGGGACGGCAGGCTAATCACCTGACTGTATGCTGTGCGATCTGGTCACGTGACGAGTCTTAGTGTGTTGACAAGGCTGGGGTCGTTTGTTGTACTTGGACTTCTGTTCTTCTTCTTCTTAGACATTGATCACCGGACAACCGAATTGAAGAGAACCTTTTCGTCCCCCGCCGTCGATTTATTGTTGGATCCAGTGTCTACCGTGTGTGTGGTTTTGGGGTTTACATGGTGCTCTGACTCGGAGCTGAATTAACCAGAGGATCTTGGTGCTTGTTGTGATCCGGTCAGAGGTTCTGACGATTTTACTTGTGGGCAGAGAACCCCACATCCAAGCGATTACATTGTAGGATCAGTGATCCTACGGCCGAAGGAGAAGAAAGAGGAGTGAAGAGATTGGAGAAGAAAAGGTGGAAACAACGTCACAATTTCAATCTACTTGAACCAAGGGCTGTCTGGTTCGTGTATTGTAGGTATTGCCAGCGATCGCTACGTCAAGGAGATACCACGTGTGCACAAGATATTACCGTCAACTTCACGACCTGAAAGCTACATTGGTGACTACCCCCAAGAATCAACAATCGTGGCGGAAATCAATAACGGCTGAACAGAAGCGGTGCCACACTACAGTACCACGGAGGACGAGCTGCGGGGCATGCTAAGGAGGTTGTCCCTTATGGAAGCTAAGGGAAGCCTAGAAAAGTTTACCGGAGTAACCAGGATACTATGGGAGTAGTTTGATATGCAGAATTACTTGTGCCTTTCGCAATGCACTCACTGGAGTTGACTATGCCAATCTAAGGATGGCAGATATATGTATCACTTTTATTCAATGGAAAATCTATATAGGCTCCACTTCTATTGAAGGGCATCACAATGTGTACACCCCCATTCTCGTTGAGTCCTCAATTGAATCGCAATGTGCAGTGTACTCGTATCATTCGGCACTTGTAGGGCGGCTTGCACACGGCTTGCTCGTATCACTTGACGAATTGATCCGCGAATCTGCAACACTTACCAGATGGCTTACTCATATCGCTGGATGAATCGGCCAGCGCTAACGCGGCGGCTTGCCCAAGGCTTGCTCGTATCGTTCGGCGGTCTGACGGCATGCAGGATGGCTTATGCGTGTCGCTCATCCATTTGTCCAACGCTTACCTGGTGACTTGCCCGAGGCTTTCTCATATCGGTCTGTGAATCTTCCCATCCAAGACGTCCCACGCTTGCCTGATGGCTTACTCCTATCGCAGGGCGCATCGTCCAACTCTTGTTCAACGGCTTGCTTGTATCACTCGGCCTATCATCCATCGTTTGCCCTGTGGCTTGCCTGACGGTTTCGTATCCCTCGGCCAATCGTCCAATACTTGCCCAGTGGTTTGCCCGTATTTCTCAGAGAATCGTCCAGCTCTTGCTCGATGGCTTGCCTGAGGCTTGTCATATCGCTCGGCGAATCATTGCAGGCTTACCCGCAGGCTGGCCGCTGGCCCGATGGGTTACCCGACGGCATGTATGATGGCTTGTACGTGTCACTCTGCGAATCGTTTAACGCTTGCCTGGCGGCTTGCTCGAGGCTTTTTATAGAGCTCGGTAAATCGTCGAACGTTTGCGCTGCGACTTGCCTGGTGGCTTGCAAATATAGGTCAGCGAATCGTCTGGCTCTTACCCCGTGACTTTGCCCGGCGGCTTGCTAATATTACTCCTACACATATCCATATCGCTCGGTGCATCGTCCAAGGCTTGCCCGATGGATTGCTCGTATAGATTGCTAGGCGAATCGTCCCACGCTTGGCCGATGGCTTTCTCCTATCGCAGGTGGGATCGCCTAGCCCTTTCCCAGTGGCTTGTCCATATCGTTCGGCCAATTGTCTATCGCTTGCTCCGCGGCTTGCTGGTGTCGCTCGGCCAGTCATCTGTTACTTGCACCGTGGTGGCTTGCTCTTATAGGTCGGCTAATCGTCCCGCCATGCTTGCTCGATGGCTTCCTCGAATCACGCGGCAGGTCGTCCTGTTACATTCAGTGCGCCGGTGACACCCCTAGGTATATGTTGACTATGGCAGTTAGTGATACTCAATCTGTGAATTGGGGCGGGTGATTTTTTCATGGCCATAAAGATACTGGGGCAAGGTCCAAGTATGGAGGGGAACTGCAACGACAGTAGCCACAAGGGTAACAGAGTTCCCTATGAGCAAGAAGATAAGTGGAAACTTTAAGGTAAAGGTTTTGCCATATCCTTGAAGGCATCAAATGCAATCCTCCATGAGTTCTATATCAGAGATTCTAGATGTCAAACTGTCAGAGGAGGAGGCCGAGAACCAGAGACATGGCACGTTGGGACTTGGCAGCTTGCATATGGTAGTGTTTGCTGCCAGGGGCAGTGTAGCTTAATTCTCTCTTTGTTAGACATTAACAGATAATTTTCTCTCTTCTTTTAGTGACAGTTTGTCTCCACGCTGTTTGCAGCCCCTTTCTCCTTGAGCTTGCTGGCTGAGTGGTCCACTCAGCCCTTGTCCCCTCACAAGTCGTGTCAATGATATTTCACTCTTCCATCCAAAGGATTTTGCCAAGCCTATTCAGGGCTTCGCAATCACTCTGCCACTGGCTAGCTCTCGGAAACTGCCAGTTACTGACAGCTGCTATCTGGTTGAACCACCTTCACCAAAGTGGTGATGTCAAGAAATATCAAAATCAGGAGCCAACAATCAGCCCAACTCCTCAATCCCAGAAACTTCTGCTGCCACTGACTCCAGAGAAATCTCTACAGCCCTAGCACTCATAAAAACTCCTCACAAGTCTGCCCAACCAGCTTAGGACATATCATTCAGCAAAATACTGAGCGACACCCAGCTGACCCTTGATCAACCATCAACTCACTCTCACCAGAGAACTATTGACCTCCTAGCCAAATATGTACCATCACCGCCAACATCTCCCACAATTCACAGTCTGGCTCATTGAAGACCAGCTCAATTCATACAATATCACAACAGAATTAGAAGTTCATGGAGTTCCTCAGCTGAAGTACCTCCCTGGAGGACTGAGTAGCCAACATCAGGGATAAAATTCCTTCCAGATGCAAGCACTGCTACAAGATGCACTAGATATAGCAGATGTTCACTGCAAATTATTTGGCTACTGGATGCAGTCGACACACTCTGCCAAGATATTTGTGCATAGGTCTATGCAAATGGCAAGCATCAGGAAATTTTTTTTGCATCTGGATACTTCATACACGTCCGAAATGTCTAGACACTTGGGACATAACCTGGCAAGGTAGTCTCACTCTGGATGACATATGCTGCTATCTATTTCTAACCCATTTCTAAAGTAGCCCGCCTCTTTCTGTGGTGTTGTATTCCCAATTGTGGTGACAGTGAATTTTGTGTTGCTGTTGAATGCACTCCTCCACCCCTACATCCCTCCCAGCCACCGAATAGGAACATCCCTCCCTTGGGAAAAGTGGCTGGACCCTCAGATCAAGCCAGTACGTGATCTTCCTGTTGTGGTCGCAGTTGTACTCGGTGTCGCATAGTGTCAAGACTGGAAGTTCTACAGGGTTCAAGGGTCATATAAAACAACAGGCAGATGGGAGGGATATGGTGTCCTTCATGCTTGTAACCAGCATCCAGGTAGTGACCCACGTGATTAAGCCTATACTGGCTGTAAAGTATGCCCCTGGAGTGGCTACGCTTTTGAAGACTGATATGCACTACCTATGTTGTTACTTTTGCCAGTTCTGCCAGTCAGAACTCAGGGTTAAGAGGTCCCTTAAGTCCATTTTGAATGCCGTTCCTGACTCCTCGACCTGGGTTGTTTCATTATTTTGGCCAGGCAAGTAGATACACTACTGCGTCAAATGGCTAGACTGCCTGGAGGAAAAGGATTGGACGGAGGAACCGTTTGACAACTTTTTAGTAGGCGGTCTGGAAAAACTTGGGGAATTCCATCAACGGAATCCAGAGGCGCCGAGGGACTACTGTCTGACCGATGTCTAGGGATATCCATAAAAGGGACTTAGTGCACATACTGCTCCAGATGAGAACCACCCATGCATATGCATACTAGACAGAGATAGGCAGCGTATTGGCCTTCTGGGTGAATAATGCCAGGGGAAATATCGTCCGGACAATATGTACCATGGTATCTACCTTCCAGGTGAGGAGGGTCAGGGTATTTACCATCTGGACGCAGTGTCATACTGGGGTTATCTCATAACCGGAGTGTGGAGAATCAAAGTTGATCAGGCTACTTTTGATAATTCACAATGGAATAGTCTTAGATCTTGTTTTGGGGTGTTTCGAGTAGTTGTTATATGAGGGTGAGGGAGATGTGAATGATACTGAGAGCAAAGAGGGCATTCGGCACTCTTTTTTATAGCATGACCAGTTGATATGAGATTTGATAACTCGGGTGGGTTATTCCTCTGAGGTTGGCGGACCGAGCCCACTGGAATGTGGGCTTGCAGTGGGTTCTTATTGGTCCTGGTTGGTTCTGACGTTAAGGAGATAATTTTAAGGCACCACGTCACGTCTGCAGCTCAAGAACTGTGTTGGCTGATGCAGCCGATAACTGATAGTGTTAGAACCCCCACCTTATCACCCCGGAGGTTATGATGCAGCTTGATCTGTCTACAACTTTCATCGTCATTTGCTATATTACTATCTCCCGGAGATAACCCCTACAACTGATATGGCCATAGGTCTTATTATCTCTGGTGGCTTATCTCCCGTCTAGACTCTCTAAGATTCTGACCTCTAGGTCTAGTACTTGGGAGAAGGCTAGGAGAGGGGAAGGTAGTATTATACGTGAAAGATACTATCATGGGCAAAAAAAGAGACATACGCTGATGACAGGTTAGTTTTTCTTTGTTATATCTCCAGCCGTGTGCGACCAAAGATATAACTTTCTCGACATCGTACTCCTTGCTTTGCTCGATGTCGTTTGCTTCCCATAGCACCTTCGATGGGTCCGGTGGAGCCCAGTGCTTGCTGGTTCGATATGGTTTGAGTAGTGAGACATGGAAAACGTTGTGAATTTTCCACTTTCGGAGAAGTGTGAGATATACCACAAGTGGGGAGACGATTTTCTCAATCTGGAAGGGGCCATGATTCTTGTGGTCCAGCTTCTTCGTTGGTCAGTGAGTTTTGATTTTGTGTCTGCTGAGTACAACCAAGTCTCCTACCTGGTATACCAGAGGTTCCTTTCGGGCTGGATTTGTGTATCAGTGTATTCGTTCTTTTGTTACTTTCAGACCTTTCCTCGACTTGTCATGTATGGTGTGTATCCAATATATATAGACCCTGCTGGTGAGGTTCAATGGTTCAGCGGACGTTGGGTTGATGGCCACAGAGTGGAATCCATAATTAGTGTAGAACGGGAACATTCCATTTCCTACTGTATTACACCCTAAGTGTAACAAGTGGAGCTAGATAGGTACATAGTCATGTGATCACTCTTGTGTGCCCCGAAATCACGGGTCAAAGAGCAGTTCGGCAGAATGAAGCACCCTTGGCACACGTACTGGCTAGGGCAGTATACAAGGGCAATCGTCTAATACCACTAAGTCATTACAACCTGGTTAGGCTGAACTCTGTAGCTGCTACGTCGGGCTCAATATAAGGGAACATGCAAGTCACACGCCATAAGCGGGGCTTCTGACACAAGACAGGTCTGAGAGAGTCTAGGTGAGAGATAAGAAACCAGAGTTAAAACTCTCAGCCATAAGGTTCGGCCGAGAACTAACTCCGGCACAGGCATCAGGAAAAAAAATAATTGCGTCCTGAGCGTCCAGACGCAATAGACGCTCTGGACGCTTCGGACGCAACCTGCTTAACTCGGACGCAGTTCGCCATGGCACCGTGCATCTGGACGCAGCTCGCCACGGTATCTGCTTACCGGACGGAGCGTGTCAGGGCATTTTCCTACTGGACGCAGCCATGTCAGGGCATTTTCCTTCTGGACGCAGCCGTGTCAGGGTATTTTCCTTCTGGACGTAGCTGTGTCAGGGCAAATGGCGTCTGGACGATGCGTATCATAGCACCGTGGTCATGCTGGCTGTTAAGGTACGGAACATCGCAGCAAATACTCTTGTTGCATTCGCAAACACGCAGCGGGTTCCAGGCATAGTGACTCAGTCCAGTTCTATTCATTATATCTAATGTACATCTATATATGCTACTACCACACTTCGCATGGAAACAAAGGAAAGTTGGCAAATACGACACAACGCATTGAGCACGACGCAATGAGCACGACGAGATGAACACGACGCGATGAGCACGACGACTATGAGGAGGATGGCGATGAGCACGCCGCCGGCAGCGAGGACGATAGCAAGTAGGACGTGGAGAGTATGATTGCGAGCTTTGTAACATGGTTAGCGCAGCTCTCAGAGTGACAGAGAGCAGGAAGTTGTACAATACAACGTGACGAGTACGATGTCAATGAGGGTGCCAGTGGTGAGAACGATAGCGGGTAGGACGCGGCGAGTATGATGTCAATGAGGGTGCCAGCGGCAAGAATGATAGCGGGTAGGACACAGCGAGTATGATGTCAATGAGGGTGCCGGCAGCGAGAACGATAGGGAGTAGGCCGCGGCGAGTATGAGCGCATGTAAGACGCAGCGAGTATGATGTCAATGAGGGTGCCAGCAGCAAGGACGATAGCAAGTAGGACGCGGCGTGTATGATTGCAAGTAGGATGTGGTGAGTATGATGGCGAGCTTAGTGACATGGTTAGTACAGCTCTCGGAGTGACAGACAGCAGGAAGTTGTACAATACAACATGACAAGTACGATATCAATGAGGGTGCCGGCGGTGAGAACGATAGGGGGTAGGACGCGGCGAGTGTGGGCGAGTAGGACGCAGCAAGTATGAGAGCAAGTAAGACGCAGCGAGTATGATGGTGAGAAAGGCGCAACAAGTAAGATGTCGATTAGGAAAATGTCAACGAGTAGGACGAGGTAAAAGGAGAAGAAAAAAGGGGTCTATCTATGAGTGATGAGCGAGCCGAACCTTGCGAAAGCGCAAGCGTTAGTAGTGGCTTGGCACTCTCTATTGCCATCGTACTCGTTGCGTCTTTCACGCCATCATACTCACCGCGACTTACTCGCCGCGTCCTACTCGCTATCGTCCTCGCCGCTGGCACCCTCATTGACATCGTACTCCTCACTGTGTATTGTACAATTTCCCGGTATCTCTGTCACTCTGAGAGCTACGCTAACCATGTCACAAAGCTCGCAATCATACTCGCTGCGTCCTACTTGCTATCGTCCTCGCCGCCGGCGGCATGCTCATCGCCATCCTCCTCATAGTTGTCGTGCTCATCGCGTCGTACTCATCACGTCGTGCTCATCACATCGTGCTCATCGCGTCATGCTCATTGTGTCGTGCTCAACGCGTCGTGTCGTATTTGCCAACTTTCCTTTGTTTCCGCATGAAGTGTGGTAGTAGCATATATAGATGTACATTAGATAGAATGAATAGTACTGGACTGAGTCACTATGCCTGTAACCTACTGCGTGTTTGCGAATGCGACAAGAGTATTTGCTACGATGTTCCGTACCATGACAGACAGCATGACCGTGGTGCCATGACACACGTCATCCAGATGCCATTTGCCCTGACACGGCTGCGCCCAGCAGGAAAATGCTCTGACACGGCTGCGTCCAGAAGGAAAATGCCCTGACACGGCTGTGTCCAGAAGGAAAATGCCCTGACACGGCTGCATCCAGAAGGAAAATACCCTGACACGCTCCGTCCGGTAAGCAGATACCATGGCGAGCTGCATCTGGACGCACGGCACCCTGGCATACGGCGTCCAAATGCACGGTGCCATGGCGTGCTGTGTCTGAATTCACATTGCCTGTGCGTTTCGTGTTGGGAGCGGTATGTGCCCTGCCAGGGTGCGTCCAGAGCGTCCCGAGCGCCTGGTGTGTCCGGACGCAGCCTGTGCGTCCGGACGCAGATTTTTTTTCCTGATGGGGGCCAGTTACAAACCACCACGGAATGACAGCCACGGAGGCCACGTCAGACACTGAAGTGGGACCACATCAGGAAACCTTACCTAGAAAGGATTGGGCATAAGGTGGAATATGGGGTCAGCAATTGTCGATCCCCCCTTCTAATCGCTAGGCACTGTACAGGACCAATCAGACACAGATGCACTCCTCCTATGATATGGAGAGCGTACGTCTTGTGAAGGAGTGCCTGACGTCAGACCCAGAGGGAAGAGCCACAGAGCTTGACCCTCTTGGGCCATAAAAGGAACCTTAGGAAAAGATCACATGACCGTACACTGGGAATATATCTAGCAGGAAAAAACCTACGAAAAGCAACTCACGACAACATCCTCACAAAATACACTGAAACCCAAGACTAAGATTATTCCGTTGTGAATTGTCAAAATAGAACCTGACTCTATTCTCACCCTATCTTCACCTCTGTGTACCTACACCAAGGTGTCACACTATAATCTTGGTTCCCAAGACACCTTCTATTTTACCACAATGATGAACAGCTTCGATTTCAACATGTTCCAACTCGAAGTGCTACAGGATTTCTACCAGATCACTGTCGGAACCAACCCAACCGAACAGACCATGGAAATCGCCAATCCTGCAGGGTGGATCAGGTCATTGGTCCACCAGCAAGAACAAGCGGAACGAGACCTCCAGCAGCTACATCAGGAAAAAAATTCTGTGTCTGGATGCAGACGCTGTGTCTGTACGCTGCATACGCATCGGAAACGTCTAGACGCTCAGGACGTAAACCAGCAAGGTATTCTCCGTTCAGACAACGTATATCAGTGCACATGCTGCACTGAAAGTGACCCGCCCATACATATGCGTACTAGACAGAAGTGGGCTGCACATTGGCCTTCCAGACGACTAATATCAAGTCAAATGGCGTCCGGATGATGCGTGCTGTGGCATCTGCCTGCTGGACAAGAAGTGTTAGTGCATTTGCCTTCTGAACGCAGTGTGTGTCTTACAGACACAGAATGTCAAGGTAGATGTCGTCCGGACGAGGAGTGTCAGGGAATTTGCCTTCTGGATGTAGTGTGTGTATTACAGACGACAAGTGTCAAGGCAGATGTCATCTGGGCGATGAGTGTCAGTGCATTTGCCTTCTGGATGCAGCATGCTACCGTATCTGCTTACCGGATGGAGTTTGGCAGGGCATTTTCTTTCTGGACGCATGGTGTCAGGGCATCTTCCTTCTGGACGCATCCGTGTCAGGGTATTTTCCTTCTGGACACAGCTGTATCAGGGCATTTTCCTTCTGGACGCAGCCATGTCAGGGTATTTTCCTTCTGGACACACGGTGTCAGGGCATTTTCCTTCTGGATGCACGGTGTCAGGGCGTTTTTCTTCTGGACGCAGCCGTGTCAGGGCATTTTCCTTCTAGACGCAGCCGTGTCAGGGCATTTTCCTTTTGGACACAGCTGTATCAGGGCATTTTCCTTCTGGACGCAGCCGTGTCAGGGTATTTTCCTTCTGGACACATGGTGTTAGGGCATTTTCCTTCTGGATACACGGTGTCAGGGCATTTTTCTTCTGGACGCAGCCGTGTCAGGGCATTTTCCTTCTGGACGCAGCTGTGTCAGGGCATTTTCCTTCTGGACACAGTCATGTCAGGGCAAATGGTATCCGGACAATGCGTGTTATGGCACCATGGTTATCCTAGCTGTCAAGGCACAGAACATCGCAGCAAATACTCACGTCGTATTCACAAACACGCAGTGGGTTCCAGGCATAGTGACTCAGTCCAGTTCTATTCTCTATATCTGATGTACATCTATATATGCTACTACCACACTTCGTGTTTCCAGTACAAGCACCCAGTGTCACATCCATCGCCGCGATCATCACATGTAGTAATGCTGTTTTGACACGTATAGCATTGCCCCGAGTGTCGGAAACAAATGAAAGTTGGCAAATATGACACGACGTGATGAGTACGACAACTATGAGGAGGATGGCAATAAGAATGCTGACGGTATGGACGATAGCGAGTAGGATGTGGTGAGTATGATGGCGAGCGTTGTTGCATGGTTAGCACAGCTCTGAGAGTGACAGCGATACCGGGAAGTTGTAGAATACAGTGACGACATCAGGAAAAAAATTCTGCATCCAGACGCTAAATATGCGACTGAAACATCTAGATGCTCAGAACGCAAACTGGCAAGGTATTCTCCGCCCAGACGATGCATGTCAGCACCCATGCCACTCCGAACAAGAAACGCCTGTGCATATGCGCACCAGACGGCAATGGCCAGCACATTGGCCTTCCAGACGACTAATGTCACGGCAAATGTTGTCCAGACGACGCGTGCCACGGCATCCGTCTTCCGGACGAGGAGTGCCAAGTCATTTGCATTCTGGACGCAGCGTATGGCTTACAGACGCAGAGTGTCAAGGCAAATGTCATCCTGACAACGCGCTCCACGGCATCTGCCTTCTGAATGACGTGTGCCATGGCATCTGCCTTCCGCACGAGGAGTGTCAGGACATTTTCCTTCCGGATGCAGATTGTTAAGGCAATTATCGTCCAAACAACGCGTGCCACAGCAACTGCCTTCAGGACGACGCGTGCCACGGCATCTGCCTTCCGGATGAGGAGTGTCAGGGTATTTTCCTTCCAGATGCAGATTGTTAAGGCAAATGTCATCCGGACGACGCACCCCACGGCATCTGCCTTCTTGATGACGCCTGCCACGGCATCTGCTTTCCGGATGAGGAGTGTCAGGACATCCGCCTTCCGGACGAGGAGTATCAGGGCATCCGCCTCCCGGACGAGGAGTGTCAGGGCATTTGCCTTCTAGACGCAGCGTACAGCTTACAGACGCAGAGTGTCAAGGCAAATGTCGTCCGGACAACGTGATCCACGGCATCTGCCTTCTGGACGACGCGTGCCACAGCATCTGCCTTCCGGATGAGGAGTGACAGCGCATTTTCCTTCTGGATGCAGCTGGCAAGACGACTGCGTTCGGATGCAACTGGCACAGCATATGCCTTCCGGACGAGGAGTGTCAGGGTATTTGCCATCTGGATGTAGTGAGTGTCATCCGGACGAAGAATGTCATGGCGAACAGCGACCGGATGACACCTGTCACGGCACCACACGTCCAGATGCAGCTGTCAATGCGACTGTGTTGGGACGCAGCTGTCTCAGCAAGGAAAATCTCACCGAAGCCTCGAATCACATCCGCCTTTTAGGGGTAGTGACTTACTCCAGTTGTATTCATTATATCTAACATACAGCTATATACGCTATCTCACAAAGCACCCAGCGTGAGTACACAGCGCTGCACCCACCACCGTTTCCAATGCTGCACCAACCGCCGCGTTTATCACTCACAAGTATCACAGCGTGCATACGCTGTTCTTAACGTGCTAACCACAGCTCTACGAGTGTCAACGGTTGGAAGCTGACAAGTATAAACCGACGAGTACAGCAGCTAGCAAGACGCGACGAGTATGTTGGCGAGTACAATGTTGTTAGCACAGCTCTGTGTCAGAAACAGTAGGAAGAGGCACAATACGACCAGACGAGTAAGATGGTGAGTAAGACGCATCGCGTACGATGTCGATGAGGATCACGGTCTGGACCCAGGTGGCAAGTACAATGGTGAGTAAGCCGCGACAGGTATGATGTCGATGAGGAGGTGGCCATGCCAGCGACTACGACAGTGAGTAAGATGCGACTATGTTGGCGATCTTCGGGACGTAAGCGTAGCTCTCAGAGTGTCAGAAACAGTGGGATGTTGTGCCATACGACGAGACGATTATGATGATGAGTGAGATACTGCGAGTACGCTGTCAATGAGGAGAAAGGTGGTCAGTACCCTGGCGGCGAGTACGATGGCGAGCAAGATGCATATGATACTGATGAGGGGGATGGCGGGCATGACCCAGGCAGTAATTACGACAGTGAGTAAGATGTGGTGGGTACGATGGGGAGTAAGACGTGACGGGTAGATGTCAATAAGGAGGACAGTGGGCAGGATCATGCTGGTGTTACACCCAGTGCGCTGGTGACACCCCAAGACATGCAATTAGTATGACTAGCCGGACTCAATCTGAGGATTGAGGCCGAGTGAGATTTCATGAGTGAAAGTCACAGGCTGGGGCGAGCTCTGAA
>Ga0307508_10003504_pt1 | contig 15818 bp, 13 predicted proteins | sample 9_EM_MG_FD_203089 | JGI IMG/M metagenome (GOLD analysis project Ga0307508, IMG submission 203089) | Populus trichocarpa ectomycorrhiza microbial communities from riparian zone in the Pacific Northwest, United States - 9_EM | ecosystem: Host-associated > Plants > Roots > Unclassified | place...
ATTTTACCTAATTAATCATTAATTCATTATCAAAACTTATTTTTAATATCATGAGAGCTTCATATATATAAAGCTAACCGAAATAAAATCTCAAATCCAATTCTAAAACAACTTATTGTAAAAAAAATAAATTTGAAATAAAAAAATTCAAATGAAATTTTTTTTAAGTAACTATCAATGAATTATATCTATTTTTATATTGTATTTTCATAGTTTTTTTAAAATATTTTTTCATCTTGCATTGATTTACATATTTATATTTTCAAACACTGTTTACTGAATGTGGATTTTACAAATCAAATTATAATTATTAAATAAAAAATAAAAAATCTAATAAAAAAAAGGATATAATTGAGTCATGAATTAACTTTTCAATTACCCAATCAACTACTTTTTGTTAAAATATATTGTAAGTTACCCAAAGTCAACTTTTCATAAATTAAATTTTCAATTACCCAATCATAAATTAACTTAAGATTGATATGATCCGTCGAATGAGACTGTAAGAACGTGAATCAATAAAAGTTACGTACAGCTGACGAATTAATTATGGAATTAAAGCGAAGGTACACCTTTTAATCAGATAAGGTCGAGCATAAACATCTTGTTAGGCTGTAATTATCAGATCCAAGTTTGATGCCCACTAAGCCTACTTGCCTCTCCTCCTCTGTTCTAACTAATTCCATATTCATATAAAAATATATTGGATATTGTTATAGTTTTTATGATTGTGATTTAAAAGAAATATTTTATAAAAAATATTTTTAGTTAAGGTTGATTTAATATTTATATATATTTGATTAAAACTGTGGTTGAAATTGAGGTTGAACAAAATATAGTTTAATGTGTTTGGTTAAAAATGCTTTTCAAATTGAGGTTATAAAATAATTTTCAAAAATATATATTAATATTGATGGTTTTTAATTTAAATATTGTAGATGTAACGACTGCTATTATATCATGAAATAAATAATAATTTATATAAAATAATTTTTATTGTTCCATTAAACTATCTATATTTTCATCACGTATGAAATACATCCGACAAGGACTATAATTTTCTTGATTTTTTAAGTGTGCAACAACATCAGGTAAAATATAATCAGGAACAAAATTGGGATTGCAATCAAATTCTGCAAATGAAATGTCATCAAGCGATCTCCGTCTAATTTATGTAGTGATATTTTATAATGTTAAACACAAGTTTTTCGAATAAAACACAATTAAAAATAAAAAATAAAAAATAAAATTTTTTATTTTATTTTACCGGGTCAGACTCGGTTCAATGCATTTAGCTCTTGACCGGACCGATAAACACTAGTTTTTAGAATAAAACATAATTACAAAAATATTTTTTTTTTTACTTGATCGGACTCAGTTCAATGCATTTAGCTCTGGGCTGGACCCGACCCGGTCCGACCAGAACAGTAGAGAATGACCCCACTGTTCATGTGAACAGCGGAGAGTGATTCACTCTTCACGGGAAGAAGAGGAAAGCAGCATTGAGTTGCTTTTAATGACCCTGTGTTTTAAACACAATTAATGGTGGGGTCCATGAACAGTAAATCAAGTTTTACTCGTTATCAAATAATGATTTTCCAAAAATAGAAACAACCACGAAAACAAACTGCCGCTAAAAAAGAAAATAAAAAAAAATGAAGAATTATAGTTTTTGTTTTTGTCACAGAACTATGCAGCGGTAATCATAAATCAAGATAATTATCACCATAATAATAACTAGATTGACCAGCATTATAGAGCTCTAACCCTCCGAGAAAAGCATTATATACATATATAGAGAGACCTCTAACGATTAAATATCACATGCAAGTACATTAAACAGAAGATTAAAAGGTCATAAACAGTCATTAGACTATGGACACTTGTTTTTTTTATTATAACTTTATCATATTCTAAATGATATCCTTTATAATAATATTGATGGAGATTAATATTTTCTTTTGAATTTAAAGAGGTTTCAATGAGAATTCTCTGATTAAAATTATAATAAAATATAATTCAAGAGGTGTTTAGGCGCCTGCCTACCTATATATATGGCGCCGTAAATTAAACAAAAATAACAATTAACAATGACAAATTGTACAAATTTGTCGTTTAATTAAAACAAGTTTCTTCAGCTGTCTCTTCTCTTAAGGCGGCCCACAAGTGCCGACCACCTAATTGGAAGTGCATGGCGTGCAATTAGGCGACGATTAAACATTGAAGATCATTGCAGAACCGTCTGAAATCCTTCGACATGCTCATGTCGGACAAAAGGAGCTCTTGGACGGAGGAGACACAATATCACTTCAAATACGCCAAGATCGGGTTGCCTAATTCTAAGGATGCAATTATTTATACTCTCCATTGTCCACTCCTTGCCTTGTCAAGTGAGATGACAAGCTAAATATATATGTGGTTTTATTTGTTCCTTCATTCATTGTGTGATCACAGCCAATATGAGAAAGAAAGCCTTCGGAGGATCAAATTCCAGCCCTACTAATTAGTGTTTATAGATTTATTTTTAAGAAGGGAATTTAATGAAGGTGATTTAATGAAGGTGATTTCTACCAATGATGCCCAACAATATAAATCATTGTTTATTAATTTGATTTTGAGTATTTAGTTTGATTAAAATGTATTTTGTGATCAGAAATATAGTTTTGAAGGTATATATAATATTTTCTTTCATGTTTTTGGGTTGAAAAGGATTGAAATTTGGGTATTCAGGATCTAAAAACTTGGACCCTACAAAAAATTCACTAATAAAAAAGGTATATTTTTGTAAAAAAATAATATATACATTTTATTATTATTATTATTTTCTACAAAGTAATAAGTGGAAGGGTGTGGGACTGAAGTTTGAAAACTACACAGCTCTATCCATCTACCTCACAATGACAAGAACAAATGTTTGACAAGAAAAGTGGTTTATTCAGTGTTTTACCTGTCATGGAGCCGTCGAGCTAACAGACGGTTGACACGTGTCCATCTGGTGTTTCCTGGAAGTGGTTTTCGGTGCTCCTAGGATCCAAAATGTGCGTGGTTGAGAGGGTGTTCAGAATTTTCCGGAAAAACTATATTTTAAAATGTTTTTTATTTTAAAATAATATTTTTTATGTTTTAAAAATTATTTTTGATATCAGCACATTAAAATAATCTAAAAATATCAAAAATATATTAAATTAAAATTAAAATAATAAATAAATAAATTTTAAAATATTTTCCAACTACAGTTACATCAAGTCCAAGATTGGCCTAATTTTGGTGTGGAAAATCCTGGAATTTCATGCAAGCCTATAATTTGGACCCAACTAAAGAGATTGGTCGGATGATTGGTGAGGAAGTTGGACACGTGGACTGAATATCTCGAAGTTTTGGACTTGTGGTTAGGAGGGTATTCACTTAGCAAGACTTCCAATCATTGTCCCCTTTCTACACGTTTCCATTTTTTCTTTTCTTTTCAAGTACTCTATCACGATCAACTTTTATAAACCATGATTCAATTCCCAAGAACGAAGAAAAACCCGCACACAAATGCATACCTATGATTTATTTTTAATTTAGATGTAGAGATATTCTTAATAATTGAATCATGGTTTATGAAGTTGATCGTGATATAGTACTTGAAAAGATAAGCACGTGACATGTTGTCTGTTTCTTATTATTCAGTTGATGTATCGTAAAATCAGGGAAAATGATTTTTAGGCCAATTTTATTTTAAATAATTTTATATCTAAAAACACCGTAGAACCTCTCTAAACCATATACTAACTTTAAAAACCAAAAACAAAACAATAATAAAAAAAGAAGCTAAATCAACCAAACAAAAAAATCTAAACCAAACACGAATTCCTTTTCATGAATGTTTAAAGATAAAAATCACTATCATTAAACTTTCATAATTAAATAGAACCTATCGACATCAAGAATGATGATTTTCACCTTTGAGAAATGACTAAACCGATAATTTTCTCTTGTCTCTCTAATTCAAGGATTGAAAAGCAAAGAAAATAAATTTTTTAATCAAAATTGAATTTTTTTTAAAATATTGGGACTACAGAGAAAGAGAAAAGATAATATGATGACTTAAAAGAACTTTTTCCAAGAATTTTAGATTGGTCATGTTTTTTCTCCTTATTTTACTCCATGATCCCCTTTTTTTAATATATATCCTCATAAATTTTGACAAGTTTATCATGAAATTAGATATATAAGGCTACAATTAAAAAAAAAAATGTGGGTCCATGCGCCTGGGCCACTAATTTATTTTTTAGGGGGCATTTTATTTTTTTTAAATAAGTAGACAACAAATCATTTGCTACCCAGAATCCAACCACTAAAGAGGCGGCAGGAAAATCAGGAAAAACAAATTTCATTTTTCAAGCTATTCACCTAAAAAATAAGAACACCATAAAACCCTTTCTAAACCATCTTGTAACCTTTTAAAGCCATAAAACACTAAAAAAAATCAACCAAAGAAGGAAAAAAAAAATTGAACCAGAACTCCTCTTTCATGGATGTTTAGAGATAAAAATCACTACTATCAAACTTTTTTTATTGAATAGAACCCCTAGATACTAAAAGCAGTGATTTTTGTCACCAAAAAGTGACCAAACTAATTACTCTCTCTCTCTCCTTGTCATTTTTAAATGTCTCTCTCCTATCTCTAGCCCGGGAATTGATATGCAAATAAATATTTAGATCAAAATTAAAAAAAATTTAAAAAAATATAAGGATTGTAGAGAGAGAGAAAAAAAGGTATGAGAACTAAAAATAAACTTTATCCAAAATAAAACCCCTAGATAGTAAAAGCAACAATTTTTGTCACCAAAAATAATCAAACTAATTACTCTCTCTCCTTACCATTTTTAAATGCCTCTCTTCTATCTCTAGCCCAAGAATTGATATGCAAAGAAAATAAATATTTGGATCAAAATTAAAATTTTAAAAAAATATAGGGATTGTAGAGAGAGAGAGAGAGAAAAGTATGAGAACTAAAAAAAAAACTTTATCCAATAAATTTAGACTAACCATGTTTTTTCTCTTTCTTCTTCTTATTATTATTATGTATATCCTTGACAAATTTTGATAGATTTGCAAGGATACAATTAAAAAAAAGGGTTAGAGGGCGGGGGGCGTCAATTACAAAAAAAATCATCCATCATCTACGCGTAGAACTATCAATTATACTCTCCTCAGGGCTTTTCTTTCCTGGGTTTTCTTATTTATCACTGAAAGAATACCCAGTGTGGCACCAGCACTGAAGGTCTCCCCACCTCTACTTTTAGTTGAATAAATGAGAAAATAGAAAGTCCTCTGCTGAAGAAATTATGATCTCTAATCATGTCCAGGGACACATTTTTTTGGCAGAAAAACACTGACGCTTTAAGATAAATTTATCCAAGCATGGCAAAAAGGTGAGAGCATGGGGAAGCTGGCAAACAATCTAGCCCATATTTATTACTCTGAATACATCTACTCGTACAAATGAACCATCAACGAAATATGAAGGAAAAACTGGAACTGCCGCCTCTACACAATAGTTTACAATCGCAAATCCAGGGGGAGGAAACAAAAACTATTAATGTGCTATTTTCCTGTATCGCAACTACTTCAGTATTGTATGATGAAGCCCACATTAACTCCCTCCCTCAAGGCACTCAATGCTTTGAGAACATGCCTTGAGTTAAAGAGGAGAAATCATAATCCTTTCCGGTTTGCATTTTAGTACCACCAGATGAAACCGGAGCTGCTGATTGAGTTTTACTGGCTCCAGTGCTTGTCCCACCGGTGGCAGGGGTAACTTGCCCCATGTCAAAAAAGCTGCAAACAACAAATGGCAGGAATTTGGGTAGGTAATCATCTAACACAAAAACTAGACAGGAGACGAAAGTTTATTGGTAGAAAAGAAAAGCATGAATGGATCTGATTTCAAATGATTGTAAAAACTTTCAAATGATTGCATTTCTAATTGTTCTATGATGGACAGTATCGTTTTACTAGCACAGGAAACGCACCAACAGTCTGATTTTACATATTATGGAGTGATAAAACAGAAATATTGGTCTCCTAAAACTTAAAACTGCTGTGTTTTTAAGTGGCACAGAGCAACCGTCCTGCAAGTAACAAAATGGGGAAAAGAAAGAAATGTGGCTGCAAGCTTATGCTATAGCTTTCTCACTGCCATTTTCTTCACTCTTTGAAACTAAGCGAGCTTCTTCAATTGGAAATAATTGAAGTAATTAGCAAAATTTTATACCCCATGCAAAGAAATTTTAGATGCAATGCAAGACTGAGGACCAAACTTGGGCAGGATGAGGGAAGATAGAGGAACATGAAAAATCTTAGCATCTGAAAAAAAAAAAAAAAAACACACAAGAAAGTGGTTGTAATGTCCATGGTTTCAGTTCCACCAGAGTGCAAAGCACAATCACATGTTTCTCTATTCATCAACACCATAGCAGACTGGAAAAAACAAATATACCTAGATGGTGGATATTGTATAGCGCTTCCCCCTGGATGTGTCAGTCCTATGTTACCAATCTAACACCAAAAAAAAATAAAATAAAAAAACAGCAACATCAGAATATTACCAAATGAAGCTAATTAAGTATCAGTAAATATGAAAGCAACCTGTAATTCCATGATATGTACCTGCATAAGTTTCTGTAAGTCACCCTGCCCAGCTACTGGCATCATCAAACCAGGAATTTGGTATCCCATGTTTGGCCAATTTTGTGCAGGTATGTTAATACCATTTGGCCCTTGTTGTTGAATACTGCCTGAGAGTTTCAGGTCCCCACCAACTGACTTCGCTGCTGCAGCCATAAGTTGCTGTTGCTGTGTCAGCATAGCAAGTTGCTGTTGATTCATCACTTTTGGGTCCCCACCAGCAGATTTTGCTGCAGCAGCCATAAGAAGTTGCTGTTGTTGTGCTAGCATAGCAAGTTGTTGTTGATGCATCGCAAATGGTGATACCATATTGGACTATAAGATGGTGGAAACAAAATCATCAGCTAATAATTCAACTCCGCATAACTTCCAAAAACTAAACTCTTGCGTGAACTCAAACTAAAGTTGGTTTTTACAGAGGTAACAGATGTGATCAAGAATTTGGAAAGCACAGCCAGGATATGATAAATGACCAAACAAATTCCAGAGGAAATGTTCAAAAGATGCATAAAAAATGCCAAAAGTACATACCTTCTCAAAAAGGCTCATTATATCATTTTTCACATCTTTCTGGGGTTTCTCCGAGACTGAAGGGATAGCTAAAGAAGGTGAATCTTTAAATAAATCCTCAATTCCTGAATTGGACTGAGTATTATTTTCTACAGCTTTTCCAGTCGTTGATAATTCTTCAGCAACTGCTGCAGCTGCAAATTTTGGAATGGTCCACATTGATAACAAGAATCATCGTACATGTGTGTGAAAATGAAATATCAACAAAAGACACAGGAGATCATAGCAAGTAACAATTGTCCAAACACATGACTACATACATTGAAAACCTGCCCAACCATTATCATCATTGGACGCTACTTCTGAGCCATTTTCACTAGGGCCATCCATGGAGAGCAAGTTGAAAAGGTCAGTAGCAAAATCAACTTTGGGTGCAGAGACAGCTGGAGCAGCATCTGCAACTTTCTTTGCAGCTTCAGTAGCCTCCACCATTGGTTCAGCTTTTTCAACAACCTGTTGAGGCTTTGCAGGAGTAACCTGTTTATGAAAAAAATGTCATGCTCGAATCATTATGGATGGAGGACCTTTCTGTGTAGGGATGAAAAAAATAATAATAAAGTGCGAGATGATTACAAAGTGAGGAAGAAATAAGAATCATGCATGTAACTACTCTAACCAATAGTCATTGTATAAGAGACACAGGAAAGCATATGACTAAGATATGGCATAATTCAATTGCACATAAACACTGGCTATTGTGAGTGGTTGTGCTTTTGGAGATAGATTTTATTCGCGAGAGGCCAAAGGCTAACATCAAAACCTTTTCTTCCCAACAAAATTTTACATGCTTAGATTTTAGGATTTATTGAAGCTTTCTTTTCAAAACATAATAAAAGAAAAGAAATGATCAACTATTTCATTACAGATTCTTTGAGTATATGACTGTTCTACTTGGACTAAGAAGATAAAACTCAGCATACCTGCTCCGGTCCTCTAGGAGGAACAGGAACACTTATTCTTGTAGCAGTAGCACTGTTCCTTGAGCTTGATACTTGTGAATTCTTTTTTTCCTCGAACAAATTTTCAGAACTGCTGGTGCGTCCATGCCCACTTCTTTCACCGGGTCTCTGATGCAGAGATCTTTCATCCAGCCCACTAGGAGGAGATTGTGCTCTTCCATCTTTAGAGACCCATCTCTTCTCTTCATACCTGAAAGAAACTGTAATAGTCAGGTGCACTGCAATCATATCAACACACAAAGAGGATTGAGAAAACTTGCTACTAAAAGAGTTCTAAGAATACACATACTTCGCACGAATGAAATTCTCAATTCCAACTCTGTCGTAGTTTGGGGGTAACTCTGCTTCCCAATAACTATTTGCCCTCTCATTCCCCATTGCTAAACAAACAGTACAAAGCAAGCTGTTTATTAAACCCAAAAGTAATTGTAAAACAATCATAATAATCACAAGTTTGCAACAAGCCAATGAGCTTACATTGAATAAATGCAACCTGTTCTGGAAGCCATGTGTCAAGGGTTGCGGATCGAACCTGCAGAAGAGAACCAATCAGGAGACAAAATATGCTTAAGGATAATAGCACTTTGATGCATATTAAGCAGCATCTCCAAGAGAAAAAAACGAATAACCAGATTCATGACATGTAGGCAACAGCAAGATATAAATTCATTGATCAACCAACAGTAGGACCTAGCTACCATGCATGTCAGTTACAGCTTTAAAAAGAAGAAAATGAACGGCACATCAATAACCATTGTGCTTGCTTGTGATCAATCAATCCAAGAAAAAAAAAGAGCAATATCATTAGGAAATTGGAGAGCACAAATTGAAGCTCAGGAGCAATACAGACAAAAAAATTTCATTAACCAGTGTTGCTGAAAATAGAAACCAAGCTGTAGAAATGAATGGAGGACTATTAAACAGCAAATCAAGTATAGATATAATCAAAAGAAGCTAGACAATATGCTACTTGCCTAGGACTTGGTAACATCAGGAAAGGTAATGATAAGCCTACAATATTACCCAGTGAGATGAGATAGTTTTGTATCTGAAACAATGCCTTTTAGCCATAAAAGATGGTGAAATAACAGTCATTCATACAGATTCAAAATCACCATACCATCTTTCTTTCAGTTTTCTGTTTTGTAATAAAAAAAGGCTAATACAAAACCATTTCCTCATTTGTTTTTCACAAAGCAACTCTTCATAGAAGACTTTGAAGGCCTTATCTACAAAACTTTTTTTATGTGCACAAAGAAAAACAACCATTATCTTAGTCTTTTGTTAAAGATTCTAATTCTACATTAAAAGTTAATGATGGTTTAGAAAGCAAATTGTCACCTTTGATATGTGTACCCCAAGACTTCTGTGGATCCCTGAACACTGCATGCATATAAAGATACCCAAATTCACACTTGCCCATCTTGGACCTCTGCATTTGCAAACAGGTTAACACCAGCAGCTCAAACTGATAGTAGAGCAACAATAAGAAAACTAACAGCATCAAGCTAGTTACAAAGATCCATGACAGTTAAATAATTTTGCATATTTATTTTTCTAATTATTTACTATTATCCTAATTATATCAGATCCTCATATTCTTCTCCATACATACTTGGCTTTGCAGTCAGCACATTCCCTATTCTCAGGCAATTTGAGGAGGCCTTCCAAGAACTGCATATGCAAAACAGGAAAAAAGTAATTCAAGACAATACACTGTTTAGAAATAAAGGGGAATGAATAGTACTGCTTCTAGAATCACAAATAAAAAACAATTAGAATACGGAAAACACCACAGCAAAAAATTTATAAACAAAAATCATATAATCCACTTTGACAAATGGCACCGTATGTAGCTAGCATCAATGGCAGTCATAAAGTCTAAACTTTGACATGTATCAAAATATAGTAACCCATTGCTATAAGGTTCAAATAATCACCATAGGAATGAAATACATTATACAAGGGACAATATGGAAACCAATAAAGACTCCAGAAAATTCCACAGAGTTCAGCCATGAATTAAATATTGGGACAGAGTAGCATTTCCAGCTGCTTGTAAAATAACTAAAATTTAATCCCAAAACACTCAATTCAAAATAGCTCAACTGAAAAATGCGATAATCAGACTGCTAATTTGGCAGGTTTTGCATAGCATACAGGTAACAGACTTGTTCATAAAAATGCACACTCCATTCCCTTCAACGCAAAATAATATAATTAAACATACAAACAGCATATGAGCACAGTAGCTAGCACAAAAAAAACCCAAACAAATTCTAAGGTTGAACTCAATCCTCATTTGAGAATGCCATAGCAGCACTCATCAAAGACAAACTAGAAACACGTATATTTATCATTACAGAAGAAACAAAATCACAAGCAAAATAATCATCAAGGACATTAATATAGATGAGCCTATCTTAATATCTACAAAATGCAACAACTTTAAGAACATTTCTTGGCTCTTGGTTTCGAATCAGACCAGATTTTCACCTCAAAGATATAATTCTGAAAAAATCCAATTCTAATGACAAGAGAAAATCTTCTAAACTTAGATCTCAGCATATTATATAACCAACCAGCAACACAAATGAATAGCATCGTATCAGATATAAATCTCAGCCAATCTAAAACTTGAAATTCGAATAGCTAAAAAATTAAATAAATTCCACAAAATCAACGCAATCACCATTAATTAATCAAGCCACATTTCATCAATTACCAGTAAAATATTAGATCAAATGCATAATCACGCAGAAATAAAAGAATCAACGATCTAATTAATCATCTAGTTAATCTAAAGTCATAGCACACATCATATGAAATCAATCGCCGTTTAATTCAAAGCGTGATAAAATTATCAAAATAAAAAAGAAATCGAGATTAACACAAAAACAATCAAGAACAGGCAGGGGCAGGATTGAGATTTCGATCAAGGAAGGAAGACTAACCTTTCTGTGTCTAGCATTGAGCTCTTTAGAGACGTTGGCCTTCTGGTTCATGGTGACCGTACAATAACCGCCTAAAGGAAGAAACTGGCTGGTCGAGAGAGAGCGAGAGAGAGTCGTAGAAGCTGCAAAATGATAGAGAGAGAGGAGTCGAGGTCAATTTGGTCTTTTTACACCAAAATCTCCTCTCTTTCGTTTCCCTCTGATTATTTTGCAACCCAAACAGCAAAATAAAGAAGAGGAGGAGCCAAAAAGCGATTCCTTAATAAAATATATTCATCTGTTTTTTTTTCTTTTTCTCATTTGTTGAATTTCTTCTTCGCACGTGTAAGATGGTCTTTGGTGCGTGTGGGATGGTGGAATTGAGTCACGAAACGCGGAAGAGAAGTGGATGTATGGGCCACTACCCGTGTGATCCAGTTTAGCGGTATCATCATCCGGTCCATGTCAAAAACGTTTCGATAAATACAAAAACAGGAAAAGTTATTCTCGAATAAATGGAGGATGCTAAAGTTTCAAGCTTACTATCCGCGTGGTTGATTTGTTGTTCGACAAGCTATTCAAAAAAGATCATAATGTTAGTATTTTTTTTCCTTACTCTACAGAAATAAGTATTTTTAAGTTATTTTTCGTTATTAATAGATAATAAGTCTTTTTCAAACTATTTCAATGATTTTTCGTTATTCATACTTCAATGTATAAAAATTAGTTTATTTTATTTAAAAGGTTTCCAATACCAATTGCATAGCTTTCAACAACAACTAATTGATTAGGATAAATAATTGTTTCTCTCCACCCATGTTACTGTTTTGTTTTTTATTTTTTATCTTTTAATACTTAATTTATTAGGGATGAAACTTCATAATTTATTTAGATTTTTTTATCAAATTATTCTAACATCATAACTCGAGTCACGAGTTTAGTAGGTTAACTCGGCTAAGTGAATTTTTTTTTTGTTTTTTTTAATTTCTTATTTCATCCTTCAACGGTTAATTGGAAATTAAACTTCATAATATATTTTGATTTACTTTCTATAAGGTTATTCCGATATCATGACCCGAGTCACGAGTTTGGGGGTTAGCCCGATTGATTCAGGTCATTTTTTAATTATTTTTTTCAATTCCATCTTTCAATTTTAGGTTTATTGGGATTTGAGTTTTATAATTTGATTTAATTTAATTTCTATAGGATTATCTTTATCTCATAACCTAAGTTATAGATTTGACAGGTTAAACATGGTTAACCCATATTAATTTGATATGTTGTCATCTTAATATTTTTTTAAAAAAGAATATTGACTTGAATTTGTTTTAGTCCAACTATGTTTTTATCGATCGTCTATGTTGTTTTTGAATCCTCAAAATCAACTAAATCAAATTGAATCAATCTCCATACAATTTTTCTTTTTTTAATGAAAATATATTAGTAATGCCTAAATATTTTTTTATATGTTAAAAAAATATATATGATTTGACTCCCAAGATAGTGCTAGTCAATAATCCAGTTAGCAAAAACTAATTAAAGAGGGGAAATAATTGTTCCCCTCCTCACTAAATGTTCATTAAAACAATATTTTTTTATTTAAATTTTTTTGCAATTTTATTTTTTAACATTAGATTTATTGAGGATCGAGTTTCATAATATTTTAATTTGTTACCTATAAGGTTATCTCAATCTCATAACTTAGATTGCAGCTTCTACATGTTAACCTGGTTGACTTAGATTTTTTTGTCCTTTTTTATAATTGATTTTTTCTTTAATTTTTTCTTTCAACATTTGATTGATTAAGAATTAAATTTCATTGTTTATTTCGGTTTGTTTTATTTGAGGTTATCTCAGCCGCATGACCCGAGTTACAAGTTTAACAGGTTAGCCAAGATTGACTCAAGTCTTATTTTGTGTTATTTTTTAATTATTTTTTGTTTTTAATTTTATCTTTTCAATATTGGATTGATTGAGAAGTGAGTTTTATAATTTTTTTTTAATTTTTTTATTGAGTTATTCTGGTCTCATAACTCAAGTTTAGCAAGTTAAACTAGGTTGACTCATGATATATATTTTTAATTATTTTTCTTTTAGTTTTATCATTCAATATTGGATTGATTAAGAATTGAGTTTTAAAATATTTTTTTATTTAGTTTTTATGAAGTTATCACAATCTTATAACTACAATAACATGTTTTACATGTTTTATCTAATACGTTATCATTTAAATATTTGTAATAAAAAAAAACATGTTGTTTTGAAATTTTCTAAGTTAAACTATGTTTTTTCCGGTATATATGCCTTTAGACTTGCCATGTCAACAGGATCACATTAAATCAATTCTTACACAATTAATTTTTTCTTCTTAAAAGTACTTTAGCAATAATTGAATTTTTTTTTTTAAAAAAATTAATCCAAAGAATAATAATAGTTATTTTAACTAAAACTACTCGAAAGTTGTAGGATTACCTATTTTATATTGAAGAAAACAATGTGATTACGCATATATTTATATTAAGCCATGCTTCAAAGCAGATTAGGATTATTGTGTTAATGCTTAAAAGTTCTATGTTATCAGAAATTGAATTTTATTCACGATAAAAAAATAATAGGGGGATAAATTCTCTAAGTTATTAGATTTAAAAAAAATTGTAACTTTTGTGTATTAATGTTACATTTAACAGATACTTTATCCTAAAATTATCACAAATAAACATTGACGAGGTTGTTGTTTGAAGCCTAAAAAGAGTTTTTGGACTTTTCCTGGTCAATTGTCGGGCCTGGGCCCAAGGAGACATACACTTAGGTTAGACTGTAGAAGGCTAGATTGGCTATGCGGCTGACGGTGATGCAGTTTGATGGCCTAAAAATGGTTACAAACAAGGCTTATTCTATTTGCGAGACTTGCAAAACAAGTATTTTGTCGTGGACAGAGAACTCCCACCAGTTTTTTTTCCTTGTTTAAAGAGTATTTTTAAAAGAATTTAATTTTTTTAATTTAAATTAATTTTTTAATATTTTTAGATTATTTTGATGTTTTGGTATCTAAAATAATTTTTTTAAAAAAAATTATTTTAATAAATTTTTAAAAATAAATACTTTGAAAAATAATCGTTATCGTATTCCCAAACAAGTATTAATTCATTAAATATCACTGTACCCGTAATTAACCGTGTAGAATATATGTTTGCCACTGGAATAAAGTATTTTTCTTGATCCCAAACCATGTAAAAATAATAGCTAACAATATAAGTTTTTTTTTTTTTTTTAATTTTCGGCCATAAATTTGGATTAGAAGTTTGGTTTGGTAGGTTATCATGGCTATTAGTTAGTTTGGAACCTTGGCAGGGGAGTTTGGTTGGCAATGAGACATGCTGCGAGCTGGTCTTAACATCTGCAACCACTGTTTTTCTTGGCATGAGTGGAACCAACAACTAAAGAACATTAAACTAGCCTTTATATCATTATCATTGTCTACACATTTTTGTTAATACGACTTTTTGTCTGATATTAATTTCAAGAATCTCCCATAAAAACAAAGAAAAGCGAGAAAAAAACCAACATAAAATATATTTTTTTCTTCAACGATATGGGAAAAAAAATCCTGAATAATGAACACAATATAATAACATCACTGTTACAACCACCTCCACCATAACCCACCTTGAATGACCTAATGCGACAACACTTTGATCATGACCATTTTGATGTTGGAGAAATCCCCGTAACCATGGAAAGTGACACCAACGCTAATCTACACGTGTCAACATACAAAAATATGGTGAATGTGTATTAAAATCATTCAAAAAGAAAATTTATTAATAGAGCTAACGAGAGGTTCTTCTTTATCCTACTACAATTATAATTAAAATCAGGGTGGTTGTGAGCTTGTGTAATTGCATGACGAGAAAGCTAAATTTTCTTTTCTATAATGTCACCGTGAGATATGCATATGCACGCATTTACTTCTAAGGTATATTTTGTTTCTCCCATTTTCCTTTTTCAAATCAAAGTTTGTAGAAGATTTGTGTTTTTATTCTTTTTCTGATCTTATTTTTTGTGGAAAGATTTTCATTCTCTACGGTGAACGTTTTAAAGATATAGTTTAGAATTTGTAAAATTGTATGTTATATTTTCTAATAAATTGATAGTATTCTTGCATATTTTTTAAAAATTTAATGTTTGATTTTGATTTTTCACACATATTTAAAACTTTATTAACTGATATACCATATCATTATTTTTATTCATAATTTTATAAACTACTTTATTTTAATTGTTAGTTTTTCAGGTAGCGTTTGATTACTGTCTTGACTTGAAATAGAAGAGATAAAGATAGTAGAGAAAGAAACATATTTGATTGAAAAGATAAAAACATAAAATAAATCTATCTCTAGATCATAGTTTTGATATATCATATCATTGTTCTTATTCATAATTTTTTAAACTACTCTATTTCAATTGTTAGTTTTTCAGGTAGCGTTTGATTACTATCTTGTCTTGAAATAGAAGAGATAAAGATAGTAGAAAAAGAAATATATTTGGTTGAAAAGATAAAAACATAAAATAAATCTATCTCTAAATCATAGTTTTGATATATCATATCATGTTGTTATTCATAATTTTCTATACTAATCTATTTCAATTGTTGTTTTTTTTAGGTAGCATTTAATTACTA
>Ga0307508_10003505_pt1 | contig 15818 bp, 9 predicted proteins | sample 9_EM_MG_FD_203089 | JGI IMG/M metagenome (GOLD analysis project Ga0307508, IMG submission 203089) | Populus trichocarpa ectomycorrhiza microbial communities from riparian zone in the Pacific Northwest, United States - 9_EM | ecosystem: Host-associated > Plants > Roots > Unclassified | place...
ACCGCCGCCTCCCAAGGTGGTCGAGTAGATGAGGGCCCCTGCGTCGCTCAGCTTGGCGACGAACGCGTCTTGCCCGCCAGCGTACGCTTGCAAGGGATGCGCAGCCGGGAAGGCGGTGGACTGAGTGACGCCGACCACGTACGCGGCGCCGGTGGGATCAAGGGCGATGCCATACGCGCGGTCTGCGTCGTTGCCGCCCAGGTACGTGGCATAGACCAAACCCGTACCGTCGGCCTTGACCTTACAAATCACCGCGTCGGAGGCGCCGCCGCCGTAGGTTCCCTGCGCCGCCGAACGGGTGGGAAACAAAGTGCCCGTCGTGTAGCCGACGGCGTACGTTTCTCCTGTGCTCGTGGCCGCGACCGCGGAGAACTCGTCGAACCTGCTGCCGCCAAGGTAGCTCGCGTAGCTGAGCGTCGGGTCGATCACCAGCGGGCGGCCGGCGTCGAACGGCCCGACCTCGAAACCAAGCCGGTCCGGCGACAGCTTCCGAAAGCGCGCCACGACGAAGCTCTTTACACCCTGCTCATCGAGCTGGTAGGCGACGGGGCGGCGCTTGTGCAGCACCGAGCCGTCGGGGAGCCCGAGCAGCGCGTCACCATCTTGTGCCAGCTCGAGTGAGCTCAAGCCCTCGAGCGCGACCTGAAGCGCTCGAGGATCCGCGCCCGGACGCACCACGATGTCGTACTCGAGCTCGCGCTCTTGGCTGCCGTAGTAAATCACATCAACATTCGGCAGAAGCTCGGGGTAGCGGACGCGCGCGTAGCTCGAAACGCCGCTCGTCCATTTGCTCTTATCGGAGCCGACATCGTAGTTGCTCCGCCCAGCCAGCTGGCCTTCAGCGCTCGGCTCGACGCTGCGAGCGCCTACCAGGTGCATCGACACGACCATTGGCTCGTCGGTGGCTCGGTGCTTCAGCGCAACCGTCGCTCCGTCGCGCGTCAGGTAGAGCCCAAAGCCGCCGCCACGTGCCTGAAACCGCACCTGGTCGTCGAGCTGGCCCACGTTTGCTTCGAAGCGGAGCTGGCCGAGCGGGTTGCCCGAAGTCGGCGCAGCGCGGGCCATGCCGGGTACACCGGGAGCGGTCTGAGGAGCTGGGGCGCCGGTGGTCGCGGCTGCACGCCCTTCCCACCACAGTCCAAACGCAGATACTGCCATCAGCGTCAGACCGAAGGCTCGAGGACCGCTCACGAGTGCCAGCGAAAGCACGAATCGTTCCTCGGCCGAAAAGCGCCTCTTGACGACCAGCAGCGCGCCGTACGTTTCGGATTTCGAAAAATGGTCTTCGAAATCCGGAGCCTCAAGCGGACGCGCCGCCGTCTCGCAGGCTCGGGCCCTGCGCCAGCCGAGCATCCAGGCGGCTGAGCTTCTTGAGCAGAATCCACCACAGGAAGAGCGGAATGATGAAGGCCATGCCGGGCGGAGCGACCAGCGCTCGGTACGGCATCTGAAGCAGGACGTGAGCCGCGCGGCCGAGATCGAACGCGCGCACCGGGCCCGTGCCGCCAAGAAACGAGACGATTGGCAGAGCCGACAGCACGAGCAAAAGCGGCTCCAGAATCAGCACGCCGACGACCAAGAGCTTCGCGTTTTTGCGCCATGACGCGAGCGGCGTCGCCAGCGCCAACGCGATGAAGCAAGCCGTGGGCAAAAACAGCAACGCCCTGAGGTCGATGGGGATCGTGATGGGCGCTTGTGGCAGCGGTGGGCGCACCAAGAGCGGGAGCGTCCACGGTCCCTCGCCGAGCGACGGAACCACGAACGCAAGCTCGACGCCCGAGCCGAGCGACTTGGGCAAAATTGCGCTACCAAGCCAGGCGTGGAACGCGACGTAGAGCGGACCGAGGCCGCGCCCCGGCAGCGCCAATCCGACGAACACGCAGACGAATCCAACTGCGAATTCGAGCCACCGGCGCCGTGGGTTCGGCATGTGCGCGACAGCCTGAGCGCCCGGAGGTGTCACCCTGAACCCCACCTACCGCCCTGCTCGACGTGACGGACGCTTGCGAGGTAGACGCCCGCCGCAAACACCACCAGCACGAGCGGCCAGACTTCCTCGTGGGCAATCTTGAACCAACCGGGCGCCCATACTCCCACGTAGTAAAGCGTGCAGATTCGGAGCACGTTTGCCGCCACCAAAGCTAAGAGGCCGACGCCGAGCGGAATAGCCTTGCGACGAAGTGGTTGAGGAAAGGCCAACATGGCGCTGACGAACAAGATATTGACTTCTGCAGCGTCGCAGTTGCGCACGATTTGCAGCGGGTAGCGGCCGTGGATGTAGTTGCCGTCGACGAACACGCTCCGTTCGAACAGACCGAGCACCGCCCCAGCCAAATGCGCGTAGCCCGCAAGGTAGCCTTTCAACCAGTCCTCGTGCGCGCCGAAGAGCTCGGCCGGAAACGCGTAGAGGGTGAAAAGGCAGCCCGCGATGAGCGCGTAAACCAAGGCAAAGCGAAGGCCCAGGCGATTCAGACTCGGCAGCACGACACTCTGCCGGAGGCCGCTGCTCCTTGTCATGAAGGCGGCAACTTGCGACTCAATTATTACGGATCCAGGGCGAGCAGAAGGAGTTTCCGAGACTACTTGCGGGCCCAGCTTGCTCGGCATGGTCACAATCGTCACGATCGTGTGCGCTACTTGACGAACGCTCGACGTTCTTGAGCGGCGCTGGTCGTGCGAAGTCACTGGGGCGGACCGCCTCGGACAAGCCTCGCAAACGTAACATCGGCGCGAGCTCGGCTTGTTATAAGCCGAGCCGATGATGTCGCCTTCGAACTTCGCTACCTGCATGGATGGGGGAAGCTTCACTCCCGCCGAGGTCGGGACGGGGCCCGCGTCGCGCACGCTCGAGAGCGGTTTCTGGGTCAATGGCTCCCGCGCGAGCAGGGCGCGGCGAGCTGTCGAGTTGCCCAATAAGGCGCCGCAACCCCGCAGCTCGTCCGCCCAAGAAGCTCGCGCTCCCCGCAAAGCAGCGGTGGTGTCGCAGGCCATGCAGCAAGTATTCGAGCTCCTTCAACCCCTGGCCCGCGCCGACGTCAGCATCACGCTCATGGGCGAGACCGGCACCGGCAAGGACGTGCTCGCGCGCATCATTCACCAGCAAAGCTCGCGGTCTTCAGGGCCGTTCGTGGTGTTCGATTGCGGCGCCGTGGCCCAAAACCTTGCCGAAAGCGAGCTGCTCGGGCACGAGCGCGGCGCGTTCACCGGTGCGCTTGCGGCCCACGTCGGCGCGTTCGAGCGAGCCCAAGGCGGTACGCTGTTTCTCGACGAGATTGGCGAGCTGCCGCTGGACCTCCAGACCAGACTCCTGCGCGTCTTGGGCAATGGCTCGGTGCGCCGCGTCGGTGGCACGCGCGACAGGCCGGCCGATGTGCGCATCGTGGCCGCCACCAACCGTGATCTGCAAACCGAGGTCAGCGCCGGCCGTTTTCGGCAAGATTTGTACTTCCGACTGGCGGCCGCCGTCGTTCAAGTGCCGCCCCTGCGGCAGCGAGCCGAGGACATTCCCATGCTCGTCGCCCGGCTGCTCGACGACTTGGGGCACAGTGAGGTCGAGGTAACGCCGGCAACCCTGGTGGAGCTCAGCAAGCGCCCTTGGCCAGGCAACGTGCGCGAGCTCAAAAATACGTTGGCTTGCGCAGTCGCCTTCTTGGACGGTCATTTGCTCGAGCCGCGACACTTCGCGTTGCCAGCGGCCGAGCGTAAGCCGGCACTCGACCACCTTCCGCTCGGCGGGGTGAAGCTCGAAGCGATCGAATGGGTCGCCATTCAGCAGACCTTGGCGCAGACCCGAGGCAACAAGGCGCGCGCCGCACACCTCCTGGGCATAGCGCCGTCGACACTCTACGAAAAGCTGAAGAAGCATCAGCGCTCCATCGCCAGTCAGGAGCACGACGCCAGCGCAGGCTGAGGTCGCGCCGTCGCCGCTCAATCTGAGTGTCTAGCGCGTGACGGATTCGATGCTTGCGTGTGCTGCTACATCCTTGGCTGCACGAGCACATCGAGCGTGATTCTGATTCAAAAAACTCGCGGCTCCGGTGTAGGGTGCGCGCCAAAAGAACTTCGGCGATGAGTGACACGCTCTCAAAGCACTGCCGCGCGCGCGCGGCGCGATGGTTGGCGTTGGCGGTGTTGTGCGGCAACACGCTCACGCCGTGGCGCGCCGCGTTCGCGGAAGCAGCTGCTGCCGATGACGCGAACGAAGAGGCTGCTGCAAAATCCGCAGGCAAGGACGCGGCCCCTGCCGCAGCCGCGGAGACCGCGGCCGGCGACCACGTTACGCCGGATGACGCGGAGGCCGAAGCCATGGAGGAAGCCCAGGCCGAGGCGGCGCTGCGACGCGCGCCGCCGAAAGGCAAAGGGGTCGTTTGGGGCACGATCAAGGACACCAAGTTCAACGAGGCCGTGGTCGAAGCCCAGGTTCAAGTCGTCGGGCGCAAACAGCAGACCTTGGCCGACGTAAACGGCGGCTATCGGCTCGAGCTGCCTCCCGGCAAGTACAGCCTTCGCGTGACCTACGAGTTGCATCAACCGACGCGCGTCGACGCAGTCGAGGTGAAGCCGGGCGAAGTAACGCGCATTGATTTCAAGCTGGTGCCCGACGAATCGGCGGTCGAGGAGGTCGTGATCGAGGAAGAGGTGGATCTCAACACCACCGAGGGTCAAAACCTAGGGCGCAAGCGTTCGGCAGTAGTGGGCGACGGCGTGGGCCGCGCTGAAATCGCGCACACCCCGGATCGCAACGCCGCGGAGGCCGCCCAGCGCGTGGTCGGCGCGACCATCGTCAACAATCGCTTCGTGTACGTGCGCGGCTTGGGCGAGCGCTACACGAACGCACTGCTCAACGGCGCGCCATTGCCGAGCACCGAGCCGGATCGCAACACGGTGCCGCTGGACCTGTTTCCGTCGCTGGTGCTCGAGAGCCTGACCATCGTCAAGCAATTCACGCCCGACATGCCGGCTGATTTCGCGGGCGGCTCCGTGCGCATCGCGACGCGCGAGTTTCCGAAGCAACCCGTGCTGCAGCTGTCGGTCAGCGGCGCGTACGATACGCAGAGCACCTTTCGTTCGCGGCCCAGCTACTACGGTAGCTCCCGCGATTGGCTCGGCTTCGACGGCGGCCGGCGCGCATTTCCGTCGGGCATCCCCGACCGCAAGCTCGACGCTGCCGGCTCGACGGAAGAAGAGCGCATTCTCTACGCGCACAAATTCAATAGCGCCATGGGCACCCAGCGCGAAGTCAGCCCGCCCAATTGGAGCGCGAGCATCGTCGCCGGCAACGCCTACAAGTTGGGCGCCGACACGAAGCTCGGCGGCATGCTGGCGCTGACCTACTCGCGTGCCTATGAGCTGCGCCAGCTCACGCAGCGCAGCTTCTTCAGGGACAAGCTGCCCGACGGTTCCCCGACGCTGCTCGTCGGTGACGACTTCTCCGGCCAGCAGGGCATCGACAAAGTGCGCTGGGGCCTGTTCGGCAGCGTGGCGCTCGAGCACAGCCGCACCAGCACCGTGCGGCTGATCGGCTTTCGCAGCCAGAGCGCGGACGATCAGACGAACGAGCTCGAGGGGCACTACCAGAGCAACACGCAGCTGTTCCACGCCAGTCATCTCGAGTACGTCAGCCGCGCCCTCAACTTCGTGCAGCTCGGCGGCGAGCACCATTTTCCGAAGCAGAACGACCTCGAAATAGACTGGCACGCTTCGCTCGCGCTGGCCGATCGCGACCAGCCGGACACGCGTGACCTACGCTACGGGCGCGACGAGCGCGACGGAGTCGAGGGCTGGTCCTTCATTGGCGATAATAGCGGGCAGCACGCCTACCTCACGCAGTCGGACAAGACGTTCACGGGCGGGCTCGACGTGCTGCAGCCCTTGGTGCGGAGCGTCGAGCACGCCACGAGCTTCAAGGTGGGCGGCCTGGTCACGTCGCGCCGCCGAAATTTTCGAGCGCGCCGCATGCAGCTGATTCCGCCGCGCGTGCCCGGTGCCGTTTTCAACGCCCTGTCGTTCTGTCCTGGCACGAGCTGGGATCCTGGCTGCCCGAATCGCCTCTTTCGCCGTGAGGCGATCGGCGCCGATGGTCTGGAGCTCAACGAGTGGACCCTGGATTTCGATCAATACGAAACGGGCCTCGACGTGTACTCGGTCTACGGCATGCTGGACGCGAAGCCGTTCGAAAAATTGCGCGTAGTCGGCGGCGTGCGCGGGGAGATCACCTACCAAGCCTTCACGGGCTTCGATCCCTTCGATCGCGCCGGCACCGCGCTGAGCTCGAACATCTATCAGACTGATTGGCTGCCGGCGCTTTCAGCGGTGTACTCCGCGGGCTCCAAGAGCAATGTGAGAGCTGGCGTCAGCCAAACCTTGGCCCGCCCGCAGCTGCGTGAGCTTTCCCCTGCGCTGTCCACGACCTACAGTGGCGACCGTTCGGTGCAAGGCAATCCCGACCTATCGATCACGAAGATCACGAACGTCGATCTGCGCTTCGAATACTTCCCGACCCTCAAGGAGGTGCTGGCGTTTAGCGTGTTCTACAAGCACTTCAAGAACCCGATCGAGGAGATCGTGGGCGGCACGGACCTCTTGAACTTCGCCAATGCGCCCAGCGCGAACTTGACAGGCGTGGAGCTCGAGGGGCGCAAAACGCTCGATGTTTTGGCCGACGCATTCCGCGACTTCACGCTGATTGCGAACCTGACCGTGGTCCAATCTCAGGTCGATCTGGGCTCGGCCAAAGCGACCGCCACGAATGCCAAGCGGCCGTTGTCCTACCAGTCGCCCTACGTCATCAATCTGGCCTTGGACTATGAAAACGCGCGCAGCCAGACCGACTTCCGAGTCTTGTACAACGTGTTCGGCCCGCGCATCACGGTCGTGGGCGCCAACGAGCTGCCTGACGCCTACGAGCTGCCGCGCAATCAGATCGATATCTCGGCCGCGCAAAAGTTCGCCAAGCGCTTCCAGGTCAAGGCGCAGGTGCAGAACCTGCTCGGTGTGCCGTTCATCCAGGCCTACCGCGGGGTTGACGCGTATCGGCTCGTCAACCGAGCCGATGGCAGTAAGGTCTTCGAATCGCTGGGTAGGACGCCGACCATCCAGCGCTACAACCCAGGCGCGGTGTTCACGCTGACGGGCACTTACACTTATTGAGCCAGGCCCAGGCCTACTTCGAGCTCCAGTCGACCCACAAGCCCGTCATCCAGTTGCTGCCGGGCTTGGCATCCGCGAAGGCGCCGATGTAGGCCGCCGTCGGGTCGGCGAAGCCATCCGGCGTTCCGCCCGGGATCGTGGTCGCCGCGATGGGTGCGGGCGGGTTTGCCCAACAATCGCAGAAGCGGTCGGGGTCTTCCGTGCTGTTGTCCGTCCCACCCAGGAACGCGGTCAAGAAATCAGCTTCGGAGCTAAGCTTAGCCTCGCCGAAGATGCGGGTATGGGAGAAAATCGGGGAACCCGTGTTGTCGCCGTCGAGGCCCGGACCGTTGAACCCCGTCATGAGCCCGTTCATCAGGCTGGGTGCGGCGCTCTGGTCGAACCAGGCGGCTGCACGGTCCCCAGTGGACTTGTCTGTCGGTCCACCTCCGCACAACGTGTAGTTGGAGTAGCTGACCGTGGTGAGGATTTGGAGTTGGCCCTTTCCGGTACTGATCTCCAGACCGCGCGAGCCCAGCTCGGTCGTGGTTGGGAACTGCCGACCGAACAGAAATTGCAGCCTGCCGCTGTAGCCTTGATCGTTGTCGAACTCGTCGTCGTCGCAGTTGAGCGAGATCAGGTGGTCGGCGTTCACGCTACCCCCGAACCACTCCATGCAATCGTCGGCCGAGTTGGAGACCTCCACGTAGTGGATCTCGGTGCCGCTGCCCACCGAGCCGAAGGTCAGGCCGTTGGTCTCATTGTTCACGTCCACCTGCCGGCTGGCATACTCGATGCGCACGTACTCGAGATGGCCGCTGCTCTCGGTGTCGTAGTCCTTGTTGTAGTAGCCGTGACACTCGGTTTGGGCCAACCCTTCAATCGGAATCCGCACGCCTTCGGTCGCCGTGTCGTTGTGAGCGTTTCCGAGCAGCAGCACGCCACCCCAGTCGCCCGGGGCGCGCTGCCCCGCGGGCTTGGCACTGGTGAAAATGATCGGCGCCATCGGTTCGCCGACTGCGATCAGTTGTGCGGCGGGTTTAGTGACGGTTCCGCTCGTGTAGGTGCACGACCGCTTCGGGTTGCCCAGCTCCGAAGACTGCATAACGAGCACGGCATCCGAATTCTCTCCGATGATCTTGGTACACGGCTCGATCGTGAGCTTGACGCCGGGCACGACCCGCACGACGCCGCTGAGCGTATAAGACTGCCCGCCCTTAAGGGTCTTGTCGGCGGTGATATCGCCCTTGAGCTGTCCGCCGTCCGTCAGCGCATTCAGATCGCACTTGGTTTTCACCGGTGGCGGAGGGGCATTCGCGAACGCCGCGCAGTGGGCATACAGCGGGTCCGTGCTACCGCCCCCCCCGGTGGCGCCACTCCCGCCGGTACTAGTGGTGTTGCCGGTGCCGGTGTTACCGGTGCCGGTGTTGCCAGTGCCGGTGTTACCGGTGCCGGTGTTACCGGTGCCACCCAAATTGGCGCCGACTTCGACGATCACGATCGGCGGATAAACGGGCGCGTTATCACCACAAGCCGACAGAAAGGCAAGGCAGGCGAAGGACGCCAAGCTAGGAGACCGGAAACGCATGGGGCGCCACCGTGCACCAAAGCGCACACGGCTGAACGAAATCATCGTGAAGATTCGGTCAAGATTCGGTGACTATCGTCCCTCCCAGGTTGCTGAGCGCACACGTCGACAGTTCCGAAATTGTAACGGGCCGAGCGCTGCGAGAGCGTGCTAGAGACGCAGCGCTTCGTCGCGGCGGCTCCTAAGCCGGCGCCGCCGGCGAGCGCGCGGAGTCCGCCATGCGACAGATCGAAGTCCCCCGCAGGTTTCTGGCAGCAGCCCTGTTGACGCTGCTCGCGCTCGGCAGCTGCTTCGCACAGCCAGACAAGCTGCACAGCAGCACTGGCGGCTCAGCTACGTCCGGCGACCTGAGCGGCGGCACCGGCACGGATGCGGGCGGCGGCACCGGCACGGATGCGGGCGGCGGCGGCAGCCCCGATGCGCCAGTCTGCGTAGCGCGTGAGGCCGTTGCTGATGCCGAGTGCAGACCGGTGACGTCCGCGGAGCCGCTGCGCGCGCGCATCGTCGACAACGCCCCGCAAGACACTCTGTTATCTACAGACGAGCTGTACAGCAAATTCAGAGCCATCTGTGGCTCGTGCCACAGCTCGGGCGGCCTCGGCGGGCTCAGCGTCACCAGCACCAGCTTTGCGAGCGTCGTCGATGACAAGGTCGTGGCCGCCATCCAGTCCGACACACCCTTGTGTGAGCTCGACGGCAACGGTCAAAAGAAGGACCCCAGCTGCTACGATTTCATGCCGCCCAGCGGCCCGCTCGCCAAGCCATGGTCGGAGCGCAAGGACGATCCGAACGATCCGGTAACGCAGCTGGCGGCGCTGATCGGGGTGTGGATCAAGGCGGGCAGCCCAGTGGACGCGTTCGTCGTCCCGGCCGCGCTCGGCGGCTCGGCGCCCTACGCGATTGACGCGGCGACCGCCGATGCTTTTACCAACATCGGCACTTGCGTGCCCGACGCGGGCATGGTGGCGACGGAGCTCGACGAGAGCTGCGCGCTCGACGCCAAGTTCGCAGCGCTCGAAAAAAAGCCCGATAGCACGAATCCCGCAGAGCAGCTGGGGTTGCCGGCGACGCTCGATCAAACCGATCTCGTTACGTTCGACTCCGCCGAGCTGGCGCGTCACGGCGTGGTGGCCTACGTGCCAGCGTACCCACTGTGGTCGGACGGCGCGGGCAAGCTGCGCTACGTGCGCGTGCCGCGCGGGCAATCCATCAAGTTCAACAAGAAGACTCGGCTGTTCGACATTCCGAAGAACACGCGCTTTTACAAGACTTTCATGAAGAATTTCCTCGACCGCGACGGCGTCGAGCGCTTCCGCAAGATCGAGACGCGGCTCATCGTTTCGAGGCCGGGCGAAGACTCATTGTTCGGAACCTACAAGTGGAACGAAGGCGAAACGCAGGCCACGCTGGTCGTCGATCCGCTGCGCAACGGCCTGCCCTTCCGAGACCAGCTCATCACCCTGGTGAAAGACGAGGCCAAGGCCGACGCCGTCTTCAAAAAGTGGCAGAAGGGCGAGGTCCGCAACTACACCAAGGAGCTCGACTACGAAGGCCTCCAGCGTCGCTACGCCATTCCGGGTAGCGAGCGCTGCATTCAGTGTCATATGGGTGGGGTAGGCCAGAGTTTCGTGCTCGGCTTCATGCCGCTCGACCTTTATCAGCGTCCCTGCGACGCGGACACGTTGGCACAGAAGGGCGTCTGCGACGGCGGCATCATCGAGCCCGCGCTCGGCGACGAGCTCACGCAGCTCGAGCGCTTCATCGACTACGGCATCATCACCGACTACGACATCAAAACGCAGCTCGTCAGCCTCGAAGACCCGCAGGGCACCAAGTCGGCTCCTCGCAACTTCCGCACGCCCGAAGAGCTACGCGCGCAGGGCTACATGCTCGGCAATTGCTCGCATTGCCACAACCCGACGGGCTACCCGTCGGTGCTCAACCCCGAGCTTCAACCCCTGCTCAACTTCCGACCGGGCACCGACGGCGGCATCTTCGAGTTCCCGCTCGAACGCTACAGTCCGAGGATCTTGCGCGAGCTGGGCAAGACGCCGCTGCCCTACATCACGCCGTCGCTGCGCGACCTCTATACCCCCCGGTATGACTGGAAAGAGAAGAGGGTCGCCGTCAGCCATGACCTCAAATTCATCGACGCGCCCTGGCGCAGTCTGATCTACCGCAACGTCGACACGCCCTTCACCTATTCGGACGACGCCACCATCTTCCCCCACATGCCGCTGAACACGCCCGGCTTCGATTGCCGCGCGCCGCGCATTCTCGGTGAGTGGATGGTTAGCCTGCCAGCGCTGCGCAAAAATCCCGGCCTGATCGAGGACGCGGTCAAGGAGACGCCGGACACCGTGCGCGACGACGAACCTCAACCTTACTACGAAGTCCTGCCCGGCGACCCCAACTACCTGAACGCGCTGGCCCAAGCGCAAAAACGCCTGGCGACGTTTCGCGCGGGGTTGCGCGACAACAACTATTGTCCTGACACGTCGGACATCATCGACGTGTTCGGCATTCACTACGCCAGACCAGTTGACCCGCCGCAAATTCCCTGGGACGGCGAGGTCAAGGGCCTGCCCGAAGAGGGCGTGCCCGACAAGCCGCACTGGGTGGAAACGGATTTGACGGAAACACCCGGCCCGTGGAATCCCCGGCGCCCTGATTGGAAGACGAAGGTCGTCGATCAAGATTTCACCGAGGACCAGAAGACGATCGACGACACGTTCGCCAGCGTAGAGTTACAGCAACGGCAAGCTGCGCTCGACGCTCAGAAATTGGCCGTCGCGCTACTGCAGACGGCCGACCTGAGCCAGCTGGCGAAATTTGCGAACGAAAAAATCCCGTTCGGCATCTGGGAGCAGCACGACGGCTGCGATTTCTCGAGCGTCCGCAAGCTGAAGGACCTCGGGCCAAGCGAGCGCCCGATCTGGGCGGAGGGTATCCAGGATCAAACCCTTCCGGTTTACGAGACGTTGCCGGGCGCGGCTGTTTTCAACATGATCTGCGCGAACTGCCACGGCCCCGATGCCGACTCCAAGGGGCGGCAAGCCACGACCTTGCAAGAAATGACCGGCGGCGACGCCCGCGTTGCCAACTTCCGTGACGGCCTGTTTGGTCCCTACGGCAGCGGCGGCGCGAATCGCCGCGGCATTTTTGGCGACGACAAGTATGCGGAGCACTACCTGGCCTGGATGGCGCTCGGGGGCACCACCAAGCAGATTCCGACGCCTATCCTGCAGCTCGTGGCGGCCACCCAGGTGCTGGGAGCGAGCAGACCGGAGCCGCCGCCCGTCGTGAACGCCAACATGCTCGAGACCGCGCGCGCCTTGTGCCGCGCGATCGTGACGCGAGGCGACAGCGCTGTGTTCGACCCGGGCTCGTTGAAAACGCCGACCGGGCGCGCCGATTTTCACGCTCAGTCGCCGTTCATCTTGGGTAACGGCGACGCGGAGCTGTGGGAGAAGCTGTGCCTATTCGAGAACCCCTCACCCGTTCACGGTATTGCCGTCGGAGATGGCCGCTTCTTCAATTACAGCACGAACTTCTTCCGCGCCGACAAGTATCCTACTGGCACCAAAGTAGGCAACATTCGCGGCGCGGTCGAAGCGTCGCTTTCGCCCGAAAATAGCTTTCCGTGGTGCATCATCAAGCCGACCGACGAGGCTCAGCTCACCTGGGTCGCGACTCAAAACGCGTCCGACGGCAGCGCCTTGTCCAACGTCTATTGTCCTGCGGACTTCGTCACCGACGCCAATCGGGTTTCGAAAGACGGGCCGGAGGTTGCCAGCTTTGCCACGCGCGGCGCCATCAACGCCGGGTTCGCGGTGTTCGCGTACCTCGATGACTTCCTGAGCAAGGGTCATGGGCGGGCGCTGAGCTACAACGAATGCGAGCAGCTGACGAAGGCGGCCCAGCCATGAGCCAAGCCGTGGCCCTCGGCGGTGCGGCGCGCGGGCGCGCTATCAGCACGGCTGCCTTACGCGCCCTGTGGTTCGTGGTGCTGCCATCGCTGCTCACCGCGCTCGTCATGCGCTACCTCTTGCCAAGCCCCGTGCGCGCGCCCGAGGGGGCGCTGCATGATCTTTCCGACTGGACGGACACGCACCAGGCGCCCGTCGCAGTAGCATTCTTTCTGATGTTCTCCGCGCTGGTGCGCTACTGGCGCCTGCGCTTGCCGGCAGCGGACTTGTGGGTCGAGTCGGCGAGCGACACGCCGCGGCAGACGGCGCGCGGCACGCTGCTTTGGAGCGGGATCGTGCTCGTGGCGGCCGGGGCGGCGCTCGTGCTGCGCGGCTCGCTGTTTCAAAGCTACCGCGTGCTCAGCGGTTCCATGCTGCCCACGTTGCAGCCCGGCGAGCTGGTGCTGTCCAAGCAATACGCCTACGGCTTTCGCAAGCCGTGGGGAACGCCTAGCTCGGCGCGAGCCCCGCAGCGTGGCGACGTGATCGTGTTCCACTATCCGCCGATTCGACCCGACGTGCCCGAAGAGCTGGTCAAGCGCGTCATCGGCCTGCCCGGCGACACCGTGCACACGCGCGGAGGTTACGCCTTCATCAACGGTTGGCGCATTCCCACCTGCGAGGTGAGCCCTTACGTCTTCATCGCTGGCGACGGCATGCTCGAGGCGCACCTGCGCATGGAGTTCTTGGAAGATCGCGTCTACATCACGGCGCACGGTCCCTGGCAACCGGACGACGACGCGCGCGAGCCCTATCTGGTAAAGCCAGGCGAGGTGTTCGTGCTGGGCGACAATCGCAACAACAGCAGTGACTCACGCGCTTGGAACCAAGGTCGCGGCGGCGGCTTGCGCTTCGAACAGATTGGCGGGCGCGTCGACGACCTCTTGCTGGGCGTGCATCGCGACGGTAGCTGGGACGCCTCGCGCTTTCTCCACCCGATTGGCCTCGAGCTGAAGACCGAGGGCATCGACGACGGCGGGATTCGCGCCGGCATCGAGCATTGCCTGAAAAAGCGACCGAAAGACACGCGACCGCCCGCGCCACAAGCCCCGAGCTCGGTGGGAGCCATGCCGTGAACGAGCCGCAAAGAATCCGGCGTGCACTGTTGCTCTCGAGCGCCGTCATGCTGGCGCTCGGGGCGATCGCGTTCTGGCCAGTCAAGCGCTGGGTGCCCCCGGCGCGCTCTCCGCTCCAGGCGCCCATCGTTTTCGACGAGCTGGTCAGCCATCCGCCGCCGCCCGGCGTGCCGAGCGTCGCCCCGCCGTCTCGGTGAAGGCCGTGCTGCACCACGCGGCAGTCTTGTTGCTCCTGACTGCGACGGCGTGTGCCGGGCGGTCTGAAAGGGCTCACGGCTCGACCGCCGCGAGCGCGGGAGCTGCTGGCGAGCAGCCGACCGCCATCGGGGGAGCGTCTGAGGACGACGCCGCGGGCGGAACCCCAAGCGCGAACAGCGATCCGGGCGGCGCCGCGACCGGCGGGGCAACCGAGCCGGCGGTGGGAGGAGAGCCCGGCACCGAACCGCAGCCTCCCAAAATCGGCTCGGCCACACGCTACTGCGACAACGACTTCGAGTGCTTCGGCCTCTACTGCAAGGCGCCGGCGCCGCCCTTGAGCCGAGTGTGCGTCGCTGGCTGCGAAGGCGACCAAGATTGCCAACCCGACGAGGTTTGCTTGCGGTCCGCAAGCCTCGAGCCCGGCTGCTATGGGCGCTGTGATTCGTCCTTCGACTGCGCGAACGGCTTCGACTGCTTCGACTTCGGCAACACCCGCCAGATGCTGGTTTGCTTCCCCACGCCGTGGGCTGCGTTCTGGGTTACGAACCACCTTTGACGACCGTGCGAGTCGCGTTGCCTGTTCGTCACACAGCTCGACACAAGCATGGCCCCGCACTTACAGAAATCGTAGGGCACTCTCTGATAATCGGAGACTCGACCGCCAGCGCGAACCGGACGTCACCCGCGCGATAGACACGTTTTGCCCGTGATTTCCGGCAAAATCCCGAGCTGTCGACCGCCCTCGGGCGCGACCCGGACTTGGCCCGATACTTGATAAGGGGGTGGGCGGCGCCTCTCTTCGCGACTTGTGCGTTGGCGGCCCACGTGACCATTAACGGAGGATCTGAAGATGAGAAAGAGCATTGCGTTGGGTGCTTTCGCCGCCCTCGCCGCGGGTTCAGCTGGTGCTGGCGCCTTGGATAGCGTGCCCGCCATGGTGGGCTCGGACACCTTGAAAAACCTGACGACCACCGTGGTCGCCGCCTGTACGGACCTCGGGACGTACCCGGCCGACAACGACCCGGCGAAGGCCGGCAACCAACCCATCGTGTACAACGGCACCGGCTCGGGCAACGGCGAGAACGCCATGAAGCCCAACCCCGCCACGCAATGGGTTGCCCCCATGTCGAGGCCCCTCGGCACCGGCATCTGCAACGCAGCTTCTCCGCGCGCTGGCGCTGAAGGCATCATCATGGCCCTCGACGGCGTGAGCGTGGTCATGGCCGACACGGTGGTCGGCGCCGAAGGCATCGACTACCCCGGCCTCGCCGGCGACCCCGCCAACAACTGGAAGACCGTCCTGCGCGAGGTCTACACGGGCATGGGTGCCAGCGGCAGCAACCTGTTCGCGCGCGACTGCAATAGCGCTTCGCGCCACGCCATCGTCGACAACTGGGACAACCTGTTCCACGGCTCGACCGGCGCCACCTGCGCTGACTCGAACCCCGATTCGACCGTGACCGAGCCGGGCTTGCGCCACGCCTTCCGCCGCGACGAAGAGTCAGGCACGACCGACGTATTCTTGGGCCAGCTCGGCCTCCCGACCGTCAACTTCCAGCAGACGGCGCTTGGCAACTCGACGGTCATTCCGACCGGCGCGTCGCCCACGCAAACGGTCATCTACCGCGCGCTCGCCAGCGCTCCGTTTTGCAACATCCGTCGCCCAGAAGACAAGAACACGCCGGTCAACAAGAACGGCTCGTTCATCCCGCCGATGTACCAGGTTGGCCTGGCGCCCGGCGCCGGTGGCCCGACGCTGGTCGGCTCGCAGGGCCTCGTGCCCTACGATCCTGCGCTCGGTGATAACGCGCGCTTCATGGCACCGTACATGTCCGAAATGCAGGACCAGGACCCGATCCA
>Ga0307508_10003506_pt1 | contig 15811 bp, 19 predicted proteins | sample 9_EM_MG_FD_203089 | JGI IMG/M metagenome (GOLD analysis project Ga0307508, IMG submission 203089) | Populus trichocarpa ectomycorrhiza microbial communities from riparian zone in the Pacific Northwest, United States - 9_EM | ecosystem: Host-associated > Plants > Roots > Unclassified | place...
CAGCAAGGACCGGACGGGACCAGTCAATTAAGCGCTGGGACCGGACCTCAAAAAGACCGGACCAGCGGTCTTGGTCCGGGTTGGGACTCGGTCCTGGAGGTCCCGGACCAGACTTCGGCAACCCTACATATATCATAAAGTTAACGACTCGGACACTTGGAAGGTGTATATCGGTTCGTTCGCTTGCGCTCAAAGCATTTGGTAGGAGCGCGCCCCAGATCAGACCACCCCCCAAAGATTGTGACTGAGTCTGATAACATGCGGCCGAATGATGCCTCCCCTACACTGAGCAAGAGAGAGCGATTTAGACCCTGCACATTCTGTGGTCGAACCAACCACCCTAAACGACATGCGCCTGTCCCTCCTCCAACTAGGCGCACCACGCCTCGACCCGAGGGCCTATTTGAGATAGCCCGAATCCTTTCAGTATCCATTGAAAGATACCGTTTTCAACTATGCGTCGCTCGCATTCTGATCATGCAATGGGAATTTTGGTGCTCATGTGAACGTTCCAACAGTCAGTCATCTGAAACGAAATTCCAGAGAACCAGACATATAGAAATTGTCGCCACCCCACCCGGATTACTCCTCTGGCGCCGCATTTGTGCTTAAACTTCTATTGCCCTCCTCATCTACCTCTCCGACGCCAAAGCGTAACACCCATGTTTCAACCGATCATCGTCCTGGAAGCCACGACGCTAAAGGATACGGAACGTCCCCCTTCCAAGCCGATCCTACGGCCCGTCGGCTGCAAATCGTTTGCGTCAGAAATGGCTGCTGCCTCAAAGACCCGCAAAGTAAACAAGCCGGTTAGCTGGGCTGAAAGCGCGATCAGCGGTGTGTCAGAGGGTGATGGTGCTTGGAACGTGAAGACGAAAGCGATGAAAGAGGGGATCAAGAAAGTCACGGTGTCGACGAGCCTGGTCGTTGCGGGGGCTCGTGGACCAACTCGTCCTGGTGAGCACCCTGAAATTCACCACGAAGATACATTCGAATCCGTCAGCAAGGGAGGAAATCGTGCATCCAAGGCTTTCCATTCTGCCAAGGCTGAGCAGGATCTAAACTCACCTGCAACCGACACCTCTAGCCCACGAGGTGAAGTCCATGCGTAGCTGTTCGCCGGTAACAGCGAAGTCACATCGCTCCTGCGCTACATCAAGCCTAACTTGTTATCACTCCCATTCTACGTGTACTGACACTTTCTCGCGGTCAGTCTCGTCGATCATCTTCTTATTGTGCGTTCATGTTCACTTCCGTGGCGCATTTCCATCGCAGCTCAGTTTGTCAAAAGTCTCGCACCGCATGTAGCATTTGACACTAGAGAGCAACCCTATCCATCCAATTCAAATGCGCTACGATAAAGTCACTTGTCTTCGGTACATGTAGTAGGTACCTAATTGCCGATATACAAAAAGATATTAATCAAATAATCTCGAGTCACCTTCAACGGCATCCTGAGAGCATTCACATCCACACGGTCCAAATGCGATTCGCCGTTTTTCTTTCTTGGCACAACGTCGTGTTTAACATCACTCGGTAGCGGTCCCAACTCTCGCTCTCAGACCCGGAATGCCCTGGAAGCTCATTAACAGCGGGGTATCAGCACGGTCTGTTCTCACGAGAAGTGCATGTGCATAATATGATCATATGAGCAGCAGTATTATACATAGGCCACGCTGCGTAGCATCACTCGTTGAAGAATTCGAGCGGATATTCATCAGGAAGAATTGCCGACCAGATGCTTTCTTCCGTTCGAATTGAGTGAAACTTGACTTTTTCTTCGGGCTGGCGAGAATTGTTAGCATATTCAAGAAACGTTATACTATGCCGATGTTACTCCTACCTCTCCAGGAGTATGATGAATCCTGCGCAAAAATAAGCAAAGCGTGCTTCCATTATGACGGCGCCCGGCAATCCGAAAATTCATTACATACCGGACATGTACAAAACCCTCTCCCTTCTCATCCTGAATAGCCGGTATCTTGATCTTGCCAAATATTACTTGACCATAGGCTGTAGGTCCACTGCGCACCTCCACGATGTCGCTGTTCACGTCAAAGGCAACAAGCTCGGCGTCACTCAAGGACGCGGCGCGAGACCTACAATAAGTAAGAGGCGGGAAAGTCACTCAGGCGATAGGCAGGAAACAGAGGGAGGTAGATGCATGCACCACATGCGAGGCTCGTGCTTGTCCCAATCATGGCGTGATCTCTTGATGCTAGGAAACAGAGTGCAATCACCAATGGTGATTTTAACCGAATGGTGACATTTCATGCGCTTCAGAATACTCAGTGCAAGAATAAGATTGACCAATGACATACGCGTGCTTTATAGCTTGCTCGGCGAACGTGAAAGCCTCTAGCGCAGCAGCGTGCGGCGGATGCGGAGGATCAAGCGTCACTGTCTCAGAGTCGGCTGACAAATGTGTCATTCACACGACACGAAAGCGGTGAATGCCTCTTAGTTTTGGTCTTCACTGCTGCACCCGTTAAACCCAGCACTCACCCATCGTCTTGTAAATGATCGCGACTACGTCACCAAATTTGGTCTCGCAATCACGTGTGACATCCAAGTCATGGGTATACCCATGAAAATGTTCATTCATTCTTCCCGACACGGAAAAGGGCAGCAGCTGCCGGTCAATTGAGTGGCTTTCGACGTCCCTTTGCAAAGGACTCACGTTCCCGAAATGGACATTGTAGCAACAATTTGGCAGCGGATCAACGGTGCGAGAATCGTCGGACGTGCCGTGAATAATTCCTCCACAAACTCCCAGTGGGTATGACGATCCTTTAGTTGCAGAACAACTTCACACTTCCGTCGGAACGTGCGGTCACAGGTGACACCTTCAGTTTCACCGCGACGAGTCCAACCCATACAACGCTGAAACCACCACCCATCCTAGTCAAATTGCTGCATCCTCACGGTCTCCTACGACTCGACAGCGAAGTTTGATATTAGCGGATGGACTGTTTTTTAACATCCATTAATGATTGATCGTACATGTAACAAATGCATACACATATATAACGTGCTGTGCCTGCAGCACCGCTAGAGGGAAGGAAATAACAGTTCAAGCGAGTGCAAGACAGACAGGAATTGTCCTAGAGACTGCCTCGAAAAGGACTCATGAATCAAATGCGCAATCGCGACAGATCACAGGGGTAGACAGGGTTCGAGCATTCTTTCATCGCCCACGCGCGAACGCGACCTTTGAAAGGTCCGATACAATTTTCGTCAACGTCGTCGGAGAACTTCACGGTCTCGTCGAGGCCGTCCAGTGAATCATAGTTCCACAAGAACCTGGCCAAAGCACGATTCTCCTCTGGCCCGAGGACCTCATGAGCGGTCATATCCTGAGCAACGACAAACTGGATAGCCAACACGAGATCTCGAAGAGCCATCGGTTCATCGAGGAGAATCGCCCGCCACAATTTGCTAGCGTGCTCTTGAAGGTGAGCTGCGGGGTCTAGCATAGACTTGCGGCATATGCGGCAGCCGAGAATGCAATCTGGTGTCAAATATTGCTTGCCTTGGTGTTGGAGCATGGTTTTCAGCCATTTGTGAAGTCCTGGACTTCGCTCGGAGCAGGCGCCTCCTCGTGCCTTAGGAGGCGCAAGTCGCTTTGGAACTGTGCCTGAAGCGATAGGAGGACGGTCCTCAAGCGTAGACAACCCCATGGGGCTGTCCAAGTTCCAGTCCAAAGTTTCGAAAGGACCAGAATTTGGTATGGACGACAGTCCAGAATCCACAAACTGTCATAGGAACGCGTCAGAACACCCTTCGGTGGCTAAGTCATAGCAGCCGTGGCATACCGGATCCTCGGAAATCGAACGGTAAGGGCCGCCCGAAGCGGCGGGGAGAGGCAAGGGTGGCGGTGACACTGACACAAGGATTTGTGGGATCGTAACACTAGAATTGCTCTTCGGCGGACAGGATTTTCGCTGGGAAGACGCTAAGCCCTGGACTTTCACGTAGGGCGTAGAAGGTCGGCGTTGGTGGCAGATTTTTGGCGAATTGACGCGACTCATGAGTAACTGGGGTGAGAAGCGTCGGCGTCAGCAGTGTCACGCTTGATGTGGTGATAATGTACAGTACGCTTAGGGAGCGGCAGGTGCGCGCGGCAGGGAAGGAGTGAAAGAGTGAGAGGACAGAGATAAGAACTGTGGTGGGGGTTGATGTATCATGCAAGCTTTATAGGTGTGCGGCCCTGCATTGTTGACAGTGGTTGGCCTGAATCATTGCGGCGGAATGAATACATGCACGTCACAGGGAGTGGAGCGTTGTTTTACCACCACAATGGGGTGGTTCAACCACAGCAGTCTCATTTTGGACGGTTTACCCACAGCGTTGTGCTATTGTTCAAGAAAAGACCCAAATGGTGAGCGACGGGCAGATCTATATCTTCCATGTAGATGCTAGCCAGAACATGCATGAGCACCGCAGTTGTGTTGTCAGCGTTGGCGGTCCAATGATTCCAATCACATGACAAGGTCACAGGTAGGCCCGTGATGTGTGACGGTACACCGTCAGACAGGTAGGAAGGTGTGCGGGTTAGTTGACAGAAATGTGCTTGCAAGCAACATTTGCTCGCAGCTGTCAGCGAGGAATCATGCTAGCAAGCTAGGGCCTTAGATTAGATGTGCCTCAAGCTCCGCGCTTGTCCGCAATGGACGCACTATGGATGCTTCGTCAGCAGAGTACTAATTAGCAGCTGATTTTAATGTTAAAATCACAGCCCTCGGTAGGAGTGTGAAGCATGTAGATGGTGAGGAATGCGAGCCAACATCGGCATTTGTGCCCTTGGTATTTCCACCTAAAGCGGGCTGTTGTTATGTAGATTAATCAATTCTCTGTATTCCAAGGGCGCTGAAGAGGGTTCACTTGTATGAACAGGTCGCCAGCCGGGTTGAGACTTTCATGTGCTTCGTGTGCCGCCGGAGCGGAAGAATACAATGCGGATGAGGAACGGTGTGGAGGAAGGAAGTCTGACTTTGGCTTCCATGCGCCACATCAACGTGACAGTGAACTGTGGCATTGTCGGCAACGATTGACATTCAATGTCCTATCCGATGAATGTTCACAAAGCAAAGAGAGTCAAGTTGGTTCGCCAATATTAGCAAGAGCAAGGCAAAATGCAAAAAAAATGCGAGAAAACAAGTATGCATGTGAGAGATGCTTAGAATGTGATGCAAGGGGAAAATTAGAATGAGTGCGAGGGATGACTTAATTGGGGAGATATAGGGACGTGAGGAAACCAGCCTCTATTCCTCTATGGAGGGTCCAAATGCAATCCAATAATCACAAGTGAATGTGGGTTAGCTTCTGGTCGTTGATATGGCGCCAGCTTTTAAGAAGTGTGCGGCGCACGCTGGCGGGGCCACTTTCGGGGTGGTGGTAGTCGTGTTCAACATTCGCAAGGATAATCGCCGCGGACCGATGGTCGCCAGGGGCAAATGGTTGGTTCCAGTCTCCGAAGATGTATTGATTGGGCTCTAGGACGGGGTGCTGTGAAGGAGACGAAAAGGTGAGGAAGATGAACACCGGACAGCTCCTGCATCAATACGCACAGCTGTGATCTCCGAAAGTTCCTTGCTTATAGCTTCACAGAAGCGGTCAAGATCGAGATCATTCTCGTCGTAGTCGAAGGGGTCCTCAATCTATGGAAGTTGGGTTATAATTGCACCCTTGTACAATATGGCTCCATACCTCGGCTCCAATCTCAAGAAAGCCCAGGAACAAGAACGCGGCGAAGGCTGTGCCAGGGATTGTGATCCATTTCAACGACGGATAAACTTGGAATGGGAGGAAGAAGAGGTAAAGCCAAACAGACATGCGAAGGTGCATTTGATACGCATAAGGAACTAGGAAACGGTTGTCAGCTCGGTGTAATGTCTCAATTCTACTAGGTAGGTCTACATACTGGGAGTTGAGCGCACGCGCTCAAGGGATGTGACAGCGTCCTGAAATGAAGCCAGATTAGCCCAGAAAGCAGATGCCATCGGCGCTACAATGAGGTTTTCTCGGATCGCCCATGCCAAGTAGGATGATAAAAACAAGCTGAAAATGCGGATGGCGTTGACACACAGGCGCAAGTTGAACACGATATGTAAACCAGACATACCCAATCTCTAATGGGACGTTTGATTCCACGGCGATCTGTGGCTTGATTTTGCGACCCAACCAATCACGATGGGAGCGAACGCGATTTGGTCTGACGAAGTTCATAGTGAGTGTCACCAGTGGCTTGATTGGAAGGAGGAAAGGCGCATAATCTGTTGAAACCAAGTCGGTCAGCATACACGGCATATCAGATACTAGGGCATTTATGACATACCATAGACCGATGCCTTGGGTGGTTGACGCGCAGGGAGCAGTTTCGTGTTGGGTGGCAATTTGGGACCAGTTGCGCTATCCGCCTCGGGTTTTTCAAGATCTGGTGCTTCATCGCTGGAGTTCCTGACGGTTGCAGATTCAGTGGGAGTGGAATGAACGCGACCAGGACGGGTAGTTGTGCGGCGTATGACTTCCGCGTTTGAAAACCACAGCGGCAGAACATCATCCTCAGTCTTGAAATCTTCGCCTCCCTCGGAATCGTGGGGCACGTGTTGAGGAAGCAGGGATACCAGAGGGTAGAGATCATCGTAAAAGATGCCAGGTTCGCCACGCAGCTAACCGACAGTGTGCGCGTAAGCGTTCGTTCGCCGTATTGGCATTTGAAGACACAACACGCACGTAATGCTATAAATCATGTTAGTTTTCAAAACGTGCAGTATATGTTCCCGGAGCTTACTTTGACTGCCACAGAAAATGCCTGCACCTGTAATGAGCGTTCCAGATCAGTGCATACACAATCGAGATATCAATATGAACACCTTACCAAATTGACCATAGTCTTCTTCTCGACGGTGGCGCGGAGTATTGCATCTTCCTCCTCAACGCCTTTCCGTACGGTTGGAATGTGGACCCAGATGAGATGGGCAAGGTTGCGGGAGCTAAGTAGATCAAATGATCAGGATGCGAGATAGAAAGCTATACATGGGCAACGAGGCCCGCCCCAATTATTTCTCACGTTAGCGTCAAAGATGACCACAATTTACGGCCTGATTTAATTGGGCGGATTAGAAGGCTTGGAGGCGCGCAATGTCGATATGCGACATACCTTCCCAGTACCTGAGGTTGAATTTGTCACGTTAGTCACTGATCGCGAAAACAGATGGCAAGAAATACACACCTATCGTACGCAGAAGTCGTGCGGAAAGAGACAACGAGACCCAGCACAGTACCAAGGACCGTTAGCATTTGAGATGAGATGCCCTAATACGATAGATGGTCATAATCTTGTGACTTTGACTCTGATATCAGGAGCCCCGTACTAAGTCTGTGCGATATTTGGAGATGAGACAAATTGCTACGAAAGATGATGTTAGAGTTGCGCGTTTCTAGCGAGAGGCACACACAAACCAGTAGCCCATAATGTGAAGAATACTACTTCCACAGCAATGTCATTTATCACCGTGGCCGTGAGCCGGTGGACGCTCCACTTCCCGGCCATCACAGTGCGCGCCATGCTAGATTATATACTATTATCCGTATCTGGAGGGAAGAAGGAAAATGAGGGGAAAAACGAGCGAAGAATCTGGACAGCTGGGCCCATGCTTTTATAAGGGACGGAAGTGAAAAAAGCTTATGTCAATAATGATTGTTGCCATGCCCGCCCGCCTCATGTTTCTTAGATGCAAAATTTCACACGCCTCTCACACCCACGCTTGCATTGCGCAGCGCACTGTACAACACGAGGATTTATGTTCAAATTTCCTCCAAAAGTTACATACTAGAATATGGACCCGGTCATCTCGACCACCACCTTTCATTTATTTGAGAGCCATCAGGCTACCCACAAACGTAAGCAGCTAAATGACCCAAAGTCAGAACTACCTATCAGTCATCATCAAATTATGGCTCACCAGCCGCGGTCGAACGTCCACAATATCCTCGGGCACGAGGAAAATCAATGCGTTCATTTTACGGGCAATAGAGATTGCAAGTTTTGCTGCGCAACATGTGTATCAGAGTTAGCCATGGCACAACAAATCTCGCCGCGCACCATTCTGTCTCTTCGCTTCGTACTCGTTTGCTGGTCGAACCACCATACTATAATCAACGATACCGGGACGCAAAGCGTCTAGCAAATCGAGAAAGAACAAACCATCCGAGACTGATGGATCTTTGAAACTTCGGATAGGCTTCGTTGGTGGATTGGGTCTACTGGGCGACTTTGAGTTCTTGACTGTGTCAAGGGCCCATTTGAGCATATCCTGATCCGTCGGTGGGCGCCCGCCAGCATTAAGCGAATCCAAAGTTTTTGAAATACTCAACCTAGACCGTTTTGAGTTTTAACCAGAGACTTAGCAACAAATAAAGAGAACCAACCTCATGATTTGCCAAACCAATCCGAGCACCAATGTTTTCCGCCCGTCGACGATGTCAGCACCCTGTATCCCAACTAGATGCATTTTGTTCGCCTTCGCCAGGTCTACCGCGTAGTTGTTGTTCTCAACGGCTTTGAACCTTGAAAGACCGGCATGCGGGATAGGACCCAGCTCCTCGTCATCCTCACCAGCGGGCTCGAACGTCTGCCGAGTAGGAGAATGTGGCTTCGGTTTGTTGACGCGTCGCCATTGGACAGATCCCGGTATCAGCTTATCAAAAGCTTGAAGGATGATGGTCCCATCCTACCAGTTGTTCCAGTTTAACAAACCGATTTCATCAGCATAAAATTCAGGCAAAACTCGAGCACCTTCAGGTCTTCAAAGAGGGCGAACACGCCAGGCTCGACGTTGAGCGAGTTGAGCCACAGCGTGAAGACACGAGCCTCTCGTTCTCCTTCTGCATCAAAATCCTCCACACCTTCGGTCTGAATAGGCTCTTCGAGAGGCTCCAAACAAGGATGTGTATTGAATAGGTTCGCCACGAAGGCTAAGTTGAGGCGAGGGTTACCGGACAAGAGAGACGGTGGAGTCAAATACTTCCGACACCCAATACGCTCAGCATTCGCCAGAACCTCTTCAGCACGGCGTGTCAAGTCACGCGTTTGTAGCGGAGCACGCGAGCATTCGTTCGGTTTCAGTTGGTTGAGGAGGACAGTATAATTTTCGCCGTCCTTAACGTCTTTGCTAAAGTTATTTACTCTGATGAATGGGTGACGTTAGATGTGAGATCCTGCGCGCGATACTCTGTGCTGCTCACTTCCGATGCCAACCCGCTGCCTTTAAATGGTAATTGAACCAGCGAAGGAGGATTTGATCTGGTGGCAGGCGTAGTAATTCGTCGATAGTCTCGCCTTCTTCAAGTAAACGGTAGAGTTCGGGGTAATTAGTTAACGTGATGCGACTCAGGAGACCACGACGAATGATTTGCCAGATGAGCCCAAGGATCAAGTGTTCGCGACCTTCTGCGATGTCATCGGCTCCTATGTTGACGACACTGCATCCAATGGCTTTAGTAGAGGTGATGACGATGTTGTTATTCTCCGTGATCTTGAAGGCATTCAGTGGCTTTCCAGGCTTGGGAACGTTGAGAACACGGGAGTCGATGGTCTCGGGTACCGAATCGTTGATAAGTTTACAGAGGATCAAGCCATCTGAAATTTAATATTAGTGCAGAGTCGTAAGGCCTTTCGTCATGCATCTATTACCTCGGCATTCGTCGAATATTTGCATGTTGTCAGTCGGAATCGGCAGTCTTGATCCAACCTCAGGATCGCCTTCGAGTACCTGCATGCTAATGCGTCACAGGAGCGGAAACATTCGAGTAGACCACTCACGCCATTGATGTGCGCTGTGAACTGGGATCTTTCGTCCTGGTTGATAGTGTGGCTAGAACTCTCGGTAGTTCCTTTGACAGTCACCTTGCCAGCTTTCGTCACTAGCACGTTGGAGGCTTGTTGAGAGCGCAGCTTTGCAACTAGCTAAATAAGGGGAGAATAAATAATGTGTTAGACTTGCAAAGTCCACAGGGTTTGCTGACTTCGACATAATCTTCAAGCTCAACCTTGCCAGATGCGTCGACGCTGACAGACTTGAGAGTTTCGCGAGCAAAATCATAGGAAGCAACACCACTCTGCTGCAGACTGGAAATGACGTCCGCTTTGTTCACCCTGCCAGTCGATTCGATGTCGATCTCGCTGTCAACGGACGGATTGTTGATTGTGTCAATCACCATGAATAAGAGATATATGCGCAATCGCTCACTTGAATTTATTGATGAGTTGCATCATTTCCTCCTGCGATATCTGTAAATACGTTTTCAAGCTTAAGTACGCCAGATACGATGGCACTAGAGAGCAGCAAGGCATAGATACGCACTTGGGGGTATTTCCTCTGGAGGCGAATGGCCTGCATGATGAGCTGGGATGGAGTGTGATCGAGAGGGAGGGGGCAGATGGGTGGCTCGGTGTGCTATCTTTTAAGTTGCGAGTGTGGTGATCGCGCAGTGGTTGGCGTAAGTTTGGGAGCTTCCGCTTATAGCCTCCGCGTCATCGCCTCGCCTCCTATAAGTTAGGCTGCGCAAACTTGCACCGAGCGGCCGCAGCCCTTGGCACAATGCCCTTAAATTTATTGAGACTTATGTTTGATCTCCCCTATCCCTCACAGTCTGTGACGAGGTAGATATTTGAACAAGTCGGATGAAACAACACAAGCTAGCCAAACACAGAGTGGCGTAGAGCACTACAGGTTGTACAATTATCATTGTATTTACTTGAACTGTTAAACGTGCATTAGCACATCTTAACAATGCCGCGCAATATAAGGGTAGGATACCCACATTCTTGCCATCAGCCCATTTCTTCCCATTGACCTCAAGATCCCAAGCAAGAGCGGCCTCGAAATACGCCTTCTGTTCAGGGTTGTTGAGATCAATCTTTTCGTAGCTGTACGACTCCCAGTCTGGCGCAACGCTGACCACGGGGATGATATCCGGGCCCCGTGCAATGAAGACGCCCTCAATCAACGAGTTGTTGTTGGTACCGAGGACCCCTACTGAGCCAAAGAGATATTTGCGGGAAGCTTCTAGTCGATCTATGCGCAGCAATGATCAGCAAGCAGCTGACTCAGAAAACGCAGTGTACGAACTGAAGAAGCCGCCAATCTGATTCGAGGACATGAACACCAGAGAGAGCTCTTCAGGATATTTGAAGGTGACCTTCCATATAGAATAGCCTTCGGGGTCGTGCCTGTGGAAAACTAAGTTGGGATTTTGTTGATAGAACGACATCACACAGAACTTACTTGGAGTAGAACCACTCCAGGGAGCCTCCTGGCCCCCTTGTGTCCAGGTTGGAATATGCACGCTTCCAGTCCTCCAAGTTCAGGGTGCTTTTAGGCAAAAGGTCAAGAGGATTTTTCGGTTTCGGCTCCTCCTTAACAGCTAGCTCATCGTCATCGTCATCTTCCGGCTCCTTAGGCTTCGGCTTCGGCGCAACCTTCTCCTTAACAGCAGCGGCCACATGGGCAGGCTTGCTCTCCTTCTTTTCCTTGGGAGGCGGCACATATTGAGCTGCTTTCTCAGCGTACTTCACCTCGCCGATTATTGGCTTAGCCGCAGGCTGATTGACAATAGTTTCGAAATAGCGGACCACATTTGGCACCTTGGAACGCTCCGCGGCGCCATATGGTCCCTCAAAGATCTTCACCAACACGCTCGCGAGAATAATATCCGCAACAGTGATACGGTGACCCACAAGGTAGGTCGTTTTGTGTAGGTAGTCATTTATAAGACGAATGGGGCGATCGATATTCTCACGGAAGAAAACTTCGAGCTGGAAAATGGAAAAGAGTGTTGGCGTGCGGTCCACCAAAAACATGACTCAGCTCAAGTAAGGCGTACTGGTTTCGTGTATGGGATCTTCCCAGACAACAGCCCCCAGAGTCCTTTCCGAGAGGGCTCAATTTCCGTATCTACGTACGAGATCCAGGCATCTACTTTTGCAGTTTCATGGGCGTCTTTGCCAAGGAGACCAGAATTTGGCGCTAGCGAAGCGACTACAGAGATCAAACCATTGTGAGTTTTTCAGAATCAAAGCATGATATAAATTCCTGTGAGGGAGAAGACTAACCATATCTTGCGATCGCGGATGACTCGACAAGCAAAAGTCCATCACTGCCTTCAAAAGCAGGAATTTTGCCAGTGGGGAACTTGGATAGGTACTCGGGAGTCTTGGTGTCCGGATGGACCTTAGTCTCTTTCAATTGAAGATGGAGTCCCGCGATGGCGGCAGTAATGCGCGCCTGATCATTCGAACAGCATGAGGTTCTGGCGTTTTCGATGCACAAATAAAGTTATCTACCTTATTTCCCAGGTGGTGGCCCGGAAACGTGTAGATCGTTCCAATCGACGACATAAATCTTCTCTCGTGTAGATCGGACGACGATGTGCGGTGAATGACGCGAACGAAGAAAAACTAGTGCTTGCACGTGTTGGTTCGCACAATCGCGATTGTCACTTGTTGACAACCAGGCTTCACTCCATGGAGTCGGATGGTTCGGACTGGCAAGCTATCCTTCATGGGAACCATCAAGTGGTACTATATAACCCAACGAGCAGAGCTTTAGCAGTCACTCGGTCGCAGAACACTGATGCGGCTCAAATTGGATGGGAAGATTATTCGCCAGACGATGTGGTCGTAGAGGACCTGTGTCCGTACTGTCGCCGTCCCATGGCTGAAGTCCAGGAACAGCCAAGTTCCCCGTATCCCCGTGTTCCTAACTACTTCCATCTGCTTGCGGAATCAACGTCGTCCTCTCGCCCGCGAACGCCACCTGGGCAGGACTCGTCGAGCAGGCCATTTGGCGCCGACTCCATGGCTGACGGCTATTTTGCTACTTTCTTCCGCGAGGAACGTAAGCTTGGTATGGGCGCGAACGGTTCTGTATTCCTTTGTCAACACGTTTTGGATGGTAACACCCTCGGTCACTTCGCCGTCAAGAAAATAGCCGTCGGGTCGTCTCACGAATATCTTTTAAAAATCCTCCACGAGGCAGGTCCTTAGCTGCAAACTCTGTGGCTGTGATGTTATTTGTAAATCACTTGAACTAATACACACCCTCAGGTGCGATTGTTGGAGACTTTGCGGCACCCAAATATTATTACCTACCATCACTCGTGGCTTGAAACCTGCCGTTTCTCCGCATTTGGGCCGTCCGTGCCAACTTTGTTCGTACTCATGCAGTGGGCCGAGGGTGGAAGGTCGGATTCCTTATTCTGGCTCTTGGCGGATCCGCTCAAGAATTATCCCGTAACAGTCTTGACGATTTCATTGCTTCGAGGCAAGGCGTCTCTGCATCCGCCGACAATGTCTCTAATCGTAGTACCCTCGATATCAACGATGAGGCCAATATGACTAAAGCTCAGCGAATCGCAGCTTTTCGTGCACGAAATCGGAACGAAGCCTGGAAAGGTGTCTCCACTTTAAAGGCAGTGCACCTCCTAAGTGCGGACGAAATCCTCAACCTTTTTGGCGATGTGACGGCAGGACTTGCTTTTTTGGTAAGGCTCGTAGTCGGAGTGATATATGAGACTGACAACATAACCAGCATGACCGCGCCATCTTGCATCTAGATTTAAAACCTGGGAATGTACTTCTTACATGGGATGCTGGGTCTTTAGTGTGAGCATTACCCTTTCAAGACCCTGGTGGTGTATTTAATTCACCAATCAGACCTCGAGCCATGTTGTCCGACTTCGGGGCGTCGAAAGACATGCTTCAGCAAAATGCCAACACACGCACCGGAATAACTGGAACGTAAGCGCCAGCCCGTTATTAGCGTTAGCGGTATCCATGCCTCATAGCCAGCTCGATTACAAATTCCCGCTAGACTGGAATACACTGCACCAGAAGTTCTTCGACCTGACCCCGTCACCGGTATTTTCCGGGAGATGAACACGAAGTCAGATATGTGGAGTCTTGGTATCATCCTGCACAAGCTTGTCTTTTTCAACACTCCCTACCCCGACTCGGAGGATTTCGCTGCTCTCCAAGAAGAAATAGTCGGCTATGAGGGGCAAGTCTCGCAGCTCCTTTGCACTCCTCAAACCACGCTTCAACTTTGTCCATTCAGCTTCTTCGCCGGTTCGGACGTGCTTGATGTGTGTACCCGGAGGGGCCTTCCGCCGGGTTTATTACATCTTCTACAAACCCTACTCGACGTGAACCCCTCCAAGCGACCAACATCCACACTCGTATTGAGCTACGTGCGCGGAGAAAAGGTATTGTCCCATTCTCTTCCACACTGAAGGCGCCAATGAATTCCTTGCGTGGCAGGCGAAGCTTGTGGCCTCCTCGCCCCCGCAACAATATCGCGTCCATCGCCGTCACCAGCCTCAATCGTGTGCTACCAATTCGCTTGTCCGCTCTCCCGATCAAGTCATACAAATAAAGTCCCCTGCCCCACTCTACACGCCTCCCGCGCAGAATGATGGCGAACTATCTGATCCACCTCAATCCGTGACATACGATCACGCGGCGAATGAGAGAGAAGCTGATACGCCCGCCTCTCGGCACCGGGCCGCCTCCGATGCTACCACAACGGGTGTTACTTCGTCCCTCACTATTTACCCTGAGGGGAAGCCTGAGCTCGTCCTCCCGGTGCGCCGATCTGCTATGCGATTCACTTCAGTTAAAAATCTGTCTCACGCCATGCTTCAGATACCAGAATCGACTGCACGATCTCTTCTTCCACCAGCTCTCCGTGCCGTCACCAGCCGCGCCATGACGGAAGGTGCCATTCGAATACTTCAACGCATCTTGCTCATGGTCAAGGTACCGCTCCACGCACCCACCGGGTTACGTTGCATTCATAATCTTGCATAGATCATTACCCTCACTCAAGTCACACACCCCATACCCTCATCTGCCCTACGCTCCGCCCTCATTTGTCTAGCGTCCGCATTGGCAACTATGGACGCATGGAACTTCCTTCCATCCACTTCCCAAACATCAACCACGCCTTCTCGCGCGGTTGTTGTCTCCATGGTTCTATTCATATCGCATTTCGTCGTCCTCTCATGCCTCCAATACACATAGCATAGACACGCATTCCTCGCAATAATTCCCCCGACCGTGTAATGCGATTCCCCTTGGTTGTATACCCCGCTCCTGTTTTCGTATCCTGCGTAAAATCACCATCCCATGTACCAGCACCGACACACTCAGTTATCATAAAAGGCACCTCCAGGACACTAATTCATGTATTTTGGTCTGTGGCAAAGCTCCCGGCTGCAATTGTGGGATGTTGCTGCCTTGAATAGCGCCCTCGGCGATGGCAAGTACACGGTGATTGTCGTAGATATATGAACCCCGCAAAGGAAAAAACGCCCACAGTAGATCATTTATTTCTGATCATCTCCCAAACTCAGTTAGACACCGTCAGAAATACGGATTCTGCATGAAATAGCGCAATGAGAATCTAGAAGTTGACCAGCCTTCTAGCAAAGAAAACCATGTTCTGTGCATGTGGGTTTTGGAAGCGGTGACGAGGCCGTCACGAACGGCTCTATACATCGGTCGGAGAAATTGCAGCTGCGGATGTGTGGGTAGAACTAGAACTGTTATGCAAGGAAGACGTGTTCAATCCTGGAGATTTCTATCACGCCGTTCCTAATATCCAAAAGGTATTTTCACGACGTCCACTGCAACCTAGTGCAGTGGGTCATGGGGAGCATAGAAGCAGCTGATGAAAGCGCCTGGCATTCTCATGGGGACATCTCCGGCGATAAGTCGAAAATACCAAAAATTAAGCCCGCGATAATA